>Ga0209780_1001581_pt1 | contig 15185 bp, 5 predicted proteins | sample WorMetexBAHAMAS2_FD_187384 | JGI IMG/M metagenome (GOLD analysis project Ga0209780, IMG submission 187384) | Marine gutless worms symbiont microbial communities from Max Planck institute for Marine Microbiology, Germany - Inanidrilus exumae... | ecosystem: Host-associated > Annelida > Digestive... | reverse complement strand
GTATAGATTAGAGCAAACAAATAGCAAGTTAAAAGTGCATTAGTGTAAAGTAATAAATGTATTCATGTAATAATACATTATAGCAAAAGCATCATTATTAACAAAAAAATTCCCCCCACTTTTCGCCATGGTGCATCTCGCACCATTTCCCCCCTTGTGTAGACGCCCCTGACATACTGAGACAGTATACCTGTGGTCACCCATCTTAGTACTAACTGGGCTTTCCATTTGCCTGTATACGATGGTATCAGGGAAGTTACTGTTATTTTGCGTTTTCTCCTAAACAGAATCAACTGAAGTGATTTATACACTGTGCCATTCTACCCCTCCCCCCCCCAAAAAAAAAAATAACACGCCTTTGGCTTGCAGTAACTTTGACGTACATCAACCGATTGCAATGATCTTTGGCAGATAACAACAGCAGAATTTTGGCTATAATATGCACATACAACTTCTCATGTCCGTTCACTGTTACTTCCTGTTACTTAGAATGCCATGTGATGTAATGGCATGTATATTCTTTGCAGCAGAAGAAGCGACAGAAGACTCTGGCCAAGATAAAACAACTCACTGAAGAGGAAGAGACCAATACTCGCGCCGTTCAACGAAAAAGTAGTTCCTCTCGAAATAAAACTCAGACAAAGGATGGAAAAAACAAGGCTTCAAAGAAGACTAGCAGTCGGAAGGGTACCAAGGAGAGTGCGGCAACAACAAAATGTAGTATTTTGCCATATTTCACGGTAAAAAAATAGAAAAAAGTATGGTACATGCCAAGATGGTTGCTAAGATGTCACGGTCTATCTGACAGAACTTAATTATGATCTTCGTTTTAAACTAAATACTTAATGTTGCTGATATTCGACCATGTTTCACAAGACCTGTCCTGTTGTTTAAAACATCTGGCTCATTGTATAGAAAATTCCCATACGCCATTTACTTACTTAACAGTTATTGCGCTGAACGACGTGTAAACGAGAACCAGCTTAGGATGCACCAAAGCACGCCATTTCAAATGAAAAATTCAAAAATAAATATTCTCCGTATCGATGCTGTCTACCAGAAACTGTTGATGTCCGAATAGCTATGCTTGAGTTACCTTAACATCACAAGATCCAGTTTATTACCGGCCCGCCCTCCTAGTGGGCCAGTATTGTTTTGCTCACTGGCATCGGTCATCGTCTGTAACACTGCGGGCGGGCCTGGCGACACTACACGGCGGGCCAGTAGTGTTACGTCTCGTTAGGGCAACACCTTGTTGTATTATGAGAATACGTTCAAGTGTTGTGTTTTTGTTGTGTTTAGCTGCGTGTTTTTGTGTAGTTCTGTATTGTAACGTTGCACTATTGTGCGCTGATATCTGACGACTAGAAATGTTTTCCCATTTATCTCTATTTACGTCGTTGCTTGTATGGATGCCAGTTGCCAAAGTATACATCTTTAGAAAATCGAAGAATCAGGTCTTAGACTGAGACTCAAGTTGCTATTTTAGAGACTTGCTGTGACTTAACACTGTCAGGCTATCAGCACATGACTCTTTGTTATGGATTTTGTTTCTTGGTCACTTGGTAACTAATTGTATTCATAATACACATTTCTATCTTGCCACAAAGTCATAACTCCAGAGTGGCAAAATTACAATGTGGTACTTGTGGAAAGTCAAATTTATGTCGTGAAACTCTCCTTCCTTTTATTTTCTACTGACAGTTTTTTGTTTTTTTTAAATATACATTTTATCGGTCATATTTATTTTTTGCACATTTTGCATATTGTAATAAGTGTTGTATGTATTATTTATACTAGAACTAGTCACTGTACTACTTTCTTATACTTACTAGTTATCTGCATTATGTGTTTGTTTATTCGCATTCATTATGCACAAGGTGGGTCAAAAAACTGCACATTTTCTGTTCACTGTTGAAGACAAATAAATGGTTTTCTCCATAGGTTCAGATAATTTTTATGCAGCAGTTAAATATTCTTTGAACGTTCATTGTAAAACATTTTGATGTCATTTTTGTAGTAATTATATGAGGCATGAAGTGATTTAAGGCACTTTTTAATTACTGTGATAAGGAAGATTTGTGCACAAACGTACTAAAACATTTCCCACCTTACATTAACTATTTGTCACCTTACCTTGTTCAGTTAGGTACGCTGGATGTCGTTCTTTATTGTTTTAAGGCAAAAACATGGTTAAGGTGTGGTAAGAAAATTTTTTGGGTAGGTTTGTGTACAAGTCATTACTGATCACAATATTGAACACCGAGTGAAATCGGTTTACTACTGACAGAGTTATTGCAAAAGTAATGGAGCTTAGCTTTCAATGAATGACAGCAGTTTCACATGCACCCACCCAACTTAACAAGGTGACGATACAGATGTGGTGGGAAATATTTCGTAACGTGACGACTGCACGACTAAAATTGCTTTAAATTTCACCTAGTTATCGTGAAAATAACATCAACTCCGCCACTGGAAATTCGGGATGCTCAAGTGTACATGTTTACAGGTTTCATGCACGCTTAATGAAGTAAACGAACGGGCACATCCGTATTGGACATAACGTTTTGAGTATAATAAAACTGAGCTTTTTTGATGAAAACAATTGAAGCTTTGCATCGACTTTATCTGCAGAAAAAATATGCAGTTGTTTGGTCCACTCTGTACAATATATATATTTATATTGTTATAATTTATGTCATGTGTTAGCTTTCAAATACAGTGCTATATTCCGGTTATTTTTGTATAGAAAAGTAGATAAATTTGGTATCCCGAGCTGAATGGTGGATAACTGATTATGCTCGACAATGTTGTTCTACTACATCGGTGCATTATAATTCTGTACAAGTCTTGGTTTACACATTTTATACATCTGTAAAGATATTACTGAAAGTTCTGAAGTAACATTCTTATAACGGCATTTTTTCTAAACGTATTAAATTGTCATTGTGAAGAAAATGTATTATGTTTCATATAGTGTCTTCAAATACTGTACTTCATCAGCGATAAACGCGCTGTCGACAGTTCATGATAAAATCTGCTAGTAATGCTGTCATTTGTCAGATACACAAGAACTAAACTCCAACCAACCATCAGATAAACACATGTTCATACTGAAAATTATGTTATCCGGTTACTGATGCAATTACTCTCTATAATGTATGATAGATATACTTATACCTATCCTTTTTACAATATTTAGCACAGAGATACTCCTTTGCCTTATTACTATGTTTACACGAGCTGTCTATAGGGTGGTACAGAAACTTACAGACAACCGTAAGTGCTAAATATTGCAAGAGCTAGTGTAGTGACACCTTTAAGGTTTGTGAGATCTTTAATAACGACGACTGTTACACTTGTGTCTCAATAACTGACATGACTTTGGCTTGCTGTAACTCTGACATGCACAAGCTGATTTTGACAAATAGCGTAGAAATTTGCTCTGTCTTTGTTCTGAAAATCGGCCAGGATTTGGCAAAGTTACAGTAGTCAGTGTTTTTAGCCACCCTGTACAACCCAACAGTACTGATGCCCTATAGATAAGTATTTGAGACACCCTGTTTGGTTCCTACATGTGTGATGATGGTACAGTTACATCAGTAATCAGCAAATACAAGAACGCATATCCATTTTTTTGGAAATTTTGCACACAATGCATATTAAATACATTTATGGTCTCTATGACTTTATAATACACGATTCATGTTTTTCGTGACAGTTTAGTTATATGCAAAACAAACAGGTTTACTGGAGGATACATCTTTAACCGGCATACGTACTCGCTTGCAGTACAAACAGCATCGTTGGTCCCATCAGCTTTGCAGTGATGTTAATAAGAGGCCAAATGCTAGAGGTCAAGGCCGAAATTTTGACCTCAAGGGTGACGCCAGGGCAAAAATTTGACCCTGGGGCTGAGGCCAGAAGGTCGAGGCAGAGGCCATGTCGAAAATCTTAGCCTCGGCCAATTAACATTTCTGCAGCTTTGTACTGACAGCACTGTTACGTACAACCATATCACATGCCAGCAGCTTGTGTTAGACCACTAGCACACACGTAGTTCATCTGTTAATCTCTACACGGCAGCTTTGAAACAAACGTAAATGAGTATGCAGACAGCAGCAAAACAGCATACGATAACAAAATTTACCCAAAACTAAAAGGAATACAGCGTGTTGCAGTGAAGCACCTTAAAAACCGAAATAGATGCATTTTGTTGTGGACATGATCATAAATAGTGTACGTCTTCGGCCACACTGCCACTAGCTTTCAATCTACATGCAGAAATGATAACGTCTTAAATATCTCCCACCAGTACGTAGCGCAATCCTGTTAACTGTATATACAGCTACATGACCAATGTCCGTCATTCGACTGTATCTTCAATAACCAGCTCGGACAACATGCAGTGTGGACACAATGGAACACTTGTGTTCATAATGGGCCGAAACATCACTTGAAAACTGGCATAAGAACTGTAAGTATATGTAGAACTGTACAAGCGTGCTCTGCAGTCTACAAGTTTACACCATCCTGTCAATCACAGCTGTGCACATCTGTGAACGTAATCTACTCAAATGAAACGCTGCGTCCGATCTTGCATTCAAGCATTATCAATCAGCTGTACTAACTAGCACTAGTAACTCAGCTGCTAACTAAGCACAGAAAGTGGACGTGAAAGTCAGCCACTGAAGCAGCAGATCGCAGCTTAACCTTGTAACACGTACACATACGGCCACGAAAGACCATTTATACAGCAATGTAATGAACGGCCATTCCTGATCAGTGGCCTGCAGATGCGAGGACAAGGTGGACCAGAGGGGTTAAGCCCCCCAAATATCCCCAAACATGAATGATCCAGCCCACAAAATAATGACCCCCAATAAATTCGCTTTAATGACCAACTGTGTTTTGGCATTAGCGGCATAGGTATATAACAAGTAATCAGTAAATGACGAAATATCTGAAAGCACCAAACGGTCAAATAGTCAAATCCAGAGTGCAATATTGATAATCTTTATTCACCGATATGTGAAATCAGTAGCAAATATGATAACAGAAAAACTTCACTAACCTAACTAAAAAATTCACTGTGCACACTTAGTTCTTAAATTGCTTTCAGCTTCAGGACGCTTTGCCTCTGACCAGGGGGCGTTGCCCCTGGCCACCACTGGGAGCATAGCTCTCCACAGAGTCGGGCAAGGGCAACAAATGAACAATAGGAAACACGACGTTCAGAATGAACTTCCATCCCGAGAAAAATCACTGGCTGTAAGAAACGTAAGTGCTGACTTCATATTATCTATCATTTGGCACAGTTAAAACTGACAGGCAACTGGCACTATTCATTAAGTGATGGTTTGTTTGTTTTTCAGATTTTGTGTAGCGGGCCTTATCTGTCGGAAGTTACTCCGTTTTTTTGTAGATGCAGGTATATCGCGTATAACATTCTGTTGGTTACACAACAAAATATGTCGAAATATATGACCGTTAACGAACAAACCACAACAAAGTAACAGTGCCGGATTAACAAATGTGGGACCCTGTTTAACAGAAATCTGGGAAAATGGCGTCGTGCTAAAAATAAATTTAGGAGGCCCGGTGTCAACCTGACACAAGTTCATACTCATGTAAAATGCAATATATGGCTTAAAGAAGTTATGGAACTCAAAAAATTGGGGAGCCACCCCCTCCCTGGGGCACTTGTAGCACGACACCACTTACTTCCTGTCGTTCAGCAATGCCCTTTTATGGGTGTCCTTCAGGAAAAATAGTTGAAAGAACCAAAAAATCTGCTTTTCTGAATGCGGGGTCCGAAAATTTGCGAAGACCCTTCTCGGACAAACAATTTGAAGACGTCTAAATCCGGCCCTGCGAAATAATGCCAAAAAATAACCGAGTCATCAAAATACGGATCTGCACAGAGCGAAATATGAAAGCATGTGACATGCATTAACGTTAATCCGAAAAGTTTTTCGAACATAAACTCTGTCTGATTTTGTCTGTATCTAACTGCATGACTATTATACAAAAAAATGTCAACAAAATGTCCAACAAACAACAAGCTAAAAGGCGTCATATTTACACGGTGTTGCTGCAGCTGTAGCATTGCATTCAGTGTCATTCATTACACGCAACAGCATATATTATTGTTTCAACTTGCCAATGGTGCATATTACGTGCCAACAACCGTTACAACTCAAAACTCTTGTCGACAGTTAAGGATGACCAGGGACTGACCTAATCTATTATTCACGGCATAGACATTTTCCACGAAATCAGGTGTTGTCCACAAAAAACATCCTTCTGTAAAATCTGTGACTTATCAACCCAATTTAGTCTCATTTGTGAAGATTTCCAAACTTTATCACATTTAACTGCAGATTTTGTCATTTGCTGCATACCCAATTTAGCACATGGTGACGGACGGTAATAAAATAAGCAGATAACTGATGACAAATATGCTACAAAAGGCTGCATATTTGAATCAGTCCCCATCGGTCCAATTTTTTTAAATATCTGGTGGCAGCAATGCAGCTGACACCCTCTATTAACTAATCCAACCATTACTTTTATCCTTGTGTTAATGGCACAACTCATACAGTTACCTATTATTTTCAATCATTTCTTTTTTATGCACAATTTCTTTTCATTTTTGTTCGTTTTTGTTTGTTCTGTTATGCTGCAGATGTACGTCATCCGTGATAACACTGGAAATGCAATATGATAACAGTGGAAACAACAGAAAGCAGTCTATTAGTTGACACTTGCATAGCATATGTATAAATCATACATTATATAGTATTCATCTATCATATCTGGAAGCATGGCCCATGAAATTTCTGTGAATTTCTCACACTGTATTTGCCACAAATTGTATCACATTATTGGAAAATCGATGTGAATATTGTGTTTTCCCCGTGATCTATGTTGGTCCCTTCAGACAAATCGTTGTTACGTTATATACAAGTATGTGGTAAGCTTTAAAAGCATCACAAGAATGTGTAACTGTATAAATGCACAGATATGCCACTCATACAAACTGTACTTAAGACACAGCTGAAAGACCGGCATCTACTATAAAAACTATTGGCACACAACCATTCTTACATATGCATATAAACTATCTATATCTACAGAGATGGAGTAAAAAATATTAACTTTCATATCGATGTCAACAAAACGGCATATAAGACCGGCAAACAAACCAGCAAAACAAAAATACAGAACATCAAACAATAACAACAATGTGGTATAAATGCTAAAATTTATATATTTAAAACGTACCCTTACGATTGCTGCATGTTAGAACATCTGGCATATCTCTTGAAACTTTTATATACAACAAACTGTTACTGACAGAAAGAGGTTCCGATACCAAGATGTTCCTAAATGCAGACAGTACTGAAGGCTCGAAGCTCTTAATATGGACAACAGCAGTGTATTGGTCCACAGAAGTTGCAATAAAGTGAACAGAAGCTGCAGTATTGGTCAATTTGGAATTACTGTTAGTACAACAGTAGCAGACCACCAACATTAGCTGCATTATACTTCACCCAAAATGACGATGTCAAAGCACTGTATTCATTACAAAGCCAAATGACGTTCACTAAATCGGCCGTGTCCTGACTAACACACTTTTAATCTAAACGAAATGGTTCTGCCTAAAACAAGGCCTGCAACATATACTATTATTACTACAACTTTCCGTTTTTACCTAACCAGCCAGTTTTTCTGTAGTCCTCACAGGCCAAACTTGGTCCGCAAAAATCTCTGGATATTTCACGTCCAGACGTCCTTCCTGATTCCGAACCGAAAGCGTCACGTTTACTTAAAATCCCGTAGTAGTTTTGCAAGATGTATTGCTTACAAACACACTACTGGAGCTCATATCTCCAGCAACATAGACTGCAAATTGTAAATGATGCACGTAACTAAACACACTTAGCACAACAACTAGAATTACAAAGAAAAATAAATAAATAAAACGTTGCACATCTTATGCTGTAGTGTCTTTGTTAAAAAACCCCATCTCTGCATGCGAATCAGTGATCACAAATGCAAATCTAGTAATACAGCCTGGTGCGTACATGTATACAGTCTGTTAAAGCATTTGTTGATACAAGCAAAAATATTGGAAAATGGTGCAACTGTGCAAGAACCACAGCAGTACATCACATCACAGCCAAGCTACGGCAAAGTGTCATCTCTCACTCGATACAGTTGCATTCAGCAGCAGCAGCTGCACTAATTCATCACGCAGCCTAGCTACAGAAAATGATCACGCTAAACAAACGATTCCATTAACTCTCGCTGAAACATCCGCCCGACAAAGTCGCTCTTTCGCGTGCAGGAAATCGAAAAAATGGCAGCGTATAAATCTTCACGAACTTGCTGCGCCAACTATAACACAGCTCCGCTGCCCAATCAGGTCGTGAGCTTCTGCAACAGCACCGAGCCGAGATGCAGTTTCGGTCAAAAATATTACGAATATTTATATGTGTTAAACAGCTCACATCGTCGGACTTCGCTACGAGTATCAAATGCTTCGAGGACTCGTGAAAGGACATTTATGCCACAAAAAATGCTCTTTCGTGGACAAGAATCGAATCTCACGCTGTCAGCAACGACGGACTGGACCGATATATCCGTTGGCCAAACTTTTTCCGCCAAGACCATGTCCGGAGTCACTCCAGTCTGCGACCTGCTTGGACTGCAAGTACCTGTTGAGGGATGTCTTGTTATAGACTGGTAGCAGTTCACTGGCGTCTTCAGGCAGCAACTGTAACCACAACGTTCAACAAACCGCTTAACAATAACTCGTCTTTATTAGCCAACAGTGGTAATGGTTTGGTTTATGTAATGTAACGTAATATAAAATAGACGATATTTAAAGTGGCATAAATGAACAAGTCAGTATAAGGGCGCTATATGGACGTCACAGCAAAGCAAGTACGTCAGTGGGGACTGACCTATATCCACACATGCCGACCTACGTCCACACGCCACACCATATTCCACGAACGGCGCATCTCTAGCGTGATGTTTGCTGTGGGCCTTCCCATAGCAAACTTTACTTCCCAATGGCTGCCGATTCGTCTGATTTCGGGTTTCTTGGGGAGATTCCCTGCCCAGGAAGCCGATGAACCGTCATGCAAATTTAACGCCGCTAGCTTTATCCTTGGCAGAGAAATCCGTAACCGTGCAAACACACAAAATTACAAAAAACAAACAAACAAACAGTAAACAACATATCCACACGTTGCCTATCGGCATGTGTGGATAAAAACATGAAACAAACAGTTACGCCACCCACTGTGGTTGTTTGTCAGTGAATATGACACTGGTCTATTATGGCTAAGTACGTAAATGGATTGAGTTGGCGTACAGTGTGACAGTTACCACAGAGGAAAGCTAGTTCATATTAGATGTGATTCTGTATCCATCCACTGAAAGGGTACCTCCCCCAGAGACAAGGTGTCGGACTTGGAAAATTTTTGCTTCTCACCACACCCTGCAGTTTTACTTATTTATTCCGAATCCTGAAATTTATGCACTGCATAATATATGATTTGAAGATCACGTGGACCCAATACACTTTGCTATGCCATTGTTGGCTATCCCAGCGGATGCTGAGCTTTTGATCCACTTTATCCAGCTGAACAATGCAACCCGAAGACACAATGCCTTCGCCAACAGTGGCGGCTGATGAAGGCGTAAAACGTTATGTATGGATTTTAATTAAATTGGGGTATAAAAGCAGACTATGGAACCGAGGAGTTATTTAAATTTTGGAAGAGATGTGGAAGTGAACTACATCGCAAGTTTGTCAATCAGTCAACAATACGTAATGATTGAGATGCTACAAAATTTCCAGTGATGCCACTTTCACTTTCATTTTCTAACTGCAAGTAAGTAACATATTTGCTGTGCATTAACGACACTGTGCCAATCTCAATGTGGCGTGTTGGAGATATACACTCTATCCAGCGCCATATGTAATGTAAAGTAAACACTAACCAGATATAAAAAGTATTATCCAAAAATTGCAAAAAGATATACCTTCAAACAAACGACGGCATCTGTACCGTGACCATCAACAGAACTGACCCATAGATCACCGTTGAAATATTTTGCATAGAGACGTGAAAGTGGTAAACCATAACCATAACCAGCCTGTCAATGACATGACACACCAACTGTTACACAACACGAGCAAAATAATTATCCAAAATATCCTTCTTTCATCTGGTGCCAACTATGTGGGGGGGCGACAGGGGCACCGCCCTACAGTCAAAAAAGTGTAAGTGCACAGCCCACACGTTTTGACAACGTACTGTAATAATAATAGCTGGCGCAGTGGCACAATGGGTACAGCGTAGTACTTGCGATCAACAGGTCGTGGGTTCAAATCCTACTCAGGGCAAATTTGCGTATCAACCCTGGGCAAGTTGTTCACACCTATGTGCCTCTGTCACCAAGCAGCATAACTTGGTGCCGGCCAAGGGGCGGTCACCGGGTAGATGACTTACAGTCACCTGCGGGCTGACTGCCTGTGCACCGGGATCAGCTATGGGCCCAACACTCGGTAACGAGTATGGGAGGCCTTTACCTTTATCTTTTTACTGTAATAATTTGTTTTAAACGTGATCTCACACTGTTTCCATGTGCACTGGAAATTGCTCGAAACTGCACAACAGTGTGTCTTAAAATGCCGAAATTTCAATTTTTGGCTGGGGCTTTGCCTGAGACCCTGCTGAAGGAGCTTACAATGCTCCCCCATGCCCCTAAATCAGCTGGTAAGAAAAGCCCCTATAACCTACACCCTAAGGTGCTTCATTCTGTCGTGCGCGGAGCTACAACTCCCACAGTAATTTATTAAATTTGAAGCCTGTGGTATAAATACAATAAAGAGTTGGATTAAATATGATAAGAATGGCAAATTCTTTAGCATCTGATCAGCCACGTAGCGTACTGACCAGTGATCAAGCAGAAACAGCTAACAGCATCAACTGATACTAACCAGAGGCGTAGAGTCTGCTGCGTCAGGCGACGGAGGCCGTGGAGCTGTGGAGTACATGTAGTTAAACAACTTGTTAAGTTCGCTTCGACGGATGCCTCCACCTTCGTCCGACAACTGTGTGTTCAATACATCCAACCAGTGATTAAAGTATACTTTTTGGGGCCCAGGAACTTGCTTAAAATGTGGGGCCCTTGCTTTGTCTGGGGCCACGACGCTAGATGACAGCCCCAGGCGGAGTTACCCTCGACACGGACTGCTTCTCCCAGACTACGCCGTAAGTCGTCAAAGGCCACACACTGCAACATGTGTAGGCCTCACTGCAAACAATGTGTAAACTGCAATGTAGCTGTAAGAAAATGATCGTCAAATGGTGCAGCTTACATGTTGTACATGTTGGGGGCCCTGGAACGTGCATTCCAATTTAGTTTTACTTGTTCAGAAAAACTGGAACGCTAACAGGACAAATTTGGTGGCCCAGTAAGGGCATTACGCTGCGTTCCGGATTACTTTAACCACTGCATCCAACATGGAACTGTGCTACATTAAGACGCGAATGACGCAAGATTATGCTGCAACATATATGAAATCTACATCCTGTGTTCTAAACAATAGGTACAAAAAACATGTTGAAATCAGTGAAAGAAATCATGTTGAAAAATTAGCACTGCGCGGGAATGAAGGTTGACTCTTCACAACTGACGTTTCTGCCAAGTTCAAAGTCACGTGACACAAAAACTAGGACAAATATGAAAAATCCGGCCTGATCAAATTTAGATATTGTGCAGTGCTATAGTTTAACAATCAGTGGTCAGTTACCAGCTCCCACTGTAAATGGCGGAGGAGATAGCTGTTGAAAATGGAAAACTTTCCAACTGTCAAGGGCTCGTGACCTTGACTCTGACCTCGGATCGGGTCATACGTGCATCACTCATCGACCTCTACCTACAAGCCAAATTTTATTGAAATCGAACACACTTTTTGTGGACGGACGGACGGACATTTGAGACCCACAAGGGAAGCAAGAAATTCAAGGGGAAACGACTAACCTAAGTGCACCCAGAAAAGGAAGATGGTAGTGGTGAAAATATCAAATATTCAAACGAATAATGACGAATAAAATGGAGATATTACTCACTTTAATTGCAACGTCTTTGCGACCGCGACAGATAAGCACTTTGAGGTTTGGCAGAGCACTTCCGGAACTGTGATATTCAACGACGGCTCGCAGCGCATTCTGTTATAGCAACCAACATTGTAAACAGCACGAAACTGTTGTCACTCACGACGCAACTGGTCATTGCAATTTTCAGCATACAGCACAAGTTACAACCAAAAAACGCTAAGAAACCGACTTGAAAATAGCAACAACAAAAAACGCAAAATTAGACCCGTACGGGGACTGACGGTCAACTCTTCGCAACTGACGTTTGTGCCAAATTCAAATTCACGAGACACATAAACTGGACCGAATATCAAAATCCGGCCCAAACGAATTTAGACATTGTGCCCTACTTTAAGAATCCATGGTCAGTTGCCAGCTCCCACTGTAAATGGTGGAGGAGATAGCTTTTGAAAACGGCCGGATTTCCAACTGTGAAGGGCTTGTGGCCTTGACCTTGGATCGAGTCATACTGCATACCACAGTGCATCACTCATCGACCTCTACCAACATGCCAAATTTCGTTGAAATTGAAGTAACTTTTTGTGGACGGACGGACGTACACACGTACGCACGGACGGACATTTGAGACTGGCTTTATTAGGTTGACTCTGTCGAAGAGTCGACCTTAAAACAGGCTTGATGTTGTGCATATGCTTAACAGAGATTATTCCGTTTTTCTTAACTTTAAACTCTCTCTAATACCAATGCAAAAAAGACAGTCACCTTCATCAGCTCAAACATCATGTGATGTAGGTGCGACGGTACGTAGGGAATTGTAATCTTGTCCTCCACTGATGCCACGTAAGCTGACACAGAAACACAACAAATTATAATGTTGGTAAAAAATGTGCAGTTAGCGCTTAATTATGAAAATCATACCTAAAGCATTCAGGATAGCACGTGCTGAACAGATAACACAGTTTTACCTGCCACCAACACGTTTATCCACAAACTTAATGCGCCATTCTGCCTTTACTCCCAGCTGCAGAGCATCACCGCACTTTGGCCGATACTCATTTCCATTAACCATTTACACAGAAGTAGACATATTGAAGTCAACTAAAGAAGAAACAGGTCCTGGTATCTAAGCAAACTAACTCCATAGATACATCAAAACTGCTGAACAGTGTTATAATTATAACAATAATCTACACATCTATGTAGATGCAGTGAAAGGCAGTACACATCGTTAATCTGACTAAAAATATGTGACCTGCAGTTACAAATTCGTAAAAATTTACACAAATTTTAAGAACTACTAAAATTCTTAAATTTGAATTCTCAGTCTATGCTGTAAACTTTGACAAACCGACTGCACGATAAAACAAATGTAACTTACAATCGTGGCATTCAATGTCGCAACACGGAGCCGTTGCATAATACTGCTCACAGAGAAACCGGGCATTCTCGTATGCATCTGAAATATCAAAATTGCAGACAAAAACTTACACAAACGCTCTTTTTACCACACTGCACTGAAAGCAAGACTCCATGCAGAATGAAAACAAATTCAATGCCCGGATTTTTCTGCCAAATGCCAGGAATGTGGGCACCCAGAATATATTTCCTCACACCTACTGTCACCACCGCACTACTCAACTCAACTCAACTCAATCAACTTTATTGTAACATACTTGCAGCTGAACAGCTGAATTGCTAAATATACACAATAGCCTAGGCCTAAACATGTGCCATAATACAATACAATAAAAACATAGTGCAATGCCAGCTAATTGTTACAGTGGGATGTGTGAGGAGTAGTAGGATGGTGGAGAATAGAAAATGGATCGATTTATTTGATATGTCTAGTCATTGTATACTCTGTCCTGATAGTGGCTCAGTGCGTACTGCACAAATGAACAGTATCGTTTAGTGCATTTCTCTTTTTTTGCTTTTCTATTATTGCTACCAGCTTTCTAGTGGATAACGGTGAATAATTTTTTCATACGACCTGAGTCTAAAATTATGGGACGGTAACTATGAATCTGGTAGAAGATGGCGAAGACAAGAAGTACTTGGATAACTAACAACTGTTTTATAATCACGTTCCTGCTTTGATGGAAAAAGTACTTGGACTGAATCTTCCGTGCTATTGGTTTTTGTCTTCTTTTTGTTATTTTCTTGCTATGGTTCCACGCACTGCATGATAAACATTTTGTTATTGAATTGTGCCACTCTGCAGTTGATAGCGACTGATCGACAAAGGTATCGATAAAGCCACGGCTATGGTGGCTGCACTGATTGCGTTGCGGTGAAGATGGACAGATACTGTGCTGAGAGGTCATCACCAACAACGTCACGACATTCTGGACATGCCAGTGTTTCAACTGCAGATCAGAGTCATTAAATACTAGAAACTCGACTTATCTCGACTTATGGCGCACCTTCAACGATGGCCTGTACGTCGCACTTGACATCAATTGATTCAATGTGCCGTCTGTTGCGATCAAGCTTTGTGAAGTGTAGCACTGTCAGTATACCAACCAGCAACAACGCATTTCACAACATAACTCGTAACCACGCTTATTGGTATACATGTTACTGCTACTATTACTACCAAAACCATCACTAATACATATCTTGTAGTCAAGACCCGCAGTGCCAAAACCAAGACCAAGAACCGGCAAATAAAATATAAACAAGTACGTCCATCTTCGGGGACTGACTTATATCCACACATGCCGATCCTACGTCCACACGCCGCGCGATTTCACGAACGGCGCGTCTCTTGCGTGACGTTTATGTCGGAGCATCTCTACGGAAACGTTTACATGCAGGTGGGCGTGGCCCGTGCGCTCGCCGACTTTGGGCTTCTGGGGGAGTAAAGTTCACAGTAATAAATTAGCCCCGTTCGGAACTGGCGGTCGACTCCTACTTACTGCCAACTGCAAAGTCACGTGACACAAGAACTAGGACAAAAATAAAAAATCCGGCCCTGACAAGCTTTAGTTATTGCCCCCTAATTTAAGAATCCGTGGTCATTTGTCAGCCCCCATCATA
>Ga0209780_1001580_pt1 | contig 15189 bp, 12 predicted proteins | sample WorMetexBAHAMAS2_FD_187384 | JGI IMG/M metagenome (GOLD analysis project Ga0209780, IMG submission 187384) | Marine gutless worms symbiont microbial communities from Max Planck institute for Marine Microbiology, Germany - Inanidrilus exumae... | ecosystem: Host-associated > Annelida > Digestive... | reverse complement strand
CTACAGAATTTCCACATTGCAGTTATAGAATATTTATACCGTGGGCGTCGCGCGGTCCCTCTGCAGACGTTTACTAGTTACTAGACAGTAATCGTAAATTGTCCATAGTTATGGCTTTGTTAACCACTTTTACGCAATACACCCCAGAAACTACCAAATTCGGTAAAATAACGCAAAATAAGGGCCATTTCGCCGTTCAAGGTCATTCAAGGTCACCAAATTTGGTACCAATCGAAAGCTCATATAGCCTACGACTTCGTAGGCCTATCAGTGATTAATACTAACTTACCTGCTATCTTGCACCGTTTCTAAGATATGACGATCGATAGCTAAAAGTAGATAGTTTTGGCTACCCCTCTTACGTTTAACCCCTCCCCCCCGGACGGAGGGGTTCCCCTAGGACGATCTCCGAAAAATTTTCCCTGGATGTCAATGGATGGCCAAGGTACCAAACGGCGAAGAAAAATTGCCGAAAATTTCAACCGGCTGAGTATGGCGCACGAACGTTGCAGACAGACAGACAGACGACGGGCGATAGCATATAGCGAACGTGAACGTCGCTAATAACAAAACGCACGGCGGTGAAAACTGTACGTACCCGCCCCCACCCGCGACTACTGTCGGCGTGGGCGCCAGCTGGGGGGCCAGGAGGGCATGGCCCCACAAGAAAAATTGACCCCTCGGGCTATGGCCGGGGTTTTTCCTAATGTGTCGCTCGCTATGTGCCCCCTAAAAGGCTCTTTGACCCCCGCCCCCTACTTGCTACACTTTGGCGCCGGTAGTGTGGGTAACGAAGATCAAAAATGCGTAGGCTACGTACGCTATGCGTTTTGACTAGGAATATAGTACAAGAGACTCAAGAGTACGTACGTCCGTGTACCAGTGACGGTCTGGTTGAACGTCCAACTCGGTGATCAGCGACGCCAGCAGTTTACACTGATGACGCTCGATCGTTTCCAGGTTGGACTGACAACTGCTGACACTCTCGTAGACGTCCTCAACCAACGAATGTGCCACGGACACGACGGTTTCGTCTGGAAACTTCATGAGTTCCTTGTCGCGAGGATCCACGGTGCTGGAAAGGTCCGAAGCTGCATGCAGGATTGCCTGTACGTCCTTCCAGACTTCACTGCAAGCTGACGCGAAGCGCTCCTGCGACCCATTGCAGCAGTCGTCGTCGTCGTCGTCGTCGTCTTTGGCGCAGTTGATGTTGCGGTTGAAGTTGGAACTGTTGTTTGTCACGTTCTCTACAGCAACAATGACTGCAGCTGTTTCGGCCATGCAGCCCTAGTACTGTATGATTGACAGGCGCGCTAGAGCCGACTGATGCAGTGACCAACACAGAATATAATCCACTAGTAAGTAACAACTACAAGGTAATCTGGAATAGCACACTACGCCCCGCGGCTGCCGTCACCTGCTGAAATGTGTCACACATAATGTCGTCTAATTGATTCTGCCCATATGGCCCATTATGTGAAAACGTGACGTCATCCACAAAACCGGAAGTGCATAACATTGTATTGTCGTCAGAGAAGGACCGAACCATGGCCACAGGTAATATGTACAGAACATTTCGCGAAGTTTAGAAGTTTAGAACTTTGGGCGTGTAATTTTTGAGTTAATGCGCGCGGACAGACAAACAGACACGCTGGTCGCAATACTGCGCACCCCTCCATCGGGAGAAGTAAACAATAACATAAATCAACACGACAATAGGCTATCTTGTAGCCTAGTGCTACAGACAGGTTTCGTGAAGTGTACACGTAACGTAATGCTGCTCCTGTTGACCGCAGTATTGACTACATTGCAGCAGCACTGTTTCACGAAACATCCAGACATCAAACGAATATTACTGTTGGACAAAAACAACCATAAGGCACAGTAAACTAATTATTGACTAATTGAATCTTCTCCCGTTCATAGTCTAACTATCTCCAAATTTCATGAAAACTCGCCAGTAACTTCGCAAGTTATTCTGATCACAAAGATAAGCAAACAAACAACGGTCGAAACAGCACCCGGACCACAAGTGCATGGCGGAGATCGTTGCGATATTCAGACCAGTCGATGTATAAGTTGCTGCTTCAGTAAAGAATTCTTTCGGCGCGTTGATTGACAGCCTTGCGACTACTGGCTTATCATACTGGATAAACCAACTGGCTAGCTAGTTACTCTTTTCATCTTCCGTGCTTCTCCACGTGAACCTAGCAGGTTCCATCTAACTCTTTAATTTTCTTCTTCCATTTGTTCCGGAAGAACGTTTTTGAGGATTTAGATAGGCACAGGTTTTTACGAGTCCTTCCTGTCAGCGAACGGACACTGTGAAAACAATGACACACACTGAGCGACCTTGTTATATCCACACATGCCGATAGGCAAGGTGTGGATATAACGCTTACTGTTTGTTTGTGTGTGTGTTTGCGTGTTTCTACGGATACGGATTTCTCCGCCGAGGATAAAGCTAACGGCGTCAAATTTTGCACGGCTGTTCATCGGTGTCCAATTGAGAAAGGAAATCACACATGTTCCAATTGGTAACTCCACTCCACAGCGTGACGTGTACGCAGGATCGGCATGTGTGGATATCCGTCAGTCCGCTTCACTGACGGAAGTTCTTATTCTTTCTTGGTCCACTGACTTTTGGAAAGCGATGTCGCCACTGTGCGCCACCTGCAATGCAGTGTACCCTGCGTCTGTATCTAGCTACAGGTCTGCTATGTCTATGTAATTGGTACTGACGAATGCTGTTGAGTCTACAGCTTCGGTCACAGTCACACGTCGTGCGCTGTGTCTGTGTGTGGTCTTGCCTGGAACGTCGCTGTCGTCGCTGATTGGCTGTCGTCGTGCCGTCTGTGAAGGGTAGAGGCTGTAGCGAGGTTTGCTGACGGTCACCAAGCGACAGTGCGCCACGAACGCACCTGCCTTGACGCTGACGATGTACTGTAGCAGCTGGAGGATCGAGACGACAGTGGCCACGAGTGCGTCCACCAGCACCAAGTAGGTCATCTGAGACGAGACAGCGCACGTCACGTGACCACACCACGACGTCACTACACTACCTCGTGAAATCTCTAGCAACTTCGAGACTTACGTGGGTTTTTGCACGGGTCGTAGAAGAATACTCATAGCTAGGCCATCATACTGTTATACATGGCGGTCCAGTAAAATCGAACTGTATTTTAATTTATCCTGCTGACTTCAAAATGTAGGAATGAAAACAAAATAGAAGTGGCCGGCTGAGACCACGATACAACTACGAGCTCGTACGTCGTACCCATGGTGCAGTGAACTTCTGTCTGTGTGCTTTGATTGAGTTAAGTTTTTATACGTCCCACTCGACACAGAATAAGTCATTTCAGAGACGTTCTTCCCAGCCAATCTCTTGGCTTAGTACTGAAGAAAGAAACTAAAGCCAACACAACTAAAGCAAGCAATACAAGAACAAAATGACCTAAGCTAGGCCTAGCATGAAAGAACACACAAAAGACACAACATAAATAAACACACAAAAAGAAATCTACACTGAACTAACGTGCAAACATGTTAAGAACTGCTCACATGTGTGTGTGTGTGCGTATCATTGTACACAGTACTGTCGTACACAACACAGCACAGAACTATTCTGATTATCTTTCCTCTTATCCTGCAGTGGTAGTGGTATAATGCGTTGGTCTCGATCAACGAGGTTAACTTACGCTGAACCCGGTTAGTACTGGGATAGGGTGGGTGACCGTGTCCGGGTTCGACTCTCGAAGGCGGCACTTTATTCCAGTATGTAACTAGCTACCCAGGTCGACTCAGCCTTCTACCCTCCGTGGGACGGTAAAATGAGTACCAACCAAAGGGCGGTGATGCTCCGCGACTGGAAAGGTAACCGCAGGCGTGGCGGAAAGTAATGACAGCCTACCGCCGGGTGGATGACTTAAGTCACCTGCAGGCTGACTGCCTGTACACCGGGATCAGCTCTGGGCCCAACGCACGGTAACGAGTATGGAAAGCCTTTACCTTTCTTTATCCTGCAGACAAGCATCAGAGCTAAGATGTTGTCTATTGGAGAGGAGGGGAAGGCGTATATTCGCCTGAGTTCATAATCGTCGTCTGGTCATATGTACCTGTCCAGCACTGAGCTCGTTGTTCTCTCGCTGTTCAATGGTCGCACCTGTCCAGCACTGAGCTCGTTCTTCTCTCGCTGTTCAATGGTCGTACCTGTCCAGCACTGAGCTCGTTGTTCTCTCGCTGTTCAATGGTGGCACCTGTCCAGCACTGAGAATGGTCGTACCTGTCCAGCACTGAGCTCGTTGTTCTCTCGCTGTTCAGTGGTCGCACCTGTTTAGCACTAAGAATGGTCGTACCTGTCCAGCACTGAGCTCGTTGTTCTCTCGCTGTTCAATGGTCGCACCTGTCCAGCACTGAGAATGGTCGTACCTGTCCAGCACTGAGCTCGTTGTTCTCTCGCTGTTCAATGGTCGCACCTGTCCAGCACTGAGAATGGTCGTACCTGTCCAGCACTGAGCTCGTTGTTCTCTCGCTGTTCAATGGTGGCATCTGTCCAACACTGAGAATGGTCGTACCTGTCCAACACTGAGCTCGTTGTTCTCTCGCTGTTCAATGGTCGTACCTGTCCAACACTGAGAATGGTCGTACCTGTCCAGCACTGAGCTCGTTGTTCTCTCGCTGTTCAATGGTGGCCGTGTGGATGAATGGCGCGTAAAAGACGATGACATGTGCGAACATGAACGAAGTGATGACGGCGTACAGCAGCGTCACGCTGTACAACACCTGTACATCACCGTCACGTGACACGACGTACAACACCTGTACTGTATACCACGACCCACGAGACCCACAGTCACGTGATTCATGACCCAAGGATTATGGGTAACGCAAGTGATATTATGAAATGCATGTTAAACTAGATGGAAAGTACTCTGACAGAGTACAACTCCCCGCGAAAGCGAAATTTGGGGTTTTTGACGTCAACACTTGGCAACACTTGCCACACCTACTATTAGAAGTATAAAATATATATAAATCGCCTGTTTACGGAGTTTTTGACCGTTACTTCCACATTCCTCTACCGATTGTAACGAAACACGAACTTGGTCTTCCCTTTCCCCCTAGGAACCTTCCCATCAAATTTGGTACAAATCCGTCCACAGTTTTTAGTTATCGTCGTCACAGACAGAGAGACAGACAAATCAACGCCGGTAAAAACATATTCCTCGCTTTCGCGGGGAGAACAATATCAGTTCTAGATCTACACCTATCAAACAAACACAAATAGCATGCATACACCCATGCGCTCTAGCCATCTGCAATACAACAAGACGAGAGTGAGTAGAGGTGAAAGCATAAAATCCAGTTGCGCGAATTTCCAAGAATACGTTAGACGGAGGTTCTACGCTGATAAATAATTTAAATAGCAATTAGTGCAGCGTTTGTGTTATTTTATAACGCACGTCGGCGACAGTCGAATGTAAGCTTACAGGGTGTTTCAGCTGCGTTTATGTGTCTGTTTCGTCACATGATATCGCAAAAAAACAATGCAGCTAGTACTTGACATAGAAATGTTCCACCATGAATCCTGGAAACCCATTTATTTTGGGGTCAAATGATCAAAGGTCAAGGTCACAAAGCACAAAACCTTACCGGCGTGCGTGGGTCTTTGCACCCCTGTGAGTGCTGGCTTCTCGCGTGACGCACTTTGGCGAGTCCTAAATTCGGCCCAGTGGTAGCCAGTCAGGCTATTAGGTTATTTCTATAACTTTTGACGACAACAATAATTCTGGACAGTGCCTCAACAATTTCTACGGGAATAAGTCCCACGTGTCGTCGTATAATGTGTTGAGACGACGTGACAGATAACATTGGTCAACGTCACCACGTGTCCACCCATGCACTCAACCCGCTGACCCAGTGACCCAGTGACCGAGTGCCAGCCTGACCTGTAGGCGAGTCAGTCGCCGTAGCGACCACCAGATGGCAAGGCATGTGTGTAGTTGGAACAGACCGCGCAACAAGTTGTCAACCAACAACCTACAACACAATAGACAGCACTCAGCGACGTCAAACCACCGCCAGGCGAGCGCCACCTAGTGAATGACCTTTCACTTGCGTGTGACCTGCACATGCATCGTTGTGAGTGTGTCTGTGTGTGTGTGTGTGTGTGTGTTTACTAGCACCTCAATCGACACGGTTAACGAGACTGTCCAATTACAAGACTCCACGGCGGTCTCAATGTGAGTCGACTGACAAGCATTCATCATCACCTCTGTAATCTATTCATATGATATCAGGGAGTTGTTGATATTCATGAATATTCATTCACAGCCTGCTGAGTCATCGTGCTGATGAAACACAGTGACAGACAGACAGACAGACAGACAGACAGACTGATTGCATTACGTCTGTATCACTCACACGGTCGACGCATCTATCACAGTGGCGACTGTGGCGTTATGAAGTAGACGCAATCTTACACGCGTTGCCAGCCAGCAGTGTCTGGACGAGCAACCGTCATGTGCGGGCTTCCAACGCTGGCCGACATCCACTCGTGACAAGGAATGTACCAGTGCATTTGATTGGCCATGTCCAGCACCGTCACGTAACTCACGTACCTGCAGTGTATATAATACAGGTAACCAATAACTCGACGTCTCCGGCGGTAGCGATGGCCGTCCTGTAAGATCAGTGTTGTCAATCAAGTGAACCGACGTTGTATTGTTGACAGAGAATGTCGCGTGTCATGAAAAAGCGGAACAAATACAGTCCAGGTTTCCGGTAAGGTTGGCCATGTCGATGCGGCCTGGCACCGACACTGGTGGTAAAGCGAATCGTAAATGTTTTTCCAATGTTCTCTTGGTCGGTCTTTTAGTGTGGTATTTATTGTTGTTCGCTTACTGATAGTCTGCACATGTACAAATATTATAAAGCGAAAACAACGATATTAGATATTATTGTATAATTTATTACTGTCCTATACTTGCCATGTCTTGTCTTTGGCTTCTTCCGTGGTCGATAATTCTATTTCGACATATTCGATATCGCCCAAAGGCTCTGCAACATAAACATGAAACATTTTAAATTTAAATTTTTATTATGGAACAAAACAAAACAATTGGCCAATTCTGTCGAGCCTAACATCTGTGCTGAACTGCTGTCCACGCGATTGCTTTAACAGGCTGAGACTCGGATCAGATTCCACGTGCTAATCGGTTTTTACCGCGCGACGCTGTCCTAGCGCGGTACATCCTGTCGTCGTTCGTCCGTCCTTTTGTCCGTCTGTCTGTCTGTCTGTCACACGCCGGACTTGTACTAAAACGGCTAAACGTAGTATCACGCAAATAACGCCGTACAATAGCCCAGGGACTCTAGTCTTTTGGTGCCAAAGATCTCGGCGAAATTCCGACCCCCAACGGGGCGGCAAATAGAGGTTGGTTAGGTTCAGATCGGCGATCTTCGACCAATATCTCGCTATATCTCAAAAACGGTGCAAGATTGGGACATAGTTACTATGGAATGCTAATAGAAACTCGTAGCTATTTCCAGTGACCTTGAGTGATCCCTAACTACCCCAAACTACCCCACTTTTGACATTTTGTATCGCCTGTCCTATCTACGTAGTGGGTGGAGATAGAGACTTCAAATTTGGTAGATAGGCTGATGGTGGCAAGTGCTAGCCCATGGATGGCAAACCACCCCGAAAGGGGGCATGGTTAGGGTCACATGACCCATTTTTAATTTCGACGTCCGCAATAATGTCTACAGAACGGCTGAAGCGAGAATCACCAAATTCTGTATGCAGGTGGAATATAGCAAGTGCTATCCTTCGAATGACGGTCCTAGTTCAACTAACTGGCGTGGTCATGGTCACGTGACCCGTTTTTTTAATTTTGCCCCAATCATATCTTTGGAATTGGTAAAGCTAGGCACTTCAAATTTCGTGTGCTGATTGACACACAGGAGTGTTAGTGCATTGTGTGGCCTGCGTTCTGACATGCCATGTCGAATAAACGAATAATGAATGAATGCATAATATTACCCCAAAATGGATGTGTTCAGATCACGTGTCTCTGTGATCACTGCAAGACTGTCATTTGACTGTTAAACATGTGCTTTTAGAATGCCAAGTACCGCAGTCGTACGCTATAAATATTTTAGCAGTACCACGTTGAAAGAGCTGTCCTCCAACGTCGATGCACGCTGCATCCTTGATTTTACCAAGAGACCGGCTTTTACCGAGCCATCTAAATCACCTTCTAATCAACCCAATGTTTCTTTTCTAACACAATTCTTCGTGTTTACTATTTGGTTTACCTTATATTTGTTGTTAATTTCTTTTGTTTTTAACTAATTTATGGTACAGGTTTTAACTTGTACTGGCACAGAATAGCCTACTTTGTGCTGATGGTGCCGTTAAGAATCTACTCACTCGCTCACTCATTCAGATCACGTGGCCTCTTTAAATTTTGGGGAAAATTATCTCGTTAACGGTGCAAGATAGAGACATAATTGCAATGGAGGATTAATAGGAAACGTTTGGCCCGTCGACTTGCCCATCTGCCCGCTCGTCCGTTTGCCCAGCCTCAGCCATTACACAACTCCGACGACGCCTCGAACGACTGCGTCAACTTTCGAAATGTTCGGCAGTTTCTGCTGCACACGGCGCGGTTTGATGACAGTCAAGCTCCGACATTACTGTCGCACTCCATGTATACACGACGACGACGATTAGCCGCAGCTCAACTGCTGACAACACTGACAGCGATCGCCCGCTGTCGGATACAGTTACCGTCCTATAATGCACGTCCATGGCGTCACGCTGCATGTAGCGGTGACCCTGGCGAGGCAGACAGCCACGGGCTGTGCCAAGACAAACAGCATCCATGCACTATCAGCTTACAGTTCGACGCTGTATGTTTCTGCACTCCAAGTAAGCCACGACCCGTGGCCACGCATCTTCACAGTCCTATTTTAAATTATGTGGCCTCTCGAATGGAAGAAGTGCCAATGCCCTTGATTGAATGACCTTGAAGGTCACTTTTGCTGAGCTTTTTTGTATAGTTAAAGAAAGACGGGCAACCTTTCATTAATATTCTGTTATAGTTCCGCGTGGTGTGCATGGTAGGAGCCACTGCAGGCTACCGAAGACAGGACAAGCCTGCAGTCGTAGACAGCAACTACGTGCGTCTCCGGTGCTGCGAACTCGACCAAACATACGCATTGTCTTTGATTCTGGCCCATTGGCCCCATTATATGTGGAAACAACGTCACTCACAAACCGGAAGAACATGACGTCAGATGAGCATCGAGCCCCCCCCCGGCCATAGGTAACATGTACAATAATTTTGTGAAATTTAAACGTGTGGTTTTTGAGACATGCGAGCAGACAGACAAACAGACATTAACAGACAGACACACAGAAACACTGATCGCAGTACTGCCGAAGTAATGAGCTGTAGGCTACGTGGAGTGTCGTGTGAGCTCGTGGCACGAGCGTGTGCTAGTGAACTAAGTGATATACTTCACACTACGATGCTCGTTGATTAAAGTCACTCGATCGTGCACCTAATATAACTTACAGCAAGTGACGTGACAGACCGTTGTGACTTGTTGCGTCTCTCAGTCATCAACTGCTACTAATACTATACTATAGGCCCGTCTACCGTCCGTTGTGATGAGGAACGAATTCCAGGCGCCACGACAGAAGAGGTTTGAGTCGAACACGGTTCTGTCCTCCTTGTTTCTGCTGACGAGAAAGTCTTTGTTGGTCGAGTGAAGGCCGTGAATGTTCATTCGTACAGTGCCGTCAGTGCCTGCGTCTGCACCACGTACATGTACCCAGTCGCCATGAGTCAAAACATCAATAGAGAAGAGATGAGCTCTTCTACATAATCACAGCTATGAACTTTCAGTGCTTCTGAATGACTGCCAGAAGTTTATTCTTCACAATAACAACAGACAACAACAGTCACTTCACGTGGAAAAAGTACCAGCCATCTTTTCCCTGACATGGTTCGTCGTAATTAAATAGGGGCACATTATAGGCCTATTTTCTGTTGTGTGTGTGTGTGTGTGTGTGTGTGTGTGTTTACTACGCCAGTTGCCATACTACTTTACGGCTTCGGTATTCTCCTGGTTTAGCCTATAACAATAAGTTGGACGCAGGTTCTAAACTGATATACTGATGTAGCCCCCGCGGCATGCCTGCCCCGCGGGCTATATGTTCTGCTTGCGTTAATTTCTTTTTTTTTAAATCAGCAAAGAGAACTGAGAATCTACTGGACCGATTTTTACCAAATTTTCACCATATAGTAGGTATAGGCATATTTGATCGTATAATTACCGATTTTGACCATCTTTTTTCCGATGGCTTAAGGAACGTTGCCATGGCAACCAATTTTAGGGTCAAAATTGGCAAAATCGGACATTGATCTTTATTCGTAGCCCTGACATTTGCAATATCGCCATTGCGATTTTTAAAAAAGTTCATCTGTGATGATCTGGCTACGTTGTGTGTAAATTTGGTGAACTTTGGCCCAATAACTCCGGAAAAGAAAGGAAAAGAACTTAATGAGGAGTATTTATATAGCGCTATTTATACTACGCATAGTCTCAAAGCGCTCATACATGGATCACAAATTTTTACCTGCAAATTACACCATGCCTGCCTTTCCTTCGTAAGCGTTCACCAGATGACGCCACCCCTAACTGAGGTAACAGACATCTAATTACAGCTTACTACTCATTTATCTACCGCAAAGAGATGAAAGGCTGAGTTGGCCAGGTTGGTTGACCTATGGCGTTTTACCAACATAAATGGTGACTGGTCAGCTACAGGTCGAGCGCAGGACAGGAAAGTTCGCCGGCCAAAGACCGACGTTCTACCGCTGTGCCACACAACCAGACTGTTTAAGACTGGCAAAGGTGTACAAAAGTGTACAATCGTTACCTCAAGATCCACCCACTGGACCGATTTTCACCAAATTTTCACCGTATGGCACGTATTTGATCGAAGGTTACCGATCGATCTGACCCCCTTATCCGATCGTTCAAGGGATGTTGCCATGGCAACCAATTTTAGGGTCAAAATGGGCGAAATCGGCCGACTCATTTTCATTCCAAAACGGCTTGGAATATCGCCATTCTGATTTAAAGTGTTTTATTGTCGACGATCTGATTTGGTGAACTTTGGTCCAGTAACTCCGGAGTTTAAGAATGGCAAACGTGTACAACCGCTTGTTCGTTTCTTTAAAACAAACCTTTCAGACAAATTATCCCAGGATCCACTGGACCGATTTTCACCAAATTTATACCATATGGTGGGTATATTTGATCGTAGATTACCGATCTGACCCTCTTTTTTCCGATCGTTCAAGGAACGTTGCCATAACCACCAATTTTGCGAAATCGGCCGACTCATTTTCATTCGTCCGAAACGAATTGGAATATCGAAATTCCGATTTCATAACTTTCAATGTAGATGATCTGGCTACAGCGTGTAAAAATCGGTTAAACCAGTAACCTCACTGCTATGCCGCGCGGGCTACACGCTGGGCTCTGCCACGCATTTTTAGTATATTTTTATGATGCCTTTACAACCGCAGTGTCGGCGAAGACATGCTTTCGGGCTGTCCGTCCGCCGCGTGCGTTCGTTCGTGTGTTCGTTCGTTCGTCCGGACAGATCTTGTTACCACGATATCTCATGAACGGCTTGAGTAATCTCGATGAAACGTACATGGAATATTCATTAGCCCCTACTGATGACCTTCTTAAATTTGAAAGGTCAAAGGTCAAGGTCACAGCAGGCCGTCGAGCATCCACATCGACGCTAGGGCGTCGAAGTTATCTTCTAGTTCGTTTGTAATTGAGTGACAGTCAGCTGTGACGTGGTTGAGAAGCTAGTAGACTTGCGTACGTACGTCGTCGACAGCCAGTGACGACGTGTACGATGTATGCGTACTTGGCGTTGACTCTTGCCACGGACTGCCAGAACGTGTACAAAGGCAACTGAAACATCACATCCCCATTATTTTTATATTTCAAAAATTGCAACACACAATACCACAGTGCAGGCGACATGCAGACATATTTTGCTGTTGTATAATGCTCTGGATTTTTTTTACGTTGAAACTTAGTTTCGGTTAAGTTTACATAATATAGCGTTCAATAAGTTCCAAGACTAACATTCATAAGACTACTACAGTAAGTCACACGATTATGACAATAATCTCCGTTTAGCTCGCTCAGCACGTAAGTGCTTCCACTGTTCTACAAGTCAGCTGCTGAAGTCCGTAGCACAGAAGTCTTTCTTGGCATCTTGTACAAACGTCCGGACATGATGTTGAACAGCGTCCTCGTTTCCGATACGTAATGCCCCCAAGCGGCTTTTTAGGTGGTCCAAATAAACGAAAATCACTTGGAGCTAATTGAGCTAATCGATTCCAACCAAATTTTGCACAGTGATAAAGACCACCAAATGCCCTTCGTGGGTGGTACCCACGCACGCATTACAAATCCAAGATGGCGGACGGCCGCCATCTTGGAAAAATCGAAAGATTGTTATATCTCAGCCGCGGTTCGAGCGATTGTAACGAAATTTGGCACACAGATGCAGTTCGACCCTCTAGACAATTTCGACCGTTTTTGAAATTTTAAAAATCCAAGATGGCGGCGGCCGCCATGTTGAAAAATCGAAAAATCGCCATATCTCGGCCGGTTTTGAGGCTGACGTCATGTTTTCATGGACTGAATAAGCCAGAATCAAAGACGACGCGTATATTTCGTCGAGTTCGCCAGGTGTCGGTACTGCCATCTACGACTGCATCTTGTTTGACGATGTAATCAAATTAGTGTTGTAGTCGATATGGGCTTTAACCGAAAAACGAGAGTAGATTTGCTGAACATGAGTTGTTTTGTACAGTGGTCTGAATGTCTTCGTTCATGCTATCAGCTGATCAACGTGCTGCTGAGTTTGAATCACGGGCAGAACAGAACAGAACAGTCGATTTCGCCGTTAGTGTAAATAAAGGCGAACTAATTATTACACAGTAGACCGCTGAGCTATACATAGTAGAACGGACTCTGCCCCTGGTGAACGTGCAGACGACGAGAGCGACAGAGCCGAGGAGATGAATCAGGAGCAGACCGAAGACGACGATTAGAACGATGTCATTGTTGGCGTGCAGGACGAACTGCCAATAGGCGCGATCACCGTACAGCTGTTGATAGACTTGCTGCTGCTGCTGCTGCTCGTGCTGCTGCGGCGAACCCATCTTCTTCACCGAAACATCTACTAGGCCTACTCAAACGCATTAGGCTTAGGAATAGGAAGAAGCGAAGAGAAAAGACCGCCACTGATGCAGCCTTTAATTCACACGTGGCCCCTTACGGCCTTAGTAAGAAATCATAAATAAATCACGTAATACACGTAGTACTATTTTTCTGCCATTGACCGAAGCTGACAGACGCAGTAATTACGCTGATAAATTGATCTCATCGTTACCAATGCGACGTCGACAGATTTATTGATGACGTCATAGCCATGATGTGGGACCAGTCCGAGAATATTATTATTACGCTACTGCAATTGGCCAGTCGAAGCTTCATGACAGACATTACACAGAGACTATTCTCTAGAGCCCGTGGCAGATAAATGGTGCGCAACCTTGCCGTGAGCTTCTATTTTTGCTCACATTTACAGATCGACAGTTGATCCAGGCTACTGGGTCTGACAGACGAAACGCGAGAACACGATTAGCCTAGTCTGTGTTCTTGAAGAATAAATCGTCGTAGAGAACTTTAACGTACCACGTCGTCATAATATAAGCTCAGTTTGTAACATGTAAGTGAGACAAAGCCGACACACCCGATTCGAAGTGTCTACGATTACCTGCAACGAAGAAATGAAAGGCAACGCCAAATGTAAAAATTTTCGTTTTGAGCCACCCTTTGGGAGACTTAGGGGTAACGCACACGGTTCATCTACAGTGTATGTAAAGCACGTAGTCGACTTCCTATTAGCGATAATTGAACTTTTTTTCGCTAGCTGTCAGGGTTGAGGCGCTATCAGCGGATATTGGTCGAAATTGTGGTGTTGGAAATGGGGTGGGTCACATTGAGCGCAAATTTCAGGGGAAGGGTGGGGGCGGTCGTCCACCAACGACTCTTGGCGTCAGAAAACTAGAGTGCCTGGGCTATCACGTGGCGTTGTTTGCGTTATGCTACGTTTAGCCGTTTTGATACAATACCGGCGTGTGACAGACAGACACACGACGACGGCTAATAAGCTTACCCGCGCATCGCTAGCGCCGCGCAGGTACTAATTAGGCCATAGCCTATGTGAATACGCGCATAATTTTTTTTAGCTATTCTGCATGCTAACAGACCGACAAACACGGGTCAAAGATTTACCCGGCCATGACAACATGCGGCAGAGGTAATTTTATTGTTCTTTGATCCTATGACTAAAGGTCATCGACGATGCTTGCCAGAAATAGAGCACGCATAGCAGCCTATGTCTGTAAACAGTAGCGGCGGTAGCAGATGCAGCAACAAGCCCTAGGCACTGTTGCAGCTGCGTCTGATCAGCTGGCGTGATAACAGAAGTCTAATCTTATTTCTCAGCGACCAAACTTCTACTGACTCTACTGTAGGCGGCTGTCGTTTGTTTTGCCGAGATGAAGGGCTTTAGCGTCGTCCTAGTGGTGACGTTGCTCGCCATTTCTCTTGTCTACGTGTCTGGCGCTCCTCAAAGACGTCGACGTAAGTTCATACACGGCACCAATGCTAGCAGATCTGCATGGTAGCCTACAATCGCTCGGCTCTGTTAGAGTACAGCTGCTCAGCTTATAGACGACTTGGACGTCAAGACTCTCAGCGGTGCATGCAGACCTGTAGAGTGGACGGCATTGTTTGTTCGAAGAATGGAGTTCCGGAATAGCGTTGCCTTCGACTGACTGATCTCGATATATAGCGTTCTAGGCGGGGGCGCTGAAAATGCGGGAGTGGAAAATGCAGGAGTGGAAAATACAGGAGCTAAAACATATGGAAAGCCGTCCATACAGAAATCTCTGACGGTCGAAGCTCCAATCAGGATGTGTTTGATTGTCAATGGTCGAAAGTCGCCAATTAGTGGCAAGCCCAACCGAACTGACCGGCCTGGTTCCTAGAGTCGGAGTCATACAC
>Ga0209780_1001579_pt1 | contig 15194 bp, 11 predicted proteins | sample WorMetexBAHAMAS2_FD_187384 | JGI IMG/M metagenome (GOLD analysis project Ga0209780, IMG submission 187384) | Marine gutless worms symbiont microbial communities from Max Planck institute for Marine Microbiology, Germany - Inanidrilus exumae... | ecosystem: Host-associated > Annelida > Digestive... | reverse complement strand
CAAAAATTGTTACCAAGTACAAAGGAACCTTTTCAATGGGGTGGTCGCCGAATTTGTTCGCTCCTTTATGCTCGGTAGGGAACACCTTAATCCTCAATTCTCCAACAACGTCAATGCGTAAGTCCTAACACTTAGGGATACGGAAAAGCTATTCGACTTTAGTTAGTTTCTAATCATTAAAAACTCAATGAAATCTACATCAAATACATCACCGTCTTCCTCTCCAACCTTCAACAAACGTCAAGCTGGCATTCTACTTCACCCTACTTCTCTTCCCGGTGGCATAGGCCACGGCGATCTGGGAAAGGAAGCCTATCGGTTTGTGGATTTTTTACATGGTGCTGGTTTTAGTATCTGGCAAACCTTGCCCTTGGGGCCTATCGGTTCCTATAACAATCCCTATTCCAGTCCGTCGGTAAATGGCGGAAATGTGCGATTGATCAGCCTGGAAGTTCTAGTTAAGCGTGGTTGGTTAAAGATGCCAAAGCGGGAGGAGGGAGGAGCGTCTAAAGATGGCTCGTTTACACCGGAGGCATTCGCTTACCATAAGCGTTGTCTTGTGGAAGCACGAGCCGAATTCCTGAAACGGGCCACGGATGAAGAGCAGGATGACTATCAGGCGTTTCTTGCGGAACAGGCCTATTGGTTAGAAGACTATGCGAGTTTCTCTGCGATTCGTGAGACCCACGACGGCGCGCCATGGTGGGAGTGGCCGAAGCCGTTGCGAGATCGGGAATCGGTTGCCATGAAAGAGGTGCAAGCGGAACTGGCTGATGCCATCGAACAGATTCGGTTCGAACAGTTTCTGTTTTTCGACCAGTGGTTTGCACTCAAGGGATACGCCAATCAGCAAGGCATTCGATTCTTTGGCGATATGCCTATCTTTGTGGATCTGAATAACGCCAGCGTGTGGGCGCATCGTCATTATTTCCGTTTGGATAAACAAGGTCGACCTACCGTGGTAACCGGGGTTCCACCGGATTATTTTTCCGAAACCGGCCAGTTATGGGGGAATCCCCACTATGATTGGGATCGGATGCGCGAGGATGCATTCCTGTGGTGGCGCGATCGGTTCCGTGGTCATCTTCAGTTATTCAATCTGTTGCGCGTCGATCATTTCCGCGGTTTCGAGGCATGTTGGGAAGTGCCCGGAAAAGATGAAACAGCCATGAATGGCCGCTGGGTGAAGGCCCCAGGTGAAGAGGTTTTTACGGTAATGCGGGAGGCGTTTCCCGAGCTACCGTTGGTTGCCGAGGATTTGGGAGTAATTACCCCAGAAGTAGATGCCTTGCGGGACGATTTCGGTTTCCCTGGCATGAAGGTTCTGCATTTTGGTTTCGATGGTGTTCCTGATAATCCCCACGTTCCCTATCATCATGTCCCGAATTCCATTGTCTATGCCGGTACCCATGATAACGATACTACTCTGGGTTGGCTTGGAACCCTCTCGGATACTGATCGGGAAAGAGTATATGACTACCTGCGTCTTTCTTCGGATATCTCCGGCTCTGATTTTGTGGCGGCTATAGTGCGAGCGGCTTTGGCTTCCGTGAGTAATCTGGCCGTTCTAACCATGCAGGATGTCCTTGCCCTTGATCCGAGAAATCGTTTGGATTCCGGGGCTCGTATGAATTATCCCGGTATCGCCGCGGGGAATTGGCAGTGGCGTTTTTCCTGGAAGCAGGTTCCGAATGGTATTAATGACGAATTGCAGGCGCTTTTGAAGCTGTATGGGCGGGCTTAGTCACTATGTTTGAATGCGTTGTGTAAGTTCAACATAGGGCCTCGTACCTCGTTCTTTGGTCAGTTTTCGCACCCCTTAACCTCAAAACTAAGACGGAACGAGGCACTAGTGCTGTGCGCGGTAGCGGCAAAAAACTAATAGGATGGTAGAGAACGCGTACTTTTCACCTTTTCGCTAATGTGAAAGCTTTGCAAAGGCCATTCTTTGTCAGCGTAGCATATCCGTGTGCCGCGAGATTTTGAAAAGTCTCAATGTAAAAATCTATCGAGGAATCCGTTGATCGATAGGGAAATTGCCGGAAACTCCCGGAGTATTTTCTGATCTTCTGTAACCAATGGAATAGCAAGCTGGCTGGCCAAGGCAACAAATTCACAGTCGTAGGCGGAGCAAGTGCTTTCTTGAACTAGGGCTAAGATGCGGGGGGAAGGGATATGGAATGCGGTTATGATGGCCTCGGCATTTTCCTGAAGGTGTAATGCCTTTTCCAGAGTAATGATTTCCTTTCTTAAGTAATGTATCAGTACGTTTCTAAACTCGCTTGCCCAAAGTATTGGGGCCGCCCATTCTGGATCGGTTCGGAAGATTGTATCTACCAGTTCCGAGTGGGGAGTCGGTAGCAATAGATAAGAAAGGATGTTGGTGTCGACTACGATCATGTTCTACTTTCATTGATGGTCTGTGCAATTTCTTCTGCAGTGATGGTTTCAGAGGGAATCGTGGCACGTAGTCTTTGAATTCCCTCGATCCGCTCCTCCGTTGCGATTCGCTTTGGTAACAATGCACGTTCAAGGCAGACAATGACTTCACTATTTATGCTTCTATGGTTTTGTCCAGAAACATTTTTTAGGGCATCATACAAATGATCCGGAATGTTTTTAATGGTCAAGGCAGGCATTAATTACAGTCTCCAATACTATTAATTATATAATTTGGTTTCATTTTGGTTGTGAATTAACATGATGTCAAGAGACGATACAATCTTGATGTGGTTCTCGCTCCCTGGTGCCTTGCTGGAAAATACCTTGGGGCTGTGGAGGTTCTTATTTGACGTTTTAAATAGCGGCATGGTGCAGGTGACGCCGGGGCCCGCGAAAGCGCCACAATCGGAGAAGCCTGAGACAGAGATAGCCAAAACGGAACTGATACGAATGGAAGCGGCACAAATGGGAACGACATGGACGGAAATGGTAAAAGCGCAACAAATGCAAGCGGCACAAATGGAGACCGTACAAACGGAAACGGTACAAACGAAAGAAACAACACAGACGCGGGAGAATGCAAAAGTGACGACGATACTTGCCACCAAGCACCCAGCTTGGACCAAACTCAAGTCCCACTATAAGGAAATGGGGGAGATCCATATGCGGGATCTGTTTACTGAGGATCCGGTTCGTTTCGAGCGTTTTCATGCCGAAGCTTGTGGCTTGATGATGGATTACTCCAAACACCGTATTCGTCCAAAAACCATAGAATTACTGACCCAACTGGCCAAGGAAGCCGATCTCGCGGGTTGGACCGAGCGTATGTATGGTGGTGAACACATCAACAACACCGAAGATCGTGCCGTTTTGCATACTGCGTTGCGTTATCGGCCGGAAAATGCGTTCCCCGCTGGTGATAAAGATGTGATGCCCGGGGTACGTGATGTGCTGGGGCGGATCCGTCGGTTTACCGAGGAAATTCAAAGCGGTAATTGGCGTGGATATACCGGGCGACCTATTGAAGCGATAGTGAATATTGGTATTGGTGGTTCGGATTTGGGGCCGGTGATGGCGACTCGGGCTTTGGGAACCTATCAACATGAACGTTTAACCAGTTACTTTATCTCCAATTTGGATGCCACCCAGCTTATAGAGGCGCTCAATGGGTTAGACCCGGAAACTACACTATTCATTATTGCATCTAAAACCTTTACTACTCAGGAAACATTGACGAATGCCAATAGTGCGCGGGAGTGGTTCGTCTCCCAGGCTGGAGAAGATGCTGTCGCCAAACATTTCGTGGCTGTCTCTACGGCCTTGGATCGTACTAGCGCTTTTGGTATCAGTCCTGCCAACGTCTTCGAATTCTGGGATTGGGTGGGTGGTCGCTACTCTCTATGGTCTGCTATCGGACTTTCTATTGCTACCTTGATCGGTATGGATAACTTCGAGGAATTGCTAGCCGGTGGTTATGAAATGGATGAGCATTTCCGTACCGCGCCATATGATAAGAATCTGCCGGTTTTGATGGGGTTGCTTGATTTATGGTATCGGAACTTTTTCGGTGCCGAGAGCCATGTGGTATTGCCCTATGACTATGCCCTACGCAGTTTCCCGGACTATCTCCAACAACTGGAGATGGAAAGCAATGGCAAGCGTGTAACCCGGGATGGTGAAACTGTCGACTATCCTACCGGTTCCATTATCTGGGGCGGTTCCGGTAATAATGGTCAGCATGCTTTCTATCAGTTGATGCATCAGGGCACAACGCTGATTCCATCCGACTTTATTGTTCCCATGCGTTGTCAGTACTCCGTCGGGGATCACGATGAAGCCATGCTTTCTAATGCCTTGGCGCAAACGGAAGCGCTCATGAAAGGACGTAATGAGGAAGAGGCTAGACAGGCCCTCATGGAAAGCGGTATGGCGGGGGCGGATTTGGATGCTGCGATTCCTCACCGGATCCTACCAGGCAACCAACCGAGTACTACCGTGGTGTACGAGTATTTGACGCCGCGTATCCTTGGTTCTCTGATTGCGCTGTATGAGCATAAGGTGTTTACTGGTAGCGTAATTTGGGGGCTTGATGCTTTCGATCAATGGGGGGTCGAACTCGGTAAACAAATGGCGAAGGTCATTATGCCGGAACTAAGGGCGCCGGATGATGCGTCCGAACACGATTCATCCACTAATGGATTGATTAATTACATAAGGAAGGGGCGAGGAATTTCTCGCTAAGTACTATAAATTTTTCGTTACCAGATGTGCGATACAGGGATGTATCATTATATTCAATGGCGATTCAACCTTTGAATGGGTAGCGAATCAGAAAATTGCACTTTTTAACGGGAAATTACCTTACTTTTGCATACAGCTCTTCATATATAGATTATATTCATATGTACAGTTTTTCGGTACTTCTGGTTTTTAGTGAATTATCGAGCCATTAGAGACCTTATGCGGAAGTATCATTCTTAAAAATCAATAGATTGTAAGAAAATTGTACATAGAGGAAATTATGGTTCCTTTCCATGTCTGAACGCGCTGGCATCATTGATTTAGGTTCTAATACCACACGTCTGGTCATCTACGAATATGAACCGGGGCAGTGGTTCAATCTGACCGACGAAGTACGGGAGGTAGTTCGTCTGCGCGAAGGTATGGGGACTTCCAACGTCTTGCGTAGTAGTGCTATCGATCGGGGACTTAATGCGCTACGCATGTTTCGTCGGCTTTGTGATGCCGTTCGTGTGGAAAATGTCACTGCAGTTGCTACCAGTGCTGTTCGAGATGCGGAAAACGGTAAATCATTCTTGGCCCATGCCGAAGCGGATACCGGTTGGAAGTTACGTATCCTCTCTGGGGAAGAAGAAGGTTATTACGGTGCCTTGGGTGCTATCAACTCCACGGGATTGCGGGAAGGCTTTGTGGTAGATATGGGGGGAGGTAGCGCACAAGTTGTCGAGGTGCGCGGTGGTATTCCCGGTCGATGTGTCAGTTTACCTTTAGGGGCCCTGCGGTTGGCGGAATTGTTTTTTCCTGAGGAGCCGATAGTAGAAGAACAAGTGGAAGCGCTACAAGGCTTTGTCCAGGAACAGCTATCACCACTTGATTGGTTCCGGGCTGGGGAAGGGGATTCACTGGTTATTATTGGTGGTACGATTCGCTCCTTGGCCCAGATTGAGCAAGCGAAGTGTAAGTATCCATTAGATTCTGTCCATGCCTATGCGCCTTCTGTCGAAAGTGTTCATGCCATCAGTGATCAGTTGTGGCGTATGTCGGGGGAAAAGCGGGCTACTGTGCCGGGTCTTCGTGCCGATCGAGCCGATATTATCCACGCTGGTGCCTTGGCCTATAGCGTGATATTCGATTTCAGCGGCTTCGATTCGGCTACTATTAGTCGTTACGGTTTACGGGAGGGGGTGTTTTGCGAACAATTCCTAGTTGATTTGCCCCGACCGATCATTAATGATCTACGTCGTTTCAGCGTTTTTAGCCTGGCTCGTACATTTGCCGGTGACGAACTTCATAGTCAACATGTCGCCTATTTGGCATTGCGTATGTTCGATGACTTGGCCTCTATTCATAAATTGGCACCCGACTATCGCGAGCTTCTTTGGGCCGCCGGGATCTTGCATGATATCGGAACTACGGTTGGCTACGACTATCATCATCACCATTCCAGTTATATCGTCCTCAATCACACCTTACCCGGTTATACCCCACGTGAGCTTGCATTCATTTCTCTATTGTGTCGTTATCATCGTAGCAAAGGGAAACCAAAGGCGCGCAAGCTTTCTTCGTTATTACGAAGCACAGACAAACGGGCACTGCGCGTCCTTGTCGGTATATTGCGCCTTTCCGAATATCTGGAACGAGGGCGACGCCAGGTGATTCGTGATCTGCGTTGCCATTTAGATGAAGAAAACCAATGGGTACAGATCGAGGTGTTGGCTGAAGGTGATGCTAAAATGGAATTATGGGATGCGGGCCGGAACCTAGATGTGTTGGAGCAAGCGCTGGGTGTTCAGGTCGAACTGGTGTTAGGCGTGTGGTTGGGCCGTTAATTTGTTTATTTTCCCGCTCGGCTTTATAAATGAGGCAAGTTTTAAGGGCGTTTTACTAATACAGCACCGTACCTCGTCGGTCTGAGGCGTAGCCTTGCTAGTTCTAAGAGCCTGTTTGATTATAAAGGTATCGTGGCGAAAAGGTGGGAAGTTAAGACCATTTTTTCACAAATTCAAAGTCATAGAGGTAAATGCAAAAGTTGAATCGTGCCATATAATAAGGCAAAAATTATCCGAAGAAGCGGGGTTTACATGCAGTAAATGAGCGTTTTGAATGTGTTTTTAACGCTGTTAGGGGGTACGTGGTAACTTTTGCATACAGCAATAGTTGAACTACCGGCTGGGAATTTTTGGGAAATATGGACCGATTCTACCGCTTTTACACCCGACATCACTTTAACCAAACAGGCTCTAATGCTATTTTTGCGGTAATTTTCGTTTGAAATCCCTAGGTAATTCCCATTCCGTTGACATAAGCAGGTATATGAACCTATAGTCGCGCCCGGGTTATCTGTCCATTTGACACGGAACTGTATGGAAAGCCCTTGAGGTATCGGAAAAACAAAAATTTCGACAGAGACGGTGCGTGCGCCAAGCTCCATTCCGCTTCAGTTTTGGCGCTAAGCGCTAACATGTTCGTAAGTTGTGTAAAGGGACCGATTATTTCCACTTGATCGTTTGGTAATCATCATAGGATCCTGTTGGATTGCGAAGAGGTATACAATAATTTTGATTCAATGGGTTGGCGTGATGTCATGAATAAGTGGGATGGAGAATTGCGGTTACCAAAATTGCCTGGAAGATAAAGATTACGTGCAAAACGTCGGATTGTGCTTGATAACAAGGTGAAAGTGAGCGTACAAGCAAAATTTGTAACGAAGTGATAATGATGATTTGAGGAGATTTTCAGTCTGGTTAGGGAGGGCTGGCCGAATTTTGCATGCAGCTTAGAATAAAGCGACCGGCATCGGAGGAGATAATATGAATTGGACCGAACAGGTTGAGTCTATGATAAAAATGTGGAATGACACCCAAAAGCAATTTTTGGGTGGATGGCAGAACTTGGCAGGTGATGCTTCTATGTCCAGTCTACCTGGTATATCGGCGATGCCAAATCTGCCCAATCCCATGAGTTGGTTTATGCCAGGTTTGTCGTCGGCATTCGGAAAAACTGGTAGTGCTGGTCAAAGTACAGTGGAAAATCTTTTTTCGAGCCAAACTATGATGATGCAAACTTTAGGGATGTTGGCTCAGGCATGGAAGGCGGTGGCTCCCAGCATTTCTGCCGGAAAGCCATGGCAACCGAGTTTCGATGAATTCTTGAAACAGTGGCGTGATGAGGTCTTTGGGGCCCCTCAGCGCTTTTCTACTGCGGGCATGAACGCTGGCGAGCTAGTGAAGTCATTTATGGGTGAATGGGGGCCTTTGCTCAAGCCTTGGTTGGCTTCTGTTCAAGGCACTGGACTTATCGGACCATTAGGTAACATGTTAATGGGGGAGAAAAATCCCTTCAGTAAGATGTTTACTACGGAACCTGCTTTTCAAGATCTTGCTCAGATTCCAATAGTCGGCGTAGGCCGTGAGCAGTTGGCTAAGATTACCCGTGCCTTCGATGCGCATGTTGATGTACGTAATGCTGGCTACAAATACCAATCGGCTATAGCCAAGACTATCGGTGAAGCCATGAGGGAAACCGTAGAACATTTAGTAAAGCTGGCCGAAAAGGGAGAACAAGTAAATAGTGTGCGTGACTTGATACGCATTTGGGTCAGGATCGCAGATCGAAAATTCACTGAGATGTATGTGAGCGATGAATTCCTGGCGATCCAGCGGGATGTGTCAAGGGCGAATCTAAAAAATAAACTTGCACAACGTGCCGTATTGGAAATTATTTTCAAGCAGTTAGAGATTCCAACCCGTACTGAGCTTGATGATGCTTATAAAACCCTCCATGGTCTGAAAAGGGAAATGAGGGAACTACGTATGGATTCTTCCGATGTGCGTGATAACAACAGGCAAGCGGAAGCCCATATGATGGAACTGCGTAATGTGCGTAAACAAGCAGAAACTGAAGCAACGCAATTGCGTAATACAGCCGATAGGTTGGAGTCCGAAGTTGCATCACTGCGGAATGCTTTACAAAAAATGGAGAATAAATTCGCTGATTTTGTTAAACAATCCGAAGGGGGTGCCTCATCGTCTAAAGCTGCACCAGCATCTACCCAAGCGAAAGAACCTATTAGAACCACCAAAAAGAAAACTACATCGGCAAAGACAACTACGTAGTAAGTCCTAAATCCATGACCGAATGTTCCTACGAGTGATTTTTTGCTTCTGTAGGTAAAGATCACCATCAGTGTTGGACTGTAGTGATTTGTCGTTGAGCTAAGGAGGTGTAAATGCTAACTCCGATTCATCCCGATGATGTAATTCGGGAAATGGCTGAGATCAATAGCAAATTGACCAAAGGTATCGAATACCTTACCAATCTCAAAGAAGATGACGTGGACATTGCCACGGCTCCGAAAGAGACTATTTACACGCAAGATAAGTTGCGCATGTATCGGTATAAGCCGGTAGTGGACAAACCAGAAAAAATCCCATTATTGATTGTCTATGCATTAGTCAACCGCTATCAGGTTGCCGATTTGCAGCCTGATCGGTCTCTTGTTCGTAATCTGCTCAAAGAAGGTATGGACGTCCATCTGATCGAATGGGGTGATCCCTTGCCAGCAGATAAGTATTTTACTATTGATGACTACGTAAATGGTTATCTCAATGATAGTGTTGATTTTTTACGGGCTCACTACGGCGTTGATAAAATCAACATATTAGGGATTTGCCAGGGTGGAACTTTAGCTACCTGTTATACCGCACTTTATCCGGAAAAAATTCAAAATTTGGTATTGACGGTTACTCCCATTGACTTTCATGCTGGGGAGAATTCAAAAAAACCGCACATTGGGCTGCTTTTCAAAATGGGTAAGAGTGCCGATGTGGACTTGATGGTTGACGCATTTGGTAATATTCCTGCAGATCTATTGAATGTCTCATTTTTGACCGTATCACCGTTTATGCTGAATTTTGGTAAGTACGTCGATATGATCGATGGGCTGGATAATCCGAAGGCATTACTGAACTTTATGCGCATGGAAAAATGGCTATTCAATGGTCCTGATAGCGCTGGTGAAGCATATCGGCAGTTTGTCAGGGATTTCCTCCAAGGTAATAAGCTTGTCAAAGGTGAGGTTTACCTGGGCAGTAAACGTGTGGACCTGAAGAACGTTACCATGCCAGTGCTGAACGTCTATGCAACTGCTGATCATTTGGTACCGCCGCCTTGCACAGTTGCGCTTGGAAAGCATGTAAGTTCCAAGGATTACCAGGAACTTGCCATTGAAACTGGTCATATTGGTATCTATGTTGGAGCCAAGCCGCAAAGCATATTGGCTCCTAGTGTTGCCAAATGGCTTAAAGAACGGGCGTAAAGCCGCTAAGACCTCACGCGGAAGCGTTTCCCGTGAGGTCTTTCCTTTCCTAAATTAATAGAAAGCTTTGCACAAGTCATCTTTGGTTTGGCAAAGCAACGAAAGAAGAAAACCAAATACTTACAGTCACTAGTGTCCCAACAATTAGTTAAATAATTCCAATTGGTTAGAGTAATCAAAGATTTTTGGGCTCTTCAGCAGAATTAGTGGGTAAAGCTCCATTCCCTGGTGATGTTTTGGGCGGTAGTACAACCCATGAGTTGGTTGTTCAAGAAGAGCCCTGTGGACTTGTGGACGGGTCCTTCGGAGCGGCCTTCACCCTGCGGGCTGTGTGGACAGCCCGTGGACAACATCCCTGTTGTCCACCGCCTGCCCACACTCTCAGGCCTCTCGCCCACAGGGTCCACAGGGCCAACAACAGGGTAAAAGTTTCTCGTACCGAGAAATATATCCCGGTTTCAAGTGTTTTTTATTATAATTTACAATTAACTAAGATGGTTCACGCAGAATGTCTACCCACTAATTCTGCTGAGGAGCCAAAATTTAAACCATTGGTTCTCTAAGGTGTACCCTTCCTTCAAGAATAGCCTCACTCAGTTTCTATGCTGAGACTTCAGAAATTTGATCTACGGCAAGCTGTAAGCCAATCATTTCATTGACCATACCTGCCTAATTGATGCAAAATGCTAAGCTGCAACGAAAAAAATACCATTCCAGCGTTCTGTCCCGTAAATTCATTATTGTAGTGTCGTACTTTAAAGCGACTTGCTGGTTCCCAAGCGAATGTGTTTGCGGTTACAGTACTAGCTTTACTATAACCTTCTAAAGGTTCTTGATGCCTTCCTGGGAGTTTCGCCGATGCTGACGATGAAAGACCGTATTGAGGAACTTCGTGAAAAACTCCGTACCTTGCATGAGATGGGAGGTGCCGATAGGGTCGCGAAACAACATGCTGCTGGCAAGCTGACTGCACGTGAGCGAATTACAGAGTTGGTGGATTCAGGGAGCTTCCACGAGCTGATGGCCTATGCTGAACATCGTGCCACATTGTTTGGTATGGATGGTAGGCATTTTCCCGCTGAGGCGGTGGTAACCGGTACTGCGACTATCGATGGTCGGGGTGTTCATATCGCTAGTCATGATTTCACAGTGGCCGGAGGATCGGCAGGGGAAGTACACTGCGACAAAATCGTCGAGATGATGAAGGCGGCCATGAAAACTGGTACTCCTATGATTGTCATGAACGATTCTGCCGGTGCTCGGGTTCAAGAAGGAATCGATGCTTTAGCCGCCTATGGTCGGATCTTTTATTACAATACCTTGGCTTCGGGTGTCATACCCCAGATTGCTTTAATTTGTGGTCCGTGTGCGGGAGGAGCTGTTTATAGCCCTGCTCTTACCGATTTCATTATCCAGACTAAGACCGCGCGGATGTTTATTACAGGACCGGAGGTTATTAAGCAGGTAACAGGGGAGGATATTACCCAAGAGGCGCTTGGGGGGCCGGATGCCCATATGCGCAAATCCGGGGTCATCCATTTTGTGGCCGAAGATGATGAAGATGCATTGCACATTTGTAAAAGGCTACTTTCTTTTCTTCCCTCAAATAATATCGAAGAAGGTCATCGGGAACCTTTCGATGAAGTTATCGAACTTGATGAAGCACTGAATACTATCTTGCCGGAAGATCCAAAAAAGCCGTATGACATGAGAGATATCATCCGACGGGTAGTGGATAATACTGACTTCTTGGAAGTTCAAGAACATTACGCCGAGAACATCGTCATTGGTTTTGCCAGGATTATGGGGCGTACTGTTGGCATTATTGCCAATCAACCTAAGTTTATGGCAGGGTGCGTTGATATCAATAGTTCGGATAAATCTGCACGCTTTATTCGGTTTTGTAATGCCTTTAATATCCCCGTGATAACTTTCGTTGATGTTCCCGGTTTTCTACCCGGTGTGCATCAGGAATATGGCGGTATTATTCGTCATGGTGCAAAGATGTTGTTTGCTTATTCTCAATGCACTGTTCCAAAGATTACAGTGATTGTACGCAAAGCATACGGAGGATCATACCTTGCTATGTGCGGGAAGGACCTTGGTGCCGATCGCGTAGCTGCTTGGCCAAGTGCAGAAGTTGCGGTTATGGGTGCAGAAGGTGCTGCGAGTATCGTTTTTCGCAAGGAGATCGAAGAAGCAGAAGATCCAGAAACTCGGCGTAAGGAACTTATCGATCATTATCGTGCCCAGTTTGCGACCCCATATGTAGCGGCAGCGCGAAGGTTAGTGGACGATGTGATTGAGCCAGCGGAAACTCGCCTCTTTTTGGCTCAATCATTAGAAGCTCTTGCCAGTAAACGCGAAACTAGGCCTGCCAAGAAGCATGGGAATATTCCTCTTTAAGTAACACCTCTACAATGATTTTCTTCCGTGGTAAGGTATGAGATAACAAACCATGTCTGAAATGCTACAACAAGGTCTGAGTCTGTTTGTTGTTGGGGTGGGTGCTGTGTTTGTTGCGCTCATCGTAACCGGTGTGATGGTTACGATCATTGGTCGGCTAGCACGAGACAAAAAGCCGGTTCCTGCCGATGAGGCCAAACCATTGCCCGATGTGGCGTATTCTGGTATTGATAAGCATGTTCTTGTGTTACTTGCCGCAGCTGCGACAGTTGTCATTAAGAGGCCTGTGCGGATACGCCGCGTACGCTTTGTTAGCCATCGGCATGCGCCGGGAAGCTGGGCGGCGGTTGGGAGAACTGATCACATGGAATCTCTTTAAATTGTATCTTTTTCTTTAATCACTCACGCTATGAGAAGCGGTAGCCATGAGCCATAAACTTAAGATTACACTTGAAGGCGTTACCTACGAACTTGAAGTCGAATTCGCTGATGAAGGTGAGGCCGCTCCACCTTCAGGAGCATCAGGTTCTGCCCCGAAAGCACCAAGCGCACCTGCTGCTTCCTCGGCATCTAAACCAGCAGCACCGGCAAAATCGGTCCCACCTGCTGCTGGCGGTGAAAATACCATTACCAGTCCTCTCTCCGGTACAGTTTGGAAAGTATTAACCAAGGTTGGGGATGTTGTTGAAGCAAATCAAGATTTGTTGATTCTAGAGGCCATGAAGATGGAAACTAACGTTGTTTCTACTATGGCTGGAACCATCAAAAACGTTGCGGTTGCCGAAGGGGATGCGGTGAGCCAAGGACAGCTTCTTATTGAGTTTGAATAAGCGTTATCGATAAACTCACTATCGGGTTTGGGTTTTTTTCGTCGGTTAGATAATAAGTTTAGCCTGCGGAAAAGCTCGATAAGCAACGCCATTGCGAACTCTACTATTGGAGTGCCAAGTTATATGCAATCTGTGAAGTTTTGTATATGCTGGTGGATAGGTGGGGCTAAAACCAAGTCGTTATCAGTGCTGGCTGGCAATATGCTCATGCTACGTTAGTCAGTGCGTAGTTATGGGGACGCGACATCCATGTATGAGACCGTTCTAGAATTCCTTAATCAATCCGGCTTCGGTCAGTTCCAGTGGGGAAACGGGGTAATGATCCTTATCGGTTTCCTCTTTATTTACTTGGCTGTCGCCAAGCGGTTTGAACCCTTATTGCTTGTTCCCATTGGCTTCGGGATTCTGATTGGTAATATACCCTACGACTCTAGCTCCCTGAGCTTAGGGGTATATGATGGTCCTGCTAGTGAAGCCGATCTCCATTACTATAGAGTTGTCAAAAAAGAACAAGAAGGTCTTATTACTCCTCTGGAATCGAGTACAGCTTATCATTCCAATGAGGAAGGAAAACATGCCCTGGACAGTGGGGTAGGGAAAGGTGAAGTCATTATCGTTAATGAGCACACCAAACTCACCTATTCGGGTAAGATTAAAGTTCCTTCCGTCATTGATATGGGGCAAGGGCGATACATCTTTGCCAAGGAGCAGGCCGCGGATAATCGATATCCTATAATTGTTCGACCGGAAAATCAGGATGTCCGGAACGCTGGCTTTTTCTATTTAATCTTTCAGGGGGTAGCCTTAGGTATATTTCCTCCTCTTATCTTCCTTGGCGTTGGAGCGCTCACTGACTTTGGTCCTATGTTGAGCAATCCACGGACTCTTATGTTAGGAGCGGCTGCTCAAATTGGTATCTTTGGTGCATTGTTAGGCGCGCTTATAATTGGCTTTGACATAAAAGAGGCAGCCTCTATCGGTATTATTGGTGGAGCCGATGGACCAACTTCTATCTTCGTGTGTACAGCCCTTGCTCCAGACCTGTTAGGAGCCGTGGCGCTAGCGGCCTATAGCTATATGGCAATGGTGCCTATCATCCAACCTCCCATTATGAAGGCGCTTACTACCAAGAAAGAACGGCTTATCCGGATGGATCCTCCTACTGATGTATCTCGTAGGACTCGTATTATGTTCCCCATACTGGGGCTTTTGTTGACAGCATTTATTACGCCTGCCGCATTACCACTGCTTGGTATGCTGTTCTTCGGAAATCTTTTGAAGGAAAGTTTGGTAACGGATCGCCTCTCCAAAACGGCTCAAAATGCCCTCATTGATATCGTAACTATCATGTTAGGTATATCTGTTGGTGCCAAGACTCAGGCGTCTACCTTCCTCACCTGGCAAACTGCTGGTATCTTCCTGATGGGTATTGCTGCCTTTATAATTGCTACAGCATGCGGCGTGTTACTAGCGAAGTTCATGAATAAAGTGAGCAAAAAACCCATTAATCCGCTTATTGGTGCTGCTGGTGTCTCTGCTGTCCCTATGGCTGCTCGCGTGGTTCACAATGTGGGGCAGAGAGAAGATCCCCATAATTTCTTATTAATGCATGCGATGGGTCCCAATGTGGCAGGAGTTATCGGTTCTGCCGTGGCTGCTGGTGTTTTGCTCTCAGCGCTCGGATAATCCAAAAGATCGTGATCGTGTTTTGGTTTGGTGAGTTGTCGGCGAGAAGTCGATGAGTCACTTTGAATTGGTTAAAATGCTTTTAGGACTTACGCATTGACAGATGCATTAGGATATGGTTGTTGAAAAAGGTAATCAACGACTATTAGGAGTCCGAATCCATGGTACGAGGAATAAGTCGACCCTCGACAGCCCGTTGCACATTGCCTATGTATATGGGGTATTTGTTAAGCGAGCCAAATTCGCCGAGTTGTTGCCATTTATCGGAAGTG
>Ga0209780_1001578_pt1 | contig 15196 bp, 11 predicted proteins | sample WorMetexBAHAMAS2_FD_187384 | JGI IMG/M metagenome (GOLD analysis project Ga0209780, IMG submission 187384) | Marine gutless worms symbiont microbial communities from Max Planck institute for Marine Microbiology, Germany - Inanidrilus exumae... | ecosystem: Host-associated > Annelida > Digestive... | reverse complement strand
ATCCTTACCCTTCCCTTTTTTCTGCCGCTTTGCCCCTCGTCCCTTCCCTTTCCTCCCATTTTCCTCATCTTCACTTCCCTGTCCTTTCCCATCCAACCACTTACCCTTTCCTTCCTACTCCTGTTTCCCCTTTCAACAGAGCAGTGGAGGGGGGGTAAACGTGCTGCCGGTATTGCAGCGGCTCGGCAATTCATAGGTTTTCTAGTTGTGATTGTTGTGGATTTTGCTATGCTGTATTGTGTATAGGATAGCGGTGACTACCCACTCATTATGACAGGTCCAGCATACAAGAAGTTTAAGTCCAACTTCTGTGAGTTCATTAACACGCTGGTGCACCAGTGTCAGTACAGCATCATCTATGACCAGTACATGATGGACAATGTCATCTCACTATTGACTGGTCTGACAGACTCACAAGTTCGTGCATTTCGACACACGAGCACACTAGCATGTGAGTGGTTACTGGTGTTCCTTTCGTGTATTTTGTGTCGGAATTTATTGCGGATTATATTTCACACTGTATAATATATTTAATATTTGCTTTAATATATTTAATATTTGCTGCAGTGCTTGGCCACTTTTCATTGGGCGCATGGTGATCACTTACGTAGAAAACGAGGAATTAAAAGATATGCAAATGTCAGGGAAATTATCAGATCAAGGAAAGTGGTATGAAGCAATCAAAGCCATTCCGTGTTTCAGTGCTTTCACTGCATTCCATGGCCGATCAACAGCTGAAGCTCAGTCGTGTGATTCTTTGCAACACTGCATCTTATGTCACCCATACCTAGTGCTTAACCTGCTGACTGGAAAGTTGGGGAATTGTCTCTGGCCAGTAGAGCGATCACCCTATGGATATCATGAAGGACATCTGGGTTGTAAAAAATTAGTTCCATCAGTTTTTAAAAGTTTTTTGGAGATTTCTGTGGATAGTTGGTGGCGTGGCACAGTGGTTAGAACATTTGTCTTTGGTTGGCGAACTTTTCCTGTCCTGCGCTCGGCCTGCAGCTGATGGGTGACCATTTATGTGGGTAAACCGTCCGCTACAGGTCAGCCAACGAGGCCAACTCAGCCTTTCATACTTTTGAGGTCCATAAACTGAGTAGTAAGCTGTAATTGGATGTTTGCTTCCTCGCACAAGCGGCGCCATCTGGTGAATGTTTACGGGGTGAAGGCCTGGTGTGGTTGATTGGAGTGGTGGTGTGTGTTGTAGCTGCAGCATTGCACCCCAGCACCATTAACTCTTGCCAATCAACTGCCACTTCCTGCGATTGTACAGCGCGGCTGGTCGCGGCATCGCCGCATAAGTAGCGCTATAGAAGAATCCGACTTTTACCTTTTTACCTTTATGTGATGTGATAGAGAATAGGCCTTCTTAGCCTCCGGTACTCCATGTTGGGCTTAGTACCCCAGAAAAAGAACCTATTAGGATTAACGGAATAGGTTTTTTGGCAGGCCAGATGCCCTTGCGATTGACCAAAGAAATTAACACAAACTAGAAGAAGCCAACACTCACAAGAGTGCAAAGACACATGCTGGCAATGTCTTTGTGACTCGTGACCTTGACCTTTTGACTGACAATAAATGGACTCGTCAGACAAACGAGTTAAAACCCCACCCCAGCAACTCCATCGGCGTTGGTAAAACAATATTAGTATGGTAGCTGTTATGTGATGATAGCGTTGAATTTTTTGTGTTTTGGTGTTTATTGTTTCTGATTGATGCTAGCGACATACGTGACATTTTGCACTGTGGTACTGTCTCATGTCAAGTGGAGATTGTTTGTGCCCATATTTGAGCTGTCTTTATATTGTGGTTGTGCAGCAATGAAGCTGATGACTGCACTTGTGGATGTTGCGCTCAATGTCAGTGTTACGCTTGACCATGTCCAGCGTCAGTATGACTCCGAACGATCAAAGTCTAAAGGCAAACAGGCCTCTGACCGGCTTGAAAACCTACTGGAGAAACGAAAGGAGGTATTTGCCTGCAGAGTGTCTTATCACTGGTGTTAGACAAAGCAATTGTCAGAGGCTTCTGTGACTGAATAATACTTGCTGGTAATAGTGACAGAGCAGGGGTGGCAGAAGGTAGTGAAAAGTGAGGAGGCACGGAGGAGTGTGGCCTGAAGGGCCGAAGCTGGAGGACCGAAGGAATGAGGCAGCGAGTGGGTTCTTGAAGAGAGTGGCAGCTAGCCCTCTCCCCACCATCTGGAGGTATGGGGGAGCAGTGTAAGCTCACCAATGAGGTCCAGGACTTCCCCGGCCAAAATTGATTGTGTTTTTAATCCCACAGAAAGCAACTACTTGGGGTCTAAGTCTAACAGCATTTGATGGCCAAAATTCTTGGGAGGCAAGCTCCATAGCGTGCCTCCGGACCCTAAATTCTGAGGAGGCACGAGCCTCCGTGCCTCATTGGCTGTGCTGCCCATGTGACAGAGAGCCGACATAAAAGGAGAAAAGTCTCTTCTTTCGGAGTGGATGATAAAAGGATGAGGCCAGATCACTGGTTGAGGTCTGTTTTTGGTGTTTTCTTGAATGCTTTGACATGGTTGGGTGACAAAATGGCATCGGGTTCACACATCCAAACTGCATTGCCATTTACGTGAATTTGTGCATCTGTGCATACCAATGTTGGTTTTCCACTGGCTAAAGCCTGTTTCTACTTTCTGGCAGATGTGAGATTTAAACCAGTAAGAACTGGAAAATCCCATCCCAAATACTAGTATAGTGGTACCTTCTATCTCGGGATAACAGGTTTTGTTGTGTATCTTACAAGACAAACACTGTAACTCACCTGTGCATTTTAGTCACACCAGCTGTTAACACATTGAATGCCGTGGACAAGGTATATCATCTAATATTGTGGTCTGCCAGGCACCGTGGACGAGATAACTCATCCTACACAGTATGGTACTTGAGCTGATAGCTGCGTGCGTGGCAGTGAACCTGCTGCTGGCGTAGCTGGTATCTTTCAACGCGTGGTGACAGTGGGCAAATAAAAATGAAGCTAGCGGTTAATGCATTAAAATGTGCATCAACTCAAAATGAAAACTTTGCATCTATATGAGGCTTAGATAAGATTATTAATAGACCTGTATGTTCCAGGACTATATAATACCAGTTTAAACTGCAGTTTGAACCGCTGATGGCAGAAACGTGCACTCACACAACACACACACACACATACACAGCAGTGAAATGTGATATCACAGCATAATTGACTGTCTGTTGTGTACGTACCTGCATTGTTTGTAAACTAAACTTTATTTCTTTATGTGAGTGTGCTGTAATGCCATTTACTGCTGCTGACTTTTTGTGTTTCTGATATTTCTGTTTTAAATTAATATTATGTGCATAGGCGGAGGAGAATCAAGAAGAAATACATCACATGCTGACATACATATTTAAAGGGGTCTTTGTGCATAGATACAGGTAACTGATGTCTTATTATAAGGCGACATTACAGCGATAGATGGAGTAGCATGGTTTGTTTGTGTGTCTGTCTGTCTGTTGGTCACATTGTGAGCCGTGCAAAATGGATGAACCAATCGAGATGCAGTTTGGGTGGGTGACTCAGGTGGGCCCAAGGAGCCATGTATTAGATGGGGTCCAGGTACCTGAAACAGGAAGATGCAATTTTTAGGTTGACTCCTACGAGTCGACCTAATAAAGTGGGTCTAAAATGTCCGTCCATACGTTCGTCGGTCCACGAAAACTCTTCGATTTCAATGAAATTTGGTATGTAGGTAGAGGTCGATGTGTGATACATGACGGTATGCAGTATGACCCGATCCAAGGTCAAGGCCACGAGCCCTTGAAAGTCGGAAATTCGGCCATTTTCAGAGGCTATCGCCTCCTCCATTTATAATGGAAGGTGGCAAATGACCACTGATTCTTAAATTAGGGCAAAATACCTAAGGCTTATCGGGGTCAGATTTTTTAAAATTTTTGTCTTAGTTTTTGTGTCAGGTGACTGGAGTTGGCAGTAAGTAGGAGTCGACCGCCTGTCCCGTACGGGGCTAATTTTTTGGGGTCGTCTGGCCCATTGAACATCTTTGAGTCACTGCTGTGTTGTACAAAAAAATCAATAACAGCATCAACGCAACTGCTGCAGCTAACTGCATTGTTCCTGACTAACTAATGTCACATTTACTTTTCCCTTCATGAAAAATACACCTCTGCCCCTATGATGTGGCCTATCGTCAAAATTTTTTGACCACTTGTTGTTTTCCAGGTTGACTCAGCTGTCTACCCTCTGTGGGACGGTAAAATGAGTACCAGCCAAAGGGCGGTGATGCTCTGCGGCTGGGGTGTAAAGGCATGCATGGTGTAATTTGCAGGTAAAACTGTGTGATCCATGCCTGAGCACATTATAGTTAGTTACGACGATGCATTATACAAATCCACGTATACTTTACTATAAAATTTCAGAAATAAACACAGCAGTGATGACAATTTAGTGTATTCGTTGAAGTTAGTGGAACTGAATCTGTCAGCATGTTTCTGCTGTGCTTCATATAGTAGATGTTCGTAGGGTTTAGTGTACATTAATCATTTAATTGAATAAGCAAGTGGAATGTGATATTGATCTAGTTGCATGTCCATGAAGTGCATTCTAAATGTATGTTTTAGAGATTCACAAGCTGAGATTCGTGCGATCTGTACAACAGAGATTGGAGTGTGGATGAAAAACTACCCAGGAATGTTTCTTGATGACAGCTATCTGAAGTACATTGGCTGGACACTCTATGACCGGGTCTGTGAAGTCTGTCTTATACTTTTGTAAATTTGCATGTTTGTATATGTATAAATCCTAAAGTAGCATTCTCACTGCGTCTGTTTACGGCACGTAACGACTGCGTGCCGTGCACGGTGCATGACTTTCGTTACGCGACATAAACGGCCGCAGTGAGAAAGCTACTTAACACTGTTGATTGGGCCACATGAAGGACATCCAGCCTGCAGAAGATTTGCAAATTGGCTCTAGTTATCACAAAGGTTGTCATTCGTGAGCATTGGGGGGGGGTGAGAGTGCAGACTACTCTATTGAAGAGGTTAGGTTTTAGAAATGATAGTGGAAAGTTGTAGTGATGTGCATCAAATGAGTTATTGCTGCTGGCTGTGCCTAACATATAGCAGGTATGCAACACTCTGTTGTCTGTCCGTCTGACGACACAGTCTTTTTCTACAATGTGCCAGTATTACTGTTAGTGTTGAGCAGTGAGCATGCCCTTGTGGTTGTATTTATTGTGATACTGCAGATTGGTGATGTCCGTCTGTGCTGCCTCAAGTGTCTACAGCCTTTGTATGATTCAGAGGAACTTGCACCAAAATTGGAGCTGTTCACTAACAGGTTCAAGGTAGTTAGTCTTGAAGTGTATAGTGTGTCCTTGCAGAAACAAACAGATGTGGAATTCTTAGTGATTGCTGTATATCTTAAATTTTGCACATGTTGCTTTTTTATGTGATTAGTTTAGGTGCATGCTGAATAGTGGATTTGCACATTGTTAGAAATTTTAACATTATTTTGTTTATTGGAGAGTTTTTCATTGATCTCATTCTGTTATCATGAGAATGCTATTGTTTTGTGTTTGTTTTGACTGTTTTGCGATATAATAATGGACGTACTGAAAATTTCTGCTGTAGGATCGAATTGTGGAAATGACACTCGACAAAGAATATGATGTCTCTGTGCAAGCCGTGAAGCTAGTCATTAGCATACTGAAGTAATTAATTAATGTATTTGTTGCACTGTCCTCATGGTACAGTTTTGTAGTTGTGACCTTTTAGCAGCATTGATTTCATCTTTACTAAATTTTGTTTATTCAAGATAGATTACAATTTGTCGCATCAGACCAGCTGCCAGCAGTCTTAAAGAATCAAGCAAAGCAAGTGATGGCTTTAATTGTGAATTACTGCAGTTGTACCTAGATGTTTCTCGGTAGATCGCATATCTCCGCCATGCCACATTGAAATCGTCACAGTTTCAATATTGATGTGCATCAGTTCATTGACCTAAATTTTCCCATTGCACTATAACTTGTTTTCTCATCATTACTTCTCATGTCAGTCAGCTACCGGACTGTCTAAATACGATGAAATGTCCAGAATGTGTACCCGATCACTTCCAAAATTTAGTCAAGTCTACTCTCATCCATTATTTACTTAGTTTCCTAATTTCATGAACATTCTTCCGTAACTTTCTGAGTAATTATGCTATCAAACAGACAAATGGTGGTGGAAAAACTACCCGTACCAAAGGTGGCAGAGGTAATCATTGCGATATGCTTGGTGAAGATGGAAACATTTGTGTGTATTTGTCTGATGAAGGTGTAATCCGGCCGTGTTGACTGACAAGGACTGTGAGAATGTCTATGAACTTGTATACTCATCTCATCGCGGCGTCGCTCAGGCTGCCGGCGAGTTCCTGTATGCCAAACTGTTTGCACATGATCTAGACGAAACCACGAGAAACCTTCGGACAGCGAAGGGGAAGAAACGCAGTGAAAACACGTCAAGGATTCGTGATTTGGTTCTGTTTTTCATTGAAAGCGAAGTACGTGTTTCAGGGCATTTTCATATATACCTGGGTTAGAACCAGTAAGCAATAATCATACTTGTAATAATGGTAAACTTGGTCATTGTATAAATATTGCACATTCATGCTTTTTAGCATTGTTTATTAACTGCTAAACTATTTAAAGTCATTGTTAGTTTTTGTGATATGTATCTACCAAGTGATAGGCATGTTAAGTTACTATGATGGTATCCTTATGCAGACCTGTTATTTGATACTTTGTTGCCAGCTGCACGAGCATGGATCCTATCTAGTTGACAGCCTGTGGGACATTAGTTTCATGCTGAAGGATTGGGAGTGCATGACTGATCTGTTACTGGAGGAGCCTGGACCTGATGAGGAGGGTAAGGCTTGCTAGGTCGTGCATTTATTCTATGATACATTATTATCTTTTCTCCATTGCTAAAATTAATTTATTACTGTGCTTACGTATTGCCTTCATTTCTCCATTTTATGGCACATTTTGATTTGCACGATTTGGTCATTATTTACCATTTTCCACACTTACCTCGTTGGAAATTTTAGCTGATTGCTATTGGCAGCATTTAGCTTCTGTAATTTATACAAACGTCTAGATCAAGATACATGTCCTTGTGTCTGTTCATTTGCCTTCTGTGCTTTGATGTCTTGTTTTTGATCATCGGCACTGTATGACTCATGCAATGTTCTAGTTTTCTGCATGCAGATGTTCATTCTCATTAGTTTTGCAATGACGAGACGTAACAGCATATTTATGCAGTCATCATGTCGTCAGTAGTCGACTGGGTGTATGTTTTGGTGATTAGCGTTGGATGACCGGCAGGAGACAAGTCTCATTGAGATAATGGTCTGCAGTGTCAAACAAGCAGCTACTGGTGAATATCCGGTTGGTCGTGGCCCGACAAGCCGTCGGCCAACAACGAAGGAAGTGCGGCAGGTTTCTGATGACAAGGCCAAGCTCACTGAACACTTCATTGTCACGTTGCCTCATCTTCTGGCTAAAGTAAACATTATTTTGACATTTCGTGCATTCAGCAATAAAGATACATGTCTGGATTAAAGTATTAAGCAGTGCTTTTAATGGCAGCAGTATATTCCAAACCAGCTTCCATATCAGTAATAGTAACAAGGTACACTTGTTGTACGCTCCTACAGTTAGACAGTGGATACAGTCCAAAGCGTCTTTGGCATCGAATAGCCTAATTTGTGCTGATGGTGCTGTTAAGAATCTACTCTCTCACTCCAAAGTGTCAACTGAACTTACAAGTATGTACGATTTAAGGCTGTTTAATGTATTTTGTTGTCAGTAACAGTCACAGTTTTAGAATATTATTGCAGGACATGACTCTGTCAAGTGCTATGTGGCAAGCAGCTGCACGAGTCTCTTATGCATGTATTTAATTCTGCTGGAGTGTACTACTGGTGTGCGAGAGCTGGCATAGAGGGAGCAGTGCCCCTTCCATCAATAGTATGGTGGTGGATATTGAAAGGCTGAGACCAGGTTAGTGGTTTGGGGTCAGTGTTTTATGTTTCCTCGAATGTTTTGACACGGTAGATTGGGTGACGTCTGGCCTGTAAAAAAACCTGTGACACTTATCCCAAAGGTTCCTTTTCGGCATCACATGGAGAAGAAACCGAGGGAGGAACCAGCTAATACAGGTTCACTGGGAGACAGCCAACCAAGTTAGGTCAGAGTGTAACATTTTGTCTAGGAGAACCTTACTTTACCATGGCCTGTCTGGGTTATTGATGGCATAGTGAATGCAGCATAGAAATTACATTTTTAGTTGATCTGTATGCTGCAGTATGAAATGGATGAAGAGAAAGTGGCAAATCTTCTGCAGATTCCAATCTACTTTGACCTGGAGATCTATGTTGCCAGCCGTCAAGAGAAGGTCAGTGTGTGTACATGATCTTGTAATGCTGAGACGACTACATACTCAACAATCACATACAGTTGTGTTATATGAAAAACGAACACCATCTTATGTGGCCATTATACAGCTCTGCCGGTGTTAGCCACTACTCACAGTTAAGTATGGAAGATTTTGTTGGCGCAACGATTTACTGCTGGCATTTCCTTGTTGATGGCAGCTAGAGCATTTGAATTATGGAGAACGCGCTCTAGTTCTCCTCAGTGGTGTTACCTGCACTGTCTGTGTACCGTGCTATTATTCGGTGTTTTTTAATTCTGCTCACGAGGATATTTCAGGAACCACGTGATCTTTACCAAATTTTTAATGCATGTTGCCTATGGCCGTGGCTCGGTCCTCCTCCAGCAGAGTGACGAAATCCCAATGAGAAGGGGCAATTTTGGGGGTTTTCTTCCTCATTGACAATGCATTGTACGGCACGGCATTTGGGACCCATACAAAGACGGCTGAACCGATCGAGATGTTGTTTTGGATGATGATTGGGTTTGACCCGAGGAACATTGTGTTACATGGGGAGAGATGGTGACTATTCCTGAAGGGGAAGGGGCAATTTTGATGGAAAACGTGCCCAACAAGCCTAGCACCCTTATGAATTGCCAATTGGACTGGTCCATGCAGCGGTATGCACACGACAGAGGCAGACATTTGATTGCAAGTGTTGGACGAGTCTATTATTGGCCGCAAAAGGGGATTGCACACCGCGGGCGACGTCTGATATCTACTATTGCCTTGTTATTAAACGCAAAATATTTTAGCAGTAATTTACTACTTTTAGTTTTTAGGTTGACTCTTTGACAGTGTTGACCTAATAAAGCCGGTCTCAAATGTCAATCTGCCCATCCGTATGTGCGTACGTACATACGTCCATCCACAAAAAGTTTTTTCGGTTTTAATGAAATTTGGCATGTAGGTAGAGGTCGATGAGTGATGCACAATTGTATGCAGTATGACCTGATCCAAGATCAAGGTCACAAGCCCTTCAAAGTTGGAAATCTGGCCATTTTCAAAAGCTATCTCCGCCATTTGCAATGGGAGCTGGCAACTGACCATGGATTCTTAGTCTAGGGCACAATATTTAAATTTGATTGGGCCAGATTTTTGATAATTGGCCTAGTTTTTGTCTCACGTGACTTCGAAGTTGGCAGAAATGTCAGTTCTGAAGAGTCGGCCGTCACTCCCGTACGGGGCTAGTTTTTAAACTTGTTTTCTTTGCCAGATTTACTCCAGGCTGCACTGGGTTACCCAGAAGCAAATCCTTGAGATAATTGGAACAGGTATTTACAGACATGCCAATGAATAAGTGTCGAAGCACTGAAGGATACAGTTTAGCAATAATCTACTGTGTAACTGTGAATTAGTGAACAGGATAATGTGACTATACTATATCAGTACCATCAGGATCAAGGTTCACTGGAAAAAGTGGCCTCTGAAATGTTTGTGCATGCCATGTAGTGCAGTGTTACTTGCATGCAGAGAATTGAAAGAACTCTTGAGTTTTTTAGGTATTTTTCATTTGATATTGCTATGCGTTAATTATTTGACATATTTAGGAACTTGTAGTAAGAGATAAATGACAACAATACCTACTAAACTGTGCAGTAATTACTGTTTGTGATTCTTTGCATGATTGACAGAATTTGGATTTGCTGCTCAAATATATTGCTAACATAGTGGAAAAGCACACAGATTCAGAGGTACTTTTAACATCTTTGTGTTCACTGATTAGCGTAATGTCTCTAGCGTAATTGTCTTGTTATCAAGATCTTACTAAAGGAGTAAGGACTCTAGTACAAGACCAAGACCTTAACGTCTGGTTTGAGACCAAGATACTTTGACACCAGGTCTCGAAAACAAGACCATGCAAACTTCAGTGATCATATAGTTTATAATCAAAAGTTTGCATTCAACAGCTTCAGGAGGAATAGTACACGACAAATGAAATTAAAATAATGAAGAAATTGTTAAATTCATTGAAGGAAACTTTGACAAAAGCAAACATCAGTGATCATATACTGGTAGTTTCTTTTTTAGATGAAACACATGGTGAAATGTGTATATGATGTAGGTGCTTGAGAACTGCTCGAAAGTGCTGGAGTATTTTGTTGGAGATGCCAAGTCTATTAGATCGCGTTGTCTGACGGCTCGTGACACACTTGTTGACAAGCTTGTGGACCGCTATCGTCATGCAATGACTAGTTTTTTTGAAGAGGTTTGACTTATTGATGCTGTTGTGTAAATAAGTGCACCTTCTTTCTTATTATTTTTAGCATTTGTGCAAAGTATTGTGATCAGTTTACTTAAGAGGTGACATGAAAAGTGCCAGCAGACACAAAAATGGAGGTTGTTGACACTGCGGCTGCAATATGCGTACGGGAGTTGATGTCAAAGTAGCAGAGAATAAGGAAAAGAACTTCGTAATGTGTTAAAAGCCATTTAATCATTCTGTGCATATTGTTTTCTCTGATGACTGAATGGTCTCCTGTAGTATGCCATATGAGATATCTCAGCATTGAATCCCACTGCGGCAACTTGTGTCCAACATGACAGCCACACCTGCACAGCCTGCTGTATTTTGACTGTAACTTGACTGAACCTTCACTTTTTTTGGTCAGAAGTAATAATAATAATAATATATGGTAGTGGTGGACAATCAGCATACTGAGTTAAAGAGGGTTGGCACTGAATCTGCACTTGTTAGATGATCTAGGTGAACTCTCATAATGGTCATGATGAAAGCACTATAACAGTGACATTGATGTAGCTGTTATTATTATTGAAAGGAATAAACAACAAAATTATAACCTATTGTAAGTTTGCCCCACAGAGGGTGCAAAGCATTGCAGTCAGTATGTCTGTCTGTATATATGTCTGTATCTGTGTGCTTGCATATCCCAAAAACCACATGTACAAACTTAACAAAATTTTCTGTACATGTTACTTGTGGCCATGGCTCGGCCCTCTTCTGACGACAATGCAATTTATTATGTACTTTGGTTTTGTGGATAATGTCACATGTTAACATAATGGGGCATATGCAGATAACTTGTCATAATAGTAATGGAGTTTGCCTGTGGTGGTGAACAGTTTGCAGTGATGTAATGGGGGAGAAGTCTGTTGTCTTTGATTTTTTGATGCATTATTTTTATGTGCATTGATCAGTTTTTATCCCGTCCATTGCAGCAGTATGAATGCTTGTCAGTCTGCAGTGCATTGGTGTAGTGTGAAATGTTTAATCCATTTGTTAGTATTATGTCGTAGCATGAAGTACTTTTGTTTTGCACTTTTGCTAAGGAGCCATGGTGAATGGATTTGTGCCAAGTCTGGCTCAGGAGTCTTTGTTACAGACATTATCTACCATCACATTTTATCACATTTGGTTAATGGATTTTGGTACTGTACGAATCAAATTTGTTGTTGCCTTTTACTTTGGGTATCACCACTGACAGTTGTGTGCTTCTGCACTGTCTGTGACTGTGCAGAAGGAAATGATATCATTGGAGGAGAGGTATCGGAAACCTGAACGTTTCGTTTTATGATTTTGTTTAACTGCAGGGCGAAGAACCAGATGATGATGATGCATTTGCTCTGATGACAAGTCTGAAGCGACTGAATGCATTTTGGTCGTAAGTGAAACTTGTTTGGAATAAATAAATGCACACACAATTATGTACTGTCGTGAGGTTGTAATGACACTCTGATAGAGACGGTAATGGTTACAGATTATCAAGGACACAGTCAGATCTTTTGCCTATCTGAGATATTAATCTCAGAGCATTTGTACTAATGGTCGTGAAATAAATTATCCAAATAGCTGAGGAAGAAGAAGTGATTTCGGTAGACAGTAGGCCCATAGTGAGGGAGCTCATCCCCTTTTGCAGTGCTTTGAGCCAGTGATGGTTGTTAGATTCAATTAATCCACTGTATAGCCGATGTCAGCCAAATGGCCAGTTTAGTTAGCAGCCGACTAGGTCTGTATGCTAGCAGTCCTGGTAACAGGGCATACTGTTATGTAGAACTCACTGTTTCTTCCCTGGCAGTGGCCGAAACCATTGCCAGTACTCACTGCACTTACCCATTGAGGGATGGCCAGACTGAGTTGGCCTGGGTGACTGGCCACATACGAAGGTGGTATAGCTGCCTGAAGATGGTCACCCATCCCAGTACTAACCGGGCTCAACGTAGAGTAACCTCATTGATACGCCCAATGCCGTTACCACTACTCCATACCGCCACTCTGCCAACCTATTAAACCTAGTCCGTGCTGCACAGGTGCAGTTCGGTGAGTTCATACTGTGCACATTTACTGCAATGCCACAGGAGTCTGGCCGTAAGTTTCTTAGTACAGTGTATTCAAAACTGATGTAGGTGCAGTATTTTGGTGGTAGAGTATGTGTACTCATATCCTGGAGGTCACTGCTTAGTACTTACGTCCTCACTCATGCGTCAAATAGCAACCTCGAGCAACTTGCTGCTACTGTGTGTTCAGTCCACCGTATCTTCCTATCCTCAGTGAGATGGGATATGATCACTAGCTTGCCTAGTGTGTGCTGTGTTGTGAAAACATGGTGTTGTTGACTGGCTTGCTGCAAAAGTCTACTCGTCCACTAGAATTAGCATTGGAGTGCCATGTAATGTGCTATGGTATCACGTTCAGTAGCAGAGCCCCCACTTAAGGTCACACCAACCACATCAGCACAAAGAACTTGATGGAAAAAATGGAGGAAAAATTTTGACACTAAGCCGCCTGCCCAGCATCCCCCACTGCTGTCTATTAATCCATGAAGCAGCTGTGTGTCACACAATGTTTTCCTCCTGTGAATTTTTTTCCCACCATGACTGTGAACTTTGACTTGACCTACAAACTTGACCTAGATGAGGTCAGCTGGAACCACCAAGTCAGGTATGTAAGTTGAAGGTAATAATGTTTGAAAGTTGTTGTCTGGACACATGCAGCAGACTGTTTACTTTGCTAAAATAGTCAGTAAAGATTGTGCTCATTATGAGTCATACTAACTTCTTACCAAATGTTCAAACCTTTTTACCTTTTCCTGTTAAAACAAATGCAGCATTTGCGTAATTGATGTCACTGTGCTGTTTGTTGTATTGAATGCTAGCTGTCATGATCTGAACCCGTGGATGTTGTGGGAGAGCCACAGCCATTTTCTCAGCTGCACCACTGTACAGGTTCCAGCAGAAGTAAGTCGAGTATCCGAATTCAGTTAACAGTCATTCTGGTGATAGTATCGTGTGACATATGATGAATTGCTTGAAGTGGTGTCAGGCAAACCTTGGCCGTCAGTGTATGAAGGTGTTGAACATGCTGCTTGAACCCGAGTACTTACATACTGTAAGCTTGTTTGTTGATTAGCACTGACTGTACAGGGTCGTCCAAAAACTGTTTTTAGGTCGTCTCTTCGACAGAGTCAACCTAATAAAGCCGGTCTCAAATGTCCGTACATACGTGCATACGTCCATCCGTCTACAAAAAGTTTCTTCGATTTTAATGAAATTCGGCATGTAGGTAGAGGTCGATGAGTGATGCACGACGTTATGCATTATGACCCGATCAAAGGTCAAACTCAAGGTCACGAGCCCTCCAATGTTGAAAATCCGACCATTTTCAGAAGCTATCTCCTCCGCCATTTACAATGGGAGCTGGCAACTGACTACTGATTCTTAAACTAGGGCACAATATCTGAATTTGATTGGGTCGGATTTTTGATATTTGGCCTAGTTTTTGCCACGTGACTTTGAAGTTGGCACAGTCCGTCCATTGCGAAGAGTCTACCATCAGTCCCGTACGGGGCTAATTTATTTTTAATTATTATGAATATGAATAAAAGCATTACGATGAAGCCTCTTTATAGTAGAATCAGAAACGTTACGACTTATTTTATTGCAGCAAGTACAAATGGGATGGCATCATAAATAGTGTTGCCACATTTCGCACGTCATCATGCATAACACCATCAGCAGAAATGATAAGTGCATTTCATGTGCATAATGCAGGAATATAAAAAATCAGTTTCTGCGATCACAGTGTAAAATATTTTGAGATGACGACGTCTGGTGCCTGATTGCTTGTTACGTTTTAGATCCTCTGCAAGGCAGTCTCATGCTGTCATCTTTCTATCATCTGGCAGCTTGATGCACTCGACAGCAATAGCCCTTCAAAGGTCATACACTTGTTTCTTGTAAGACTGTGTAATGACTATGTATTTCTGTAGCATGCAAGTGTGTGTGTGTGTGTGTGTGTGTGTGTGTGCATCATGGCACGAAAACTGCATTAATGAGAAATTTTGCAGGTATTTTTGCCCTGAAAGATAAATGAGCAGGCTCTAAGCACCAAAATTTCGGTGGGCACATTTAATGACTGGTGGAGTCCAAAAAATGGGGTGTGAAAATGGTACTGACCTTGTCTGTCACCACATGACTGACAGAGATCAGACAAACATATGGGAGGTAACAAAGTTTATGATTTTCTGAGCATTGTACAGCTGGGGATGTATGGTATCTTGTCCTGTTGCTGTTACATTGCCTTCTGTTGAGGTTATGCTGTTGGTTTTTAGTTTACTGAGTGATGTAAGTTGGCAGCTGTTTGACTGTAAAAGTAAAGTAAAGTAAACAGTGTATAGCAGTTTAGCATCAACTTAGCTCTTCACCGCTACGAGAAACTCACATGCCATATGGGATCACACAGTGTTACC
>Ga0209780_1001577_pt1 | contig 15197 bp, 6 predicted proteins | sample WorMetexBAHAMAS2_FD_187384 | JGI IMG/M metagenome (GOLD analysis project Ga0209780, IMG submission 187384) | Marine gutless worms symbiont microbial communities from Max Planck institute for Marine Microbiology, Germany - Inanidrilus exumae... | ecosystem: Host-associated > Annelida > Digestive... | reverse complement strand
CTAAGACAGTCGCCCCCGCGGCAGATGCGTTTCGATCAGTTCGTCGTCCGGTATTAATTAAGATTTGCTCTCGACTTGAATATACTTGCCGCCTGTTTACATTTGTTACTGACCCGCCTACACATATGTAGGAGCCAGACTATAAACGCTCGCTGGCGTCTGTCATCGTCTGTCGTTGTCGTCTGTCGGGGTCTGTAACACTCCACGGGCTTCACGCGCGCAGGCCAGGCGATGACGTCATGCCGCCTGCAGTCTAATTATATATAGCTCCACACTGCACGGCGGGCCAGTAGTGTTACGTCCCGTTAGGGCGACACCTTGTTTAATATGTTCCATTTTTATTTCGAATGTTACCTAATTTTATTTAATCGAATTTTTACTGTGTTTTACTTTCCATTTAAAGTAACTGCCTTTCATGTTCAGTCACTTAGACTCAGGCGAAGCCTCAAATGGTACATCGGTGCGAACGCTTTCGTCGTATGCATGCAGCCGTGGCCGCTCAACAGTAACTTCTCCAGTAACAGGACATTTAAACTGTGGGTGCGGATGTGCGGGGGTGTTGTTCCATGGGGAGCGTATGTCCCAGCTTCCTGTAGGATATTTCCCTTCAATGGACGACATTGATATATGGCCCATCATGCACTACGGTCATGTTACAGTAGCGTATAGCCGGAACTGTTTACATCCGCTTGTAGTTGTAGGCTGATGATGCTGTAACGGAAGTCATCATCATAGCACGCACCTCATGTGCGAGCCTGTTAGCCCCGTGCAATGGTCATTATTACTGGCCCGCCTACACATAGTGTAGGGGCAGTATTGTTGTGCTGTCTGGCGTCTGTCTGTCGTCGTCTGTAACACTCCGCGGCGGGCCTACAGGTGGCAGACAGACAATGACGTCATGACGCCTCCAGTCTAGTTATAGCTCCATGGTAACACTGCACGGCGGGCCAGTAGTGTTACGTCCCGTTAGGGCGACACGTTGTTCTAATGCCTTCTCTGCAGTGGAATTATTGCAATAGGAGACTATACTAGAAGAACTGCCCACAAATTCCGATATAACAACGAAATTAGCTATAATTATATTTTACAAAAATTCAGCAATTTCCTTCGACTGAGAATTAAACGTTATGTACATTAGAGGTCTGACGGGCCGGGCCCAATGTTTTACGGGCCGAACTCGAAGCTTTGGAAATTCAGGTCAACTGTTGGTTCGAGTCCGAATTGTATATTTTTGTTCCTTAAGACGAAGGTTTGGCTCTGTTTGGTATCCTGCGAATTTGTGAATTTGATTAATATTCGGTTCGGTTTTAATCAGATGCGGATTTTTTCCATCTCTAATGAAAACTGGCAACGCATTTAAGCGAGCGATAACACGTAATTATCGCATAAAACATCATATTGCGCCGCGGAAACTGCCGGTGGCTCGCTGCGTGTATGACGCACCTGTCAGCGCAGAGTCGGTGCCCGTGACGTCATGCATTGCGTCACACGTTTGTCAAGTGCGTGCGGCGCCACTCAACGTCACAGCTAGGTGATTTGATATCGGACACGCGGCCGGTGCATGCCGTTTCAACCCACAACCCACCCACGCTGGAACGTGTTGGTACCTTTCTTTGAACCCGTAAGTGTAACTCCACTTTTCATCATTATCATCGCCATTTATATTGCTCAGAAATATTCACTGCATTAGAACGAAGTTAAAACAGAGAAGCGTCAAAGTAGTAGCTGCTATTTACGCTACGCTTGTCTATCACTAACTAGCACAGCTTGATTTAACGGTTTACAGCAGTCATAGTCGGTATCCGTGGCAACCATCCTGCCAGTGTGTTGCAGTTGTCTAGGTCTATTTATTAACAACGCAGCAATATGTCAGTATTCCATGAAATATTAATTACCGATAATTATTGAATTGCAAACAGATGTACAATTTAAAGAAAAATATGATCGCAAAAAGATTTTTACCACTCCCATGACGACACTAGCGAGTTAAGATAGGAGAATTTTACTTTTTTAAAAAGCGAATTTTTGTTTACGAATTTCAAAAGTGCGAAGCAATACAGAAATGAACTTCCGTAACTCGCAACATGGTAGGGCTGATATAACGTTTAGATTGTCTTCAACTTGAATGTAATATCCCGTAGACCGGATACGGTATACTTCTGTTTGAATGCCGAATTTAACGATTTTTAAATCGAAAAATGTAGAATCGCACACAAAATTTTATTTCACCTTCAAAATGGCTGGCAATATTACATAATTACCCATTCCGACACTTTTTTCAGCTGGCATAGTCATTGGAGTGAAAGAAATGACAAACTGTAAGGCATTCGATCATGTCCGAGTTTAGTTCTGTTTATTAAAGGACCTGAATGACATGAATGACTGGCTGCCATATCGTCTCTGGTTGGTCGAAGGTGTACGTGGGTGTCGATGCGTTCAATGTCTAGATGTCGTCGTGTGCACGATAGTCAGCCAAGTGTGCAGTGCGCGCCGTCATCACCACATTCTGTTGACTGTGGCGCGGGCCTCGACGCGACGTTAGTCGAGATCCTCTGCAGTCATGTGCGTCTGTCTTGTCAGTGATTCATGTCATATCTGCACCTAGTCACGTACCTGGCCTCATTGTCGCTCGTTCATACTCACTTGCCTCGTCCGTTCATCGCTAGCTAGCTGTCTCGTATGTGCCCCTTCCCACCAGACATTCATACCCACTTTAGCTCAGAGTTCCCAAAATACCTACACTAATTCGACGCCAGGCTGGCTAACCGACCATTTTCGGGCACTCTGGGGCTCAACCCTGAGCGCCAGAGTGCTCGAAAGTCAAAAATTAAAAAAACATCGGTTTGCCAGCCTGGGACTGAATCACTTAGTCCCAATGTTGGAACTCCGGGCAAAAGTGGGTTAGGAAAATTACTGACAAGTAAGGTAAATAAACCATCTAGGCCTACACTGTTGTGTTTGGTTATCTTTATCGTCCATAATTCTTGTGAAGAATAAAGTTGTCTAAAGCAATAGGCCTAAGGGTATGACCCTCCCACACCTTGGCAATTGTTCAAGTAGGCCCATATCACTGTCATACTGGCGCTATTAGCGAGTGCGTAAATGCCTATCCATAGAGGAGATATATGTCATTGTCGGTGTCAGCGTTTGATCTCGCGACCACTTCGTATAGGTCAATCCCATCACGCCGAATAGTTTTATTACGGGCACGTGTTTTACAACCAACCCCATGCACACAGCGCGCCCACGCTAGCAGCCTTCCATGCAGCACAAGCACGGCGGCGTAGGCTATACGCCTAGATTTTCAACACGTAGGCCTAGCCTAGCGAACGAGGTATTTTCTTCGAAAACATAAACCTGTGCTGAAGTTCATTGAATTGCAGGCATACAACTTTACCGACCACAGCGACTGTCAGACTGTACCACGCCACGCTTTTTCTCGACATAGTCCACGATCATCAGAAGGAATTCTGTCGGTTTGCTCGCTCAAGTTGATAAACTGACCCGATTTCTCTAAGTCAAAACTGTCAAAAACTGCCTCTGCTGTTAATTGTAGCCTAGTGTATTTACATCGCAGTCTTTTGCAAATTATGATTTCAGTATCTGTTTGGACTCCACAAATGGGGATCTGGAATAAAGTCCTTTACTGGAATGCAGGGGTGTGGAGGACTTCGTCGTTCAAAACTCATAAAAGCACTGCAGTGTCGTTAAATGCACATCAAATGGTGATGATTTGTTAAACGTTATATGCTCGTATTTCGGTTTAGCGCTTGGTCGTATTATATCAAATCTTTTCAATTTTTATCACAAAAATGTATTTTAGATTCCATATTGGTCGGACTCCACGCTCAATACTCTGTTCTGTTGCACTTTCCGCGTACTGTGTCACGTGATAGGGGCTGGGAGCAAGACAGTGCGTGGTAAGCAAGTAAAGTAAGTAAGTAAGTGTGATTTGGTTCGATTGCTGTAGATTATAGAGTTCAGTTAATTCACTGTGAATGACTTACAAGTTATCACTAATTACAGTCTGCGACATTCGTTTATAGTCGCCACTCGCCTTTAGGCACAACCTGTCACTGGATATATACGGCGACGCAAAAAAACGGGATCATAGGTGACATTTTACTCTTGTCCATAACTTCGCCAAATGTTGACAGATTTTAAAACTTTTTTCACCAGCGACTCAGCAGTACATTTGTAATAAAGTTATCATTGGATATCCCACCGCACCTTAACCGTGTTGCTACCTTACCTTGTGAAATAAGTGGTATCTGTCACTAAATGGTTCGGTTTTTGCATCACTCCACATAAGCCCGTACCAGGAAACCGCTCGTATTTGTTTTGCAGTTGCACAGATCCTAGTTGAGGCTATAATGAGTCACCGCGTTTATCAGGCAAGTGCAGTGCAGCAAAGTCATCATTTAGAGGCATCACAGATGCTGCTGGTCACGTGGTTACGTTCAAACCGGAAACATTGCTAACATCCGTGATGACATTCGACAGTAGGCCTATCGTTAACGTCCGGTTAAACTCGGCAATTTCCGGCTGTCTGTGCCCGTCTTCTGGACGCCGGAGGTTTGCGGGATGTCGACAATCCGCTCCGGCATCTGTCGTCGACTCCGTTAACAGATTTTGTAATATTTATGTCGAAACGTGATCCGCTAACGGACAGCTGCCAATCAGTCACGTGAGACAAGAACAGGTTTTCTTTGCTGTGATCTGCTAGATTAGGCTGACTCCCCGCCAGCTTTCTGGAGCACGCTAAACATTTTTTTGTCTGAGCTCATTTCATTTTTCAATTCTTGTGCACTTTAGTAATTGCAAACAAGTGCATTGATTGATTGATTATTATCTTTATATCTTCATACTGTTGCGGATCAGCACGTGCGAGTCCGTTGACCACACACTGGGCTGATCTACTGTCATGTGGTTTACTCTCGAGTAATCAGCGCTTTCATCTCGAGCTGCTAACCCTGTGGTCAACACTTTAATGAGAGCAGCGAATGTTCTTCTCTTGAGGCGTCGAGCCACAAGCACTTGACTTACAACCTACATTGACTTACTTACTTACTTAATCTGCTGCGTTATTCACGTTCAGTGGTCCAAACAGTCTCTGGTAAATATGTCACTTCCTTAATTACTGCCCCGGGCCGCCTACACATAGTATAGGGGACCAGGTTAGTAACTGTCGCTGTCGTCTGTCGTCGTCGTTTGTCGTCTGTCGGCGTCTGTAACACTGGCATATGCAACGTAACTCACCAGGGGGCAACACGCGACGGCGGGCTAGTAGTGTTACGTCCCGTTAAGCCCGGTCCACACCAGCAACAATGTCGAAGCAACACTCGACTTTGTTGCCAAAAACGGCAGCAATGTCGAACGAGTTTATCGCGAATTTTAGTCCTTTCGACAAAGTCGAAACAAATTCAACATGTTCAATTTATTTCGACTTTGTCGAAAAAATCATTCGACTTGTAGCATTCGACAATGTTGCTTCGACAATGTTGCTGGTGTGGACGGGGCTTTAGGGCGCCACCTTGTTTTCCTGACTGTTGGTTGTCACAGTGTCACTTGTTCGGTTTTCTGTGCTGTATAAGTCCATGTAGTCCTTGTTCTGGTCCTTTCGGGTCCATACTGTCCTTGTTAACAGTGATCGCTGTTTTGTCAAAAATTTAACCCTCTGACTCTGCATTAAATTTGTAGTGAATTCTTCACTAAAAATAGCAGCACATCTTGGGACGTGTGGCTACACTACCTGTTGAAATATGTGGCATCTTGTTATATGGTCCGGGTTTTTGGCCATTGTGTACATATGGAACTATTTTGCTATTGATCAATGGGTGAGAACCATTTTCCCACTGCACTAAGCAGGGGTCGTTAACTGTAGTTTGAACGTTCTAACCTACACGTTAAGGCGGGCTGCAGTTCACAGAACTGGTTGTCAAATAGCTGTATCCGGAATACAGTTGCAATTTCGTCCGTCAATTTGCCAGAACCGTCCATTGGAAGTTCCGCTAGATGACATACGCAGATACTGAATTCACATCTATAATTGTTTCGGCGAATGGTAAACGTCCTTGTCCAATACAGGGCCGATCGTAGGCCTACAAATTACTTTGCTTGTGGCATGAGTGCTTTCCTTTAAACAGTAATAGGACTATAGTGCGTTTTAATAATGTTAACCGCATTTTAGTTATATTTTAGTATTTTTCGTCTTTCTGTGTTTCACTGTCTGATAGTTTACGACTGTTTGTCTTGTTTGTTTTTGTTGTTTTTCTCTGTTCTTTGTGTTCAAGTTGATGGTCTTGTTTTCTTACATTAACAATTGATTAATTAAATGAATGAACGATTGATTGATTGATTGGTTATTACGACATACGCACATACTGAATTCACATCTATAATTTTTGTTTAATTGTATTAGCCTACTATTTGAGACAAGTGTGGTGATGTTGGCTTTCTGGCGGGTTTATATGTGCACTGTAAGACTATAGCTTTGATTATAAGAATAATAATAATAACTAGATGGCTGTATGGCGTTGAATGAACACAATACAGTATTCGCCCGAAGCGGTCAGCTATCCGTGCACAAGCTGGTTACTTCCTGCATTCGACGATGCCTAGTGTCACGTGACTGCGACTGAGTGATGTCAGCGTTATCTACCGCGTTACTTATTTTCAGTTTCCAATTCAGTCTGATTTTCTTCCATATATCGGTTGCCAGGCAGCATTTCACTGCGGCGTATTGGTTTTAATACGTAGGCCTAACATCGGACATCGGACGCTGACAAAAATTTGGATAGGTACCTTTCTTGTACGGCCGAAGGAAAGACTTTGAATTGATTCTAACGGTAAAAATGAAAACCAGACATCCTGTTGCTCGGCAGTGAAATTCCGGCGATTTGTAATCATTGTGTAGTTATAGCGCCCTGAAGTCGCAAGACCTATAAATTTTGAGCAATTTTGCGTTTTTTGTGAAAACGACCCCTTACGGTAAAACTTTCAAAATTCTGTTCTGAAAGTTTACATGGCGCCACTAATAGACGGTGTTGTGTTCAAATGTCGTAAAATTTGACCGACGGGAAATCGGTAAAATCGTGCGTTATTTACTTGACAAAAAAAATTTCGGCTGCCTCTCAAATTGTTGCTACTGCACAGATCGCACCCAAAATCTGCCAGGGCCAGCCCCCAACAATGTGCTCATAGTGTTCCAAATTTCATTCAAATCGGTTCACTTTCGGCAGAGTTATAGCTGAACGCGTGAACACCGTTTTTTGCCCTGTAATCCGTATGACCGTATAGAATATTTTCATGATTCGCCCGATCGAAAGATGCTTCGCTTCGGGCGAATAATAATAATAATAATAATAATAATAATAATGTAGTAATTACGGCAAAGCACTTGCTGTTAGTGAAATGTGACATATTTTCTCAGTGCAGTGTAATACATAGGTTGACAATGACGTAATTTATTCATTCCTATCTATGCCAGCTGTTCTGGCCGCCATGACGTAGGGCAAGGAAATGTAAACATTTTGCAGCAATTATAGTCAAATCGCCGATCACTATATGATCATTAAGATTTTCTTAAACCGATCGTTTCAATTTAATTTAAATAACGTGACAAATCTTCACCAGTTAATTTCGCAAAGCACGATATAATGCCCTACAACATGGAGATCATAAATTACGGTGACGTCACTTCACCCTATCTGTTTCGAGAACATCTGAAAAAGTTATTAAGCGAAACAGTGATTACTTCATAGTGGACAGTGGACAAACACAAGTGAACGACAAAGATTGAATTTTAGAAGGCGTGGAAGGCAAATTCTAATAACGCTACCCGCAGTGACGTTTGCATGATTCAACAGCGGGCGACGCCATCAGAGGAGATAGAGACCAAAACCGAGCGAGAGCATCAAGCGAGAAAAATTAATGTTTTGACATTATATGCAGAATTTTGATAAGTTATTGACTTTAAACGAAGTACGTTTTAAGCATTTTCTGTTGATTTTCATAATAAAAGAGGCCGAATCCATTATCCATGCATAAATTGAGAAATAATAGGGATTTTAATATTTTTAATTTTTTGACTTTTGAATAAGGGGATGACATGACCTACTGGCACCCATTGAATACGCCAGTGAATGCTATGTGATACGTAAAGGTAACATTAGAAAGTTATATTATGTATCAGTATGCAAATCTAAACAGAAGTATTAATAAAATGATTTATTATAAACTTTCTGCATCTAGTTCATAATTTAAGCATATAACTTATAATAACTATCCACACGTCATTAATTACAATAATACGAAGCACAGTGTTACAATCATACAAATCTTATGTGACATTATACATATATCTGATTATACATGTAAATAAAATGCATTAATTAACTATTCATAAATAACGGCGCGGCGAACACATTGGAATAACGTTATAAAAGTAACAGTACTGGTTAGCTAATAACAATATTACCGTAAATAGGCCTATACGCAGTCAAGGCACAGATAAACGTTCTCATGATCGGCAAAGGCAGTCTAATGCAATGGCACTCAACGGATGACTGAATTCGGCTGAACGTCGGTGAAATAGGCCTGTATGTACGGTCAGCGGGATTTAAAAACTTACGACAAATGAATGGCTACTTATCGCTGCAACTTGTTTGCAGAAATGCCGAAAGATCGGTCCACCCATGATAGAGCTTAGCCGTTAGTATAACCAGACGTCTATCGTAGGCTTGTGCAACAGAAAAAAAACAACAACTGGTTAATTTCTATGTATGCAAAAAAACAATAATTGTGTTGTCCTTGTTAAACGAAGTGTATTATCAACATCGCATCAATGTTAACGATCTGAGATCGCCGGGTCACAGTAAAAATGAGGCCCGTGAAAGACAAATACTTTTCTTAGTTTCGGTCTACAACATTATGCACACGGAGTAAGTAACACGGGGTTCACGCAACACATAAATACGATAATTAAGTGCCTACGAATTATGCCCACAATGAAATAAATAATCGACCGGATTGATTCGAAACGGGCAAACTGAAGACTGAGACAGCGGAACGGAAATGGCGACGCGACACGCTATAAATAGACGGCTAGCGCTATCAAGAACACAGCAATCATGTCTCCGATCGAGCAAAGCTGAACTGTGTGGAATTGTTAATGCGGTACATACGGCGAAGTTCGGCATAGACGGCGTGCTGGCTAATGGAACCCGCGGAACACTGCATGAGCAGTTGCATCGCAGATTAGACAAAGTGATAACAATTAGAACATAAATATATAAAATACTACATTACTTTACTGGTTCCGGAGCACAAAGATAGTCAATATATAACGACAGCGCTGTTTTTATTGGTTAAACGGTCCCTACGGAATGATGATGTGGCGTGGCGTGGCGTACGAATGCCCGTGAGTGACATGGTATAAGACAGTGTGCAAATGGTTAGAATGTCGTTGACACTTCACGTTTAGTAGAGAAATAAAACAACAAAGAAACATTTTTCAAGGTACTGTCCCATCGCTGTACCAAATGCAAAGACGGCCAATGTATTGTACAGTGTAGCATTAACTCTCCACGGACTTTTGCCTGGACCGTTTCTTCTGAGCTACTCGGTTTTTGGTTTTATTTTTTCCTTATTTTTTGTTTCTGGGCCATGCACTAGATTAAGCTGGCCATCTCGTCAGCTTTTGAGCGCACGTTAATCTACCGTATCGTATCGCATCGTATCGTATAACTATGATAGCCTAATATGATATAAATATCCAAGGCATTTATATCCGGCGTTGTCAGTCTGAATACTGAAACATACTGTCAGTCTAGGCGTACTCTTCTTGAACGAGTGAGACAAAGATGCAACTACATGACATCCTGTGTTCGTTAAGTTTCTAAAACCCACTTTAGCTCAGTGTTTCCAACATAGCTACAGTAATTCAGGGATTCGACGACAGGCTGACTAACCGATCACTATTAGTTTTTGACTTTCGGGCACTCTGGCGCCAGAGTGCCCGAAAGTCAAAAACTAATAGTGGTCGGTTAGCCAGCCTGGCGTCGAATCCCTAAGTCACTGTATCCGTTTTGGAACTCTGGGCAAAGTTATTTTGCATGGTTTAACAGTATGGTTGGTGGCGGGGGAGATGTGACGTCACCAGCAGACGTTGGATGTGACAGGTGCGCGCTGTTGCTGCTGCTGCTGCTGATGCTGAATGTACTCAGTCCGGATGTCCGGCTGCCATTGTCTCACGGACGTCTCAACCTCAAGTTCACGTGGAGGCAGACCGCCGGTGCTGGTAGCCGTGGCATTTCCAGGTAAACCAAGCTGGATGGCGTGAACGAGTGCAGCCGCGATATCTTGCGGCCCGAGCCGGGAAACTAATTCTGCAAGCAGGGCCGCCTTTGCGTGTTCGGAGTCGGTCGACCACCCTGTCGACGCGGGCGGGAGCTGGCGAACAGGCGGGGTCGGCGCGACGCAGTCATCGACGGCCGGAGTCACGAGAGCTGCCGTGGGACTCGGCGACGGGCTGTCGGTGACGCTGGAAGCCGACGAGAACGAATCAGCGGCTGAACCGAGCGACCTGATGAGTCCGGGAGGATGCTGCTGCTGCTGGTCCGACTCCGCGACTGTCTGCAACTGATGCTGGTAGCCGAGCGATCTTCGAATCACCGCGTCGGCGACGGAGCTTGCCCGCCGATGCAGGTCCGTGCCTGGACCGCCCCTGGGCTCCGTGGACACCGGGAGTGCGTCACTTCTCGGCCGGTACTCGGAGTAATGGCGCTGGAGTCGCGGTCGGTGCTCGAGACCACCAGGCTGGATCGACGAGGATCGACGGCCGATCTCCTGTGCCGCCGCCAGCTGCGAGTCGGACGTTCTTCTCTCGTCGTCGTTATGGATGAAGTGACAGCGAGGTCCATACGGACACAGTCCTGTCGTGTGGAACGTCCGACATAGGTCCGTCTTGTACTTGGGATGACGTACAACGGACCGCAGTTCCGCCTTGCCGTGCGCGAACTGACACTTGTTACCGTAGCGACAAGTTCCATTCTCCTCGTACGGCCGACATAGCTCCGTCTTGTAGCGGGTCGGGCTAGCCGTCGCCACTTGCTTGGGCACCATCCCCGGCACATCCTGGCCCGCTCGCTGATACTGCGCAGTCGATTCACCGATGCTTTGCGTTCGGCGTTCGACTAACTTGGGCGCAGGAAGCCTCGACGACAGGAAAGCCGCGTCACCGACACTGGCGCCCGAATGGTCGGCCTGATAGTAAGAGTCGAGAGGGAGAGACAGACTGGCCTGAAGCTGTGGTCGACTGACAACCTGACTGCCAACCGGTGGACATTGTAGTTGTAACTGTAACGATCACATACAGACAACACTTCAGTCACTGCGTGCGTGTCAAGTCTGTCATTGAACACATTCAAACAGAAATTGAAAACACATTTCTTCAGACGATGACAAACGTCATCGGCAGCCGCTGTGGCTTTTCGATGAGTTTAGTGACGTTAGCGTACAGACTAATACTTGCTCACTTTCTATAGTGATATTTTCGTTTTTAGACCATTTCTCTGTCGAAATTTCACAAAGGCTGCTGAATAAATACGGGCAGTATTCGTCAGTCTTTGCGATGATTTACTCTGTGACAAATTATTAGGACGACATGCAGTCAGCGACATAACAGCAGTCACTGAAGCTTTAATGAATCACGTGTATGGCCTCCTATATGTGCATAATTCAGTTACCACCTAGTTAATTATTTGCTACTCTACTACAATATGCAATATGGCTAATGAACATTTAATTAGTGCAATACTACCACTTATAATTAATACTGTATTATTGTTTTACGAACCTCGTTAAAAACATTGTTGTCGATATCGAGAGTTGCCAACAGTGAGTTAATAGCGTGCAAGTCTATCGCAGTCGACGTCATGTTGTCAGAGTGTTACACCAGTCAAGTCACATAGCACGCCGTAGACTCTATCGGCCTACACAGACAGTCGCTCGCCGGGATATAGTCGTCGTCGAGGTGGGCGGGGCTTGACGTCGATGGTATTTCCGGCGGAGGCTCGCACAGCAGTATGTCGTGCAGCTGAATAACCAGCGACCAAGCGGATGGGTGAGTGAATGTGCGCCGCCCGTCGCTATTTAGACAGCCGCCGACCGTATAATTTCATAAACGTTTGAATGAACCCGCTGAATGTCGAAGGCTTAAAACTCTCTATGGGCCCGCCACAGAATTATAAAGCAACATTAATTACTATACATATATAAGCTGCAGTGTATCGTACATAGTGTCAAACGGCGACAGATCGAAAACCGCAAAAATCGTATAAAAAGTGGATTATTACCCACCATGATATCGCCTGAATGCCAACGTGATAGACGGTGATACCGATTACTTTTCATGATTTTTGCTGTTTTTGAACTGTTGCCGTTAACATTATGTATAAACTGCAGCTTTTATTCTTATATTTACAGTTTTATTGCCAGAATGATCATCTGCTGGTGCAGTTATGACGTTTCGATGATTGCAGTATAGGCCTAACTGCCGTATGTGTTCAGCCACGGTGGAATTATGTTTCAGTATTCAAATAAGAACACTCTGACTGAGATACATTTACATGATCTCCCGTGCCGTGCACGATGACTAACCGTGGTAGGAATTAGTCGAAATTTATTTTGTATACTCAGTAAAACGGTTTACCATCCGCAACTTTTTACCCACCCGACCCGTACCCTGAGTGCTGGTCGGGCACGGGCAAACTGTACCGGCCAGCACAGCTTTCTCATCGAGTGACAAATCACTGAATAGCTTTACCGATCACCGACTATTCAGACGCAGCAATCTCACCAACTATCAGTCACGACAAATCCCCTTGTCTGTCTGTCTGTCTGTCTATCTCTATCTCTCTCTCTCTCTCTCTCTCGCTAATCTGTCTGTCATATTGAACCACTGCGGTGCGCCAAGCAGGCAATTCTGTCAAGTTCGTAATAATGACAAGTTAGCCGGCTTATCTGCATGGGCTTTCTGCGTGTATAATGGCAATGCCGCGGTCCTGATTATAGGGCCCATTCATTCAGTCGAGCTGAAGGCGTTTAAACATTTAGACGTCTAACGTACATCACAGTCACTGTCGTTGAAATGTTTAAGTCATGCAAACTATTAACATGAAAATTGCTGTAACTCTGGCAGAGTTTACAGCGGAGTCGAAGCTTCTGCCATAGGTCTACATGCACAGGGTCACGTGATTCATTACAGTAGGCTGCAGGCTTCCACCCCTGAACTTTTGTCTCTGATATAGCCATATTTGTGCTGAAAGGGGACGTTAAACGCCAATTAACTGCAGCAGCGGCAGCGTAGGCTATTCGTGATAAAAGGCAGAAGTCGCAGCATAATGTGTCCTGTAAGGGTAGGCCTAGATGACGTTTCGTACCATGGAGGGCGGCGGCTCAGGGATGGGTAGTACGTAGTAGGCTAGCTCGTATAATTAGGATATGATAAATCAGCATGTATGTATGTATATTCGTTTATTAAAAAGCTGACATGACGCAGCTTAAAACATTGCAACTATAACTGAGACAATGTTAAAACAATTAAGCGATCGCAAAATTCAGTTCAGTTCAGTAGCTATCTTTATATACGAGTCTAAAAATGAAGTTCTGTTCTTCTAGGCGTGTTTTGTTGGTTAGGGTTAGGTCATGCCTTCTAGGCCTAAGACAGTAACCACAGTCAGTGCGCTCTGGTGGCAGCAGTTGATGTAAAACATGCTATTTGTCTCTTAGAATGCAGTGAAACAGTTTATTATCCATGTCGGAGACCTGGTCTTCGATGTTTAGTAAATCTGGCAGACAGAATCCACGTCGGACTGCACGACGGACGAAGCCTGCAAGTCGCTGTCGTTGCAGCGTTCCGGGCACCGGGCGCACCTAACAAGCAAAATTAAAGGGGAACGCACGTCCGGGGCCCAATTCCCAAATATGTACAGAATCCAGCTGTGGTGCACTTTTCATATTTACACAATCATTATTGTTTGCAGTGTCGTGTGCTTAGACTGCGAGAAGCAGACGAGTGTCGAAGGTAACTCCGCCCGTGGCCGTCATGTAGCATTGGGGATACCACACAAAGCAGCGGACCCCAAATATTGAGACAGTTTCTGGGCCCTAAAAGTATACTTTAAGCATTGCGTATTATTTCCGATATCTATCGAGCTGAAGCCTATAATGGTTGGAAGCGCACCTGCATGACAGGCTGACCTACAGCTTGTAATAGACTGTCACTCAAGATCAAGAGCTTGCTAATTAATTCAAGATGTTCAAACATTTACTGCTTTTAACGTTTGACGGTATGGGGGGTCACCAGTCTGACTTATCGGATAATAAATAGGTGCATTACAAATATTACAGACTAAGTGCCGGTTTTTCCACCGCACATTAATCTTCCGATTAACGTTAATGGGAGATTGACTCCCATTAGTTGATAGAAGTTAATCTCCCATTAACGTTAACGGAAGATTAATTTGCTGTGGAAAATACCGGCCTAACTCTTTGTTGTTTGCAAGTATATAGGCTAAATATTTTATTAGGATTTTAATCGTTGAAAACAGCTCATCATTAATTTGAAGCGCACGGTGATTGACAAGTTCAATGGCAGGCCGTCGCTGCAGTGCTCAGCCGGTCTTTTGATGTAACACCAGGTCGCCACAATGCCCTCAACATATAGGCGAGATAGGTTTGGCCTATGGCCCATTGTGTGCCTAGCTGTCTAGGCTATTCAACGGACAATAACAGAATGATAAACAGTACTGTTGTCTACAGACGTGAGTCAGCGACAGAGAAATTACGTACATTAGGCCTACTGCCCACGTCATCGATTTGTGCCTACGCGTTTTCATTCTTGACAGCAGTAACAACAACAACTCAGCCTTCTACCCTCTGTGGGACGGCAAATGAATGCCGGCCAGAAGTATGGTGACGCGCTACGGCTTGGATCAAAGGCAGGATGGCTCATTCCATTTGCGTGTGAGGGGACAGGTGCCATTCTGAGCATTGTAGATGTCACGATAACGCGCCACACAAATAGCCCGCATTAATCTCAATCTTAACGAAAACAACAGTAACAATACTACAACAAGGGACGTAACCGTACTGGCCCGCCGTGCAGTGTCGACCGCCCACGCGCCCGGCCAGCC
>Ga0209780_1001576_pt1 | contig 15198 bp, 10 predicted proteins | sample WorMetexBAHAMAS2_FD_187384 | JGI IMG/M metagenome (GOLD analysis project Ga0209780, IMG submission 187384) | Marine gutless worms symbiont microbial communities from Max Planck institute for Marine Microbiology, Germany - Inanidrilus exumae... | ecosystem: Host-associated > Annelida > Digestive... | reverse complement strand
GTAAAATTGATCTTTCAGATGCGTTGCACATTCGTTCGATGTCTGCAATAGAAGAATCCGTGTCCAGCGGATGTGTGTCAAACTCGATCATTCTGCGACTGTCTGAGTCGGAAGCGTTTCCGGCCGGGACAGCGCGGCTTGTGATGAAGGAGGCGTATGTACTAGCCATTAAGCCAGACAAAAAATGCATCACCATCAATGGAAGCACTCCGGCTGGAGTCTTCTATGGCGCTGTTTCTCTAGTCAGCTTGCTCCAAGGTGTGATACAAACAGTGTTGACATCTTCAGCTACTAACTTATAGACTTACATCTGTTTGACATACAACAGTTAACTGGATTACTGTGGCTGATGGCTGACGGCTGACGCTGTAGAAGTGTCAATCAGGTGGCCGGGCGCTGAACGGCAGACCAGTGGGGCTGGCACTGAATAACTGCCAGTATGGGCCAGGTGCTGAACGGTGGACAGGTCTGGGCAGTCGCTGAACAAATGCCAGTCCGGGCTTAGTCAGACAGTAGGTCAAGCCTGGAGGAGGCACATTTAGAAATACCTGACAAGCTAGCTGCTTAAGCTTACTTTCCCTCCTTCACCCTACATAGCACACACCACACACACCTATCAATTCCCCTCCTCTCCCTGGACTAGCACATTGGACCGATTCAAAAGGTCTCAGCGCTGGGGTCCAGAGTAGGCTGGACTCCTGCCCACAAAGAATGAACGAACGAGTGTCTTTCTGTGATTGTCATCTATGCCTTGAGTTTTCATAGGTAATTTTGACATGGTGACAGGAAGGGGATCCGGCTCATGAAAACTGGCTCCAAGTGTTCTTTTCTGTCGGATTTGATCCAGCCTGGAGTTGCTGCAGATGAGATCCAGTTCAACAATTAACAATAGCTCGGCAACTGCCTGGTTGACGACGATTGCGTAGATGTAAATAGTGAATCACTGTCAGTGTGATAATAATAATACTGCAGTTTATATAGCGTTAATAACGTCAGAAGATGGAGTTGTTACTCTAGTTTCTTGTCCACTCGTTTCAACTAACTCCGATGTCACTTCATTTTTCAAGTCCAACACCCTTTCTAGAGCATTTCATTTTTATTGTAGAGATGCCAACATGTGATATTTGGCAGAATTCTTGCACTTTTTAGGCTTTTTTTCACCATTTCACACACAATTGATGAAATTTTGCTTTCAGGGACTTTCTTGTCTGTTGAATGTCCATAACATATTTACTTACTTGTCGGTCTCTCTGACGAATGCTGTTGGCTGCCCGCTTGCTAGATCATCTAATACCATGTCTCCTCGACCCCCACCGGGGTGCTGCCCCTGGACACGGCCCCTACACCTCGTGCCCATTCGATCCCTCTTTTTGATTATTAAAAGTTTGACATCTCCGCTGTTAGCGGATCTAGACCGCAGTCTGATACAAAACAGTCGTCATGTGTAGTAATCCTCATACTAAAAACTAACGTGATCCGTTGAGGCTTTTAGCCAAAATGTGATAACGTTACACAGATGCGTATCGTGCTGCAGAAGCTGAATGGTTATCATGGTTGGCTAGAATTATTGCACGTTGCTGTTGTTACTGCTGTGCTCTCACAGGCGTGACAGTTCGGGGTTCATCACAGGAAGCCATCTACGAGGTTGACGGAATGGAAATCAACGATGCCCCAAGGTATGAGCATCGCGGTGTGATGATTGACGTCGCACGCAACTTCCAGTCGACGAGCGAGCTGCTGAAGCTGGTGGACGTGCTGGCCATGTACAAGCTGAACAAGCTGCATCTTCACCTGGCCGATGACGAGGGCTGGCGACTTCAAATTCCTGGTCTCGAGGAATTGACGGAGGTTATTGGCTTTACGTTGTTAGTACAGAACTCCTTTGCACAACACCTAGCAATCCAAAAAACCTATTATGAATGCATTCAGAGACCTAGGTCACAATTTTCATCATGTAAAATGTCATTCTGTACAGCACATTGTTGGCAAAGGCTGTAATATGTCGCATTTATTAGTACTCCAAGAACATTGTGGAGAAAACGTCTGGAACCAATAGTAGAGTAATAGTAAACCCAAAAGTTTTGCTGGATGTGTACGTAGTGTGATGAGCGATGAGGGTCTGATGTGGTTATCTGTCGCGAGTCGGATGCAAATGATTTGCAAATGGTCCAGCTGATGCCACTGCCACACCGTCATTTCTTGCCTTATTACTGGCCCGCCTAATGGGCCAGTATTGTTTTGCTCACTGGCGTCTGTCGTCGTCGTCTGTCAGGGTCTGTAACACTCCACAGCCGGCTTGCAGGCGGCTTTAGCTGTGCTGGCCAGGCGATGACATCATGCCGCCTGCAGTCTAATTATAGCTCCACGGTAACACTGCACGGCGGGCCAGTACTATTACGTCCCGTTAGGGTGACATCTTGTTAAAATCAAGAATGGTTTTCTTTTCTGTTGCCGGGCGTCGCAGGTTGTATTGGAGAAGGCCGTCAAATGATTGTCATTGTTGTCATTTTAAATGTTATTTTTTAATGCATCGATGCTACTTACGTTAGTAATGTGAGAAAAAAGGAATGTTTTTGGTGAACGTCTAAAACCAACAATGCCTTGGAAAGGGTATTGTAGATGTTTTGGCAGCGAATGCCACATCATTGGACCATCAACAGCGAAGGCTGCACAGCCGTAAGTACTCAGCCAGTGTAATGGTGCTGCCAGTTGGTGAGTGGCTATTCAATGCTAGTAGCCTGAATAGTTGCAATACAGTATGTTCAGAAATACTCGGCATATGCTGACTGACAGCTAGCTTAATCTACAATGTGGAATTGTGGCAGAAATGTAGCAACAAAAACAAAAACAGATTAACACAGAGATCTGGTCCAAATCGTTATCTTTGCAAGCAATCCTGAAAGAATCAATAACAAGACTATTGTTACATGCTAAATGGCCATTTGCTGCTGTATATAGGTCGGAGGTTATCGGGGTCATGACCCGGATGAACGCGATCATTTAATGGCGATGCTGGGGTCGGGTCCATTCACAAATTCGAGCGGCTCAGGATTCTACACGGTGGATGACTACCGGCGAATTCTGCGCCGAGCCGCGGCCCGTCACGTGGAAGTCATTCCGGAGTTTGACATGCCGAGTCACTCGCACGCTGCCATCAAGAGCATGGAGAGACGATACCGACGTCTTCGCAATCACCCGGACGGTCTGCGGACTTCTGTGTCATATGATGTGACGTGATATAACTACACGTGTCTTATATATTGCCGGCTAAATACCACACAGAACCATGACTGAAAAAGTAACAAAACTAAGAAGCCTCACCGCAGATCGCATAAACCACTTCGGCAACATTTTTCTCTTGTGAACTAAGTGTTGATTGCTGTCCTGGCGTGCTTGACAAGTCCTTGAAAATGCGTGAATTTAGTCTTAGAAACTTAAGATTGTTGAAAGTACTTGAAAAGTCCTTGAATTTGAACTGCAGTCTTGGAAAACAGCACTTGCTAATAACGGTTTTAGATCTGCCTCCTGCTGACCATTATACGTGTTTATAAATTATATTTACTTAAACTGTGTATTTATTTCTTGCTACAAGTTTTCAGAATAAGTTGATAAAGTCTGTCAGATGTTTATCGTTACAGTATTAGTGGATTTGTATTATGTTCTTTTAAAGACGAGTTGCTCTGAATCTTTTGACAAATTTTGTATTTCATGCCATTAATTTTGGTCTTTGAAAAGCACAGTTAATATCCGTAAACGTCCTTGATTTTTGTTGTTTCAACTGTTCTGTGAACCCTTTGGTTTCTGGTAGTTGCTTAGGCCAGTATCAATAACTTATTGTAACACATATAACATGCATTTACCTGTATTTGTCATGCAGATGAGATTAAGAAGGGCAGTATGACATACCTGTTGTCGGACATTGATGACATGTCCATCTACCTCACTGGACAGTTCTTCCGAGATTCCGCCATCAACCCTTGCATCGAGTCATCCTATCGGTTCGTGGAGTACATCATACAGCAAGTCATCGATATGCACAAGGCAAGCTAGTATTGCTTCTGTAATAGAATGTGTCGGTAGAAGCCAAATATGGTACGGAGACGGTGCAGGTAACACTGCTCAGGAGAACTCTGGCATCTTCTCCATAATCCAGTGCATTTGGATTGGGACAAGATGGTAGAGTTCGGTTTGTTATCAGTAAGGGAATGTAGGCAGTAGACTTTGCTCCGGCAAAATCCTTTAGTTCTTAACTGGGGATGCTGGCTAACAGAAGCTTACCTTGCAATGGCGGTGGCGGCTTGGTGTAGTGGTAACGCGTTGGTCTCGATCAACGAGGTTAATCTACGCTGAGCCCGGTTAGTACAGGGATGGGTGACCGTGTCTGGGTTCGACTTTTGGAGGCAGCACTTTATTTCTGTATGTAATTAGCCACTTAGGTCAATTTAGCCTTCTACCCTTCTTTGGATGGTAAAGTGAGTACCAGCCAAAGGGCGGTGATGCTCTGTGGGTGGGAAGGTAACCGCAGGTCTGGCGGAAAGTAATGGCAGCCTACCGCCGGGCTGATGGTTTTAAGTCACCTGTGGGCTGACTGCCTGTACACTGGGATCAGCTCCGGGCCCAACGCTAGGTAACGATTATGGGAAGCCTTTATTTTTTTACATTTTTACTGGGTACTGTGTTCATGTCTGGCATAAAGGGAGCAGTGTCAGATCCCTAGGGAGTCTGGTGTTGGATGTAGTAAGGTCTGAGCAGTGCAGTTGGTTTATTTCGTTCGGACGATAGCTTTCACATGAAATGAATTTAGACGTAGACGCTTGACATCATTAATTACCTCAGCCATATTTAGGTTACGTTTGTAGGTCAAGGTCATAAGTCAGAGTTTAAGGTTTTTCTGGTGAAATATTTATTTTTCAGCTGAAAGTGAACATTTTTGACCTGAAACTGGTATAAGGTGAACGTCATATTGGGAAAACTGGTTACAGCTACATAGCAGAAAAGCAGACCTGACTTGGAAACTGAAAATATTTCACACCAGCTGCAAAGTGGTAGTTTGATCTCGACTGAGGGCTTTTCAGGTTATCACTAGTACTTTTTTTGATCTCTCATTTGTTGTAACAATGTTTTTTCAATGATATACCACCCACATCAGTATATGTTGTACGGTCGTGAACGTGTGCAGGATATAATGCCGTTACGTCGCTGGCATTTCGGTGGCGACGAAGTGCCACAGGATGCATACACTGCGTCTCCAGCCTGTCAGAATTTCCTCCAGCAGCATCCGAAGCTTTCGTCTACCAAAGACCTCAAGACGTACTTTGTGAAGCGAATAGTTGCCATGGCAGGACACCATGGACTGGCAATATATGGCTGGGAAGATGCGTACTCAGACGCATTTGGAATGCCGATTGAGCGATCGCGTATGAAAACATCTCAGGATGTTGTGAGCCAGACATATTATAACACGTGGGAGGGTGGCGGAGCCATGAAGCCATATCAGCTGGCTAACGATGGTTACAAAGTATGTCCATCTGACTTATGTCGTGTTTACTGTATATGTTCATCATCATCATCATCATCATCATACGTCATTTGTAGTGTGCCTATTACAAACTAACGTAAAAACATAGGTGCAGAACAATAAAAGTCAATAAAAACCGACACCGAAAAGTCTGGGATGCATAAAACACGAATTGATAGTCAACTGGATATTGAACGCCACCCAAAAGGGTAGTTTTTTAGCTTGTTCTTAAAAACGCTAGTGTCAGAGATAGTGCGTAGTTTGGCAGGGAGAGAGTTCCATGACGCTGGACCGGAGAAGGAAAAAGCTCGCTCTTTTAACTTGGTGCGCAGCCGAGGTGTGGTGTAGCTGTCTGTCTCAGAGAGGGAGCGCAGGCCGGAGCGCGTCACTCTGGAGGAAGTAAGCTGCACAATATCGGCCAGATCATGCGGAGACTTTCCGATGTGGACGTTGTGCATGAGAGAGAGATGGTACAGACATGGTACAGTATGTAGACGGTTTAGGTGACACCATTGGCGTGCACTATAGCGTATTCTTCATAATCCGAATGCACTACACTGCATCTCAAAAAAAGTTCCTACTTCAGAACGCTACGTAACAGGACACTTTTTTGAGACACAGTGTAGTTGCCATTAACAAGGGAATGTGGGGAGTAAAGCTTTGCACCAACAAAATCATCCAGTTTTTAACTGGGGTGTCCGCTAACAATAGTGGCCGTCAAGTGGTTGTGTGTTGTGTTTTATTAGAAATGTATTCTGCATTCTACTGTATTTTATGCCTATGTGATACATCACATATTTTCACCTGATATTTGTTTATAGTAAATTTTATACGGTGCAAGTTGTTTTATGACCTGTTTAGTTAATTCTAAATGGAGATGATTGCAGATCAAAGTTGTTATTTTCTTGCGTATTAGTTTTGATAGAACATTATGTGCATACAGGTGATGGTCTGTAGACAGGTGAAGGTGACTTTTTGTTTGCGTTGCCGTTTATTACCTTGCTTCAACACCGCAGGTGATCCTGTCGCCAGTGACAGCGACCTACTTTGACAACCCTCAGGAGCCAGACCCTGAAGACTGGGGTCTGCATTGGGCCACGCGGTACGTCGACACTCGGCGGGCTTTCATGCTGACACCGGACTCGCTCTACGACAGTATAGATGAAGACTTCTGGGGTCTTCCAACATCCCGTCGTGAGCTCTGTTTCTCACGACGCATTCAGTGCCCGCCATTGTACAAGCCAGAGAACATACTCGGTCAGCTTGCAGATGGTTTTTGTTCACAAACTTGCATGTTCAGGGGGATTATAGTAAACCGTGCCATCCTGCTTTGAAATTTTAAAAAAATTAACTCCCGTTATTTCTGATTTTATGCATGGAGTCAGCCTCTTTTATTATGAAAATCAACAGAAAGTGCTTCAAAAAGTACTTCATTTAAAGTCAATAAGTAATACAATTCTGCATATAATGTCATTTTTTCTTGTTTGCTTCACCCACGCAATCCCTTCTGCCATCCCTCTTTGTAAAATCCTGCATACCCGGTATGCCACTGTTTGCACAAAGAATTTTATTTGTTGTTATATGTCTATAAACCTGGAATATTCCAGGCGGGAAAGCAGTTAGGTGCTCGGAATTTTATTTCAGTTATTACAAGTATTTTGTACTTATGAACAATGTCGGTTACTACTGATTGTCGTTCTTAAAATAACAAGTATGCTCATCCTCCTAATACATGGATGGGAATGTGTGCTGGCTGCGTTGTGTGCTGCCCCCTGGTGAATCACGTTGAGTATGAACCTGACACTCTATTAATATTAGAAAAAATTTGTTGCACACTGTTGAGATTAGAAAATAGACAGGACGGACTGACGCCAGACTGTAACATTACACTTACCACTAGATGTGTACAGCATTATAAGGTGTTATGGGATCTTTGATTACTTTATTACCGATTTACTGTATAGAGGTATTTTAGGTAAATAAAGTGGGTCTCAAATGTCCGTCCATCCGTCCGTACGTAAATCCGTCGGTCCTTCCGTATACAAAACGTTTCTTCGATTTCAATGAAATTTGGTATGTAGGTAGAGATCAATGAGTGACGCATGACGGTATGCAGTGTGACCCAATCCCGGGTCAAGGTCAAGGTCATGAGCCCTTGAAAGTCGGAAATTTGGCCGTTTTCAAAGGCTATCTCTTCCCCATTTATAATGGGGGCTCACAAATGACCACAGATTCTTAAATTACGGCACAGTACCTTTGATTTTTGTCCTACTTTTGGTGTCACGTAACGTTGAAGTTGGCAGTAAGTAGGACTCGACCGCCAGTCCCGTACGGTGCTAATTTATTTAAACTAAAGTGGCCTTTATTTGTACCACCCTCTATGTCTGTTTGCACGTTGGTGGTAGGCGTTGAAGCGGCACTCTGGTCTGAACTTCTACGAACTCCGGGTCGCGTCGACTCTCAGCTGTGGCCGCGCATGCTCGCCGTCAGCGAGCGGTCGTGGCACAAGGCGGCGTGGGAGCAAGCATTGGAGCTGAAGTCCAGTGGAGACCCGCTCCGCGAAAACGTGGACGCCAAGCGTGACCTGGCTCATTTTATGACACTAATAGGTTCCAAAGAACTGAGAAGGCTTGGAATGGCCGGGATTGAGTATTACTTGCCTCGTCCAGGTGCAAGGTATGTTCTTGATTGTCCTGTAGTGTCACGTGTGCTTTCACCTGTTGAATAGAATGCCCAGCACTGTTACTTCTCTTGGCCAAAATGACTGCGTCATTCATTGGCACTAGGTTACAGATTTTTACCGCGTGATGCTATGTTAGCGTGGTATATGCTGTCATTGTGTGTTTGTCCTTCCGTCCGTCCGTCTGTCCATCACAAGCCGGCACTGTACAAAAACAGCTAAACTTAGGATCACACAATTGGCACTGTGCAATAGCCCAAGGTTTTCTGATGCTAAAAATCTCACCGAAATTCCTACGGGGTCAGCCCCAGCGGGGGTGCCAAATAGAGGTGGGGTAGGTTACAGTCAGCGATTTTCAACCAATATCTCGCTGTGTCTCAGAAACGGTGCAAGATAGGGACATAGTTACTACGGAACGCTAATTGGAACTCATATGCGGCCCTCTGTCGAATAATGCTATTTCCAGTGACCTTAAATGACCCTAGCTACCCCAAACCACCCCATTATCGACATTTTCCATTGCCATTCATATCTTTGTAGTGGGTGGAGATACAGACTTCAAATTTGGTGGATAGGTTGATCGTAGTAAGTACTAGCTCACGGTGTCAAACCGTCCCAGAAAGGGGCGTGATCAGGTCACGTGAACCATTAAATAACGTTTGGTGGGCACCAACCATATCTCTGGAATGGCTGATCGTCTCAGGTGTTGTCAACTTAGGTGGACGGTCAGTGTGGTAAACTGGTGACGGTCTCAGTCACCAGTTTACCAAACGTTTACCACACAGACCGTCGTCATGTGTGTAAAACACGGTGGGCATGAGTCACTGCATCACGCGGGTTTGTCGGTGGCAGCAGAGACTTGTATACTCTGCTGACCACGTTATTGAGGCCCAGGAGAGCCACGTAGTGTGGAATTGGGTTCAAAAAGGAAGAGCTCAGTGGGCGATTATCACTGTTTGGGGGTCAATGCTTGAGTTCCATCCAGAACGTTACGGTGTTGGTTGAGTGACCGGAAGGCCATCTGGCTTGTAAGTAGCCTGCTTAAGTTATTCCATAGGTTCTCTTCTGGCATGGTTGGAGGTAGAAAACCAAGGGAGAACTGGCTAACCCAGGTTTGAGTGGAAAACAACCATTTAAGTGTGGAAGATGGTATGTACACGTGTGTGTGTGTGTCTGTGTGAGCTATTGTAGCTGTTAATATGAAACTGCTAATTTTATGTAATGTATTGAACTGTCGTCTGTAAAGGGTGAACAATGGCAAGTTGTATGCAAATACGGCATTTCCCGGGCTGCCAATACAGGTGAGTACGGATGGAGGTGTGACATGGGAGAACTACAGACGTGGTGCTGCATACAGAGGCTCCGTCATGCTGTCCACGAGGTAACTTGTCATCATCATCATCATCGGGTTTATTCGTTAATTTTATTTTATTTTTTATTTATTTGTTTAAATACAGTAAAAAAAGTGCAAGACAATAGAAAAACAGTGGACCAGGAATATCTAGTCTGAGACAGCTATGGCAATTGGCAAACCTGTTCAGTTGTAAAATCATAACAAAAAATGTAGAAAATGTTAAACCACATGCACAATATGCATGCGGAGAGCAATATATCTGGACATTAACACAACTGGTAGAAATCAGAAAAGTGATAAAATCAAATTCAGCATAGAACGACACTGAACACTGTATGTTTGTGAAATGGAAATCATAAAATGTCAAACTGCGAGGATGTCATGAAAACCAGATGTCGGACGATGACTGGAAATGGATAGCTTAGTTTTTATGGCAGTCATTTGGGTTTTTCCATGGTATTCAACCTCTGAAGCTAACTTTAACTAATCACAGTGCGTTGATGTTGTTGACTGAATGACAAGACATAGAATATGTGCTCTAATTACTCTTAGATGTTTTGTTTTGAGTGCCTGGCCCCAGTGATGTATACGAGGCCAGACGATCGAGGTCAAGGCCAAAAACTCGAAGTGGAGACCAAATCGTGATGTATTAAAATTTTATTATACGTCGCTCGGACCGCTTTAACTTCAAAGTCAAGACCACAGTGTCCCAAGGCCAGTGGTTATAAGGCCGAGGCTGAAGCCAAAATTTTGGCCTTTAGGTGTTATTGCCTCTGCCTGGCCGAGCCTAGTGCAAGTCCAGAACATAAATTGGTGAAACAAAAGCAGTCAATGTGTGTTACTAGGTCGACTCCTCCGAGTTGACCTAATAGAGTGGGTCTCAAATGTGCGTCCGTCCGTCCACAAAAAGTTTCTTCGATTTCAATGAAATTTGGTATGTAGGTAGAGGTCGACGAGTGATGCATGACGGTATGCAGTATGGTCCGATCCAAGGTCAAGGCACGAGCCATTGAAAGTCGGAAATTCGGCCATTTTCAAAGGCTATCTCCTCCCCCATTTATAATGGGGGCTGGCAAATGACCACGGATTCTTTAATTAGGGCACAATATCTAAAGCTTATCGGGCCGGATTTTTTTATGTTTTGTCCGAGTTTTTGTGTCAGGTGACTTTGAAGTTGGCAGTAAGTAGGAGTCGACCGTCAGTCCCGTACGGGGCTAATTTATTGTGCCTGAGACAGCCGGCTATGAAAGCGGATATGTCTGTGGTTGTAGGTCATTTGACGAACGGCGGCGAAGTGTTGCCGTCAATGTGACCATGTTTTGACTGTCAGCAAAGAAGTGCCTGTTAAGCCATCATCACATCTACAGCATGAGTGCAGCAAAATCAAATATGTAAATGTATGCATTTCTACACCATCGTGGGGGTGGCAACAGTCACGGAGATTACAGAGGACATCGTCAAAGCCTCTAGCGTGCCAAACAAACTGATCTCAAAGCATGCAGACCAATGATCGTGATGCAGATTGTCTGGGGATTAAACACGACTTCTGCTGGTGACCGTTCGGGCACGCTGTGGGTGTCATAGTTGTACTGCAGTCCAAGAGTCCATATGAGATTGCCGTGTGTAATTTATTTTGCGTCAGTTGCAGCTGTGATTTGCTGGTTAATTTGTTGACACCGTCTCACAATATACTTGTGTGACAGTCGGCCACCTCCTTCATCATCCTCTCCAAAAATAACTGATCGCTTCTTCCGTTATGCTTCACCTTGTCTCTGGAATCAGCTCCCTTTTTCTCTTCGTCAACCTCATTCTGGTACCAGTTCTTCCATTTCCTAGTCACCTATTCCTTCACCCATCACTTCTTCCTCTTCTGGTTCACCACTCTGTACATCTATAACTCCCTCTCTCTTTCACTCCCGGCTTAAAAACTACCTCTTTCACAAATTGTACCCCGCGTAGTTTTCACTTCTTCCTCCCGGACTGCCTCCATGGATCTTTGCCTGGATCGTTTCTTCTGAGCTACTCGGTTTTTGATTTTATTTTTTTCTTTATTTTTTTTCGTTTCTGGGCCATGCACTAGATTAAGCTGGCCATCTTGTCAGCTTTTGAGCTCACATGAATCTCTACCCTATCGTATATGATGCTTTACGGTCAATAAGCCTGTTAACAGCAAAATCATGTAGCCTCAGGGCTCTAAGTATAAGCCTCTAATCCATTACTAGGCTGTATGTTGGTCAAGGAAACCAAATCTGGCTTTGTTGTATGTATGCTTTTGTTTTGTTAGGTTTAGTTTCTTGAGTACCAAGCCAAGTAATTTACTGTGAAGAACATCTCCGAAATGACCTAAGCTTTATTTTTTTTTCATCAGCTGTTCTCTGGTTGAGGTTAATTTCAACAAGACAGACATTTGGTGTCATAAATGTAGAGTCCCTGGGCTATCCTGTTGCGTGATATTATGTTTACTTCTTTTGATAGAATACCAACTTGTGACAGACAGACTGATAGACAAAGGCATTTATTGCGCTAGCCTAGTGTTGTGCGGTAAAAATGGGTGTTTTTGTAACTGTGATATATCGTGTGCAGGGTGCTGCATTAAAACTGGGCCATTCTTTCTGTTAAGTGGATATATCAGTGTTTGGACTTGCAGTAATCATTGCTTTTCCGTTTCAAAAGGCAAAGCTAGAATTGACAAGGAATAAAACCTATGTTCCGTCAAACATTTTTTTGCAAATTCAGTATTCTTAACTACTGAGTCAAATGGACTGGTTTCTGCGTCACCCTGTAATGATAATGCTCTATGTTTAGATTACTATGTTTTTCAGCACACGTGTACATTTGTTGTTGTGGTACGTTTGTTAAACAGAAATGCAGTTTACCATGACATATTCATTAACGTTATCAACGACCAAGCGTCTTGAGTATTTTTAGACTACGTGGCATTGTAGAAACGCCGCTGTTGTATTGTATTATACAGTGTGGTATTGTGATATAAAATGTGCACGTTCTCCAGTGCCTCGGCTCTCGTGATTGGCCGACACGAAGGTCATCCGGCCCATATAAACTAATGCCACTTAGGTTCTCTGTCCAAAACAAGTGTCGGAAAATGCGACCGTTTAAATAGACGTGGTGGTGATGGTTGATTTAAGCTTGTGTGAGTTCGTGTGATGGAGTTGTCTTTGAGGTTCATTTGCTTTCTGACCTCTTCGGTGTACTAATGCTATGAGAAAACAAACCAACTCATGTATTGTGTTATGTGCCCACTATTTGAATTCAGCGGATGCGACGTTCAGTGACTGAAAGTTGCACTACCTGTCTTCGTTGCCCTGACACAACGATCTGTAAACAGACTGTTAGTTAATCGTTGTCTGTGATAAACAGTGTGCAATGCATATGTGTAAATTAATCATACCCACGTGTTATTTACAGGGTGGGCCAAAAAAGTGATACCTCTCGTAAATATATTACATTGTATGAGAGGTATCACTTTTTGGCCCACCCTGTATCGCACGCTCTTGAGAATGGCTAAAGTGGCAAAATGTCGGTGGCTAGTCTTAGTTCACCAGTCTAATGCTAGGACGATGACCAGCCTCTGATAGCTGTCACTCACAACTGTTCTTTGCGGTGCTGATTTTCAACACGCTGGAGTCCAGTCGTATCATATCATTTGATGCCGCATGTTTTGTTTAGTCTATAAGTTAAAACGACTGATAACTAGAAATTGTAAGCAATGCCTCATAGGAATTTGCAATACTATCAGCTATATTTTCTTTGATTGTTAAGTGTTTTTAGATTGTATGCACTGTAATAATATTGCTAATAATTATAGTAATAATTAGGTATGGACGGATAGTGATTTTCTGCCAGATACCGGATTCGGTTAACCAGCGCCTAATATCCGGCCGGTTCCGGATATTTGATGCAAAAAATCGCGTCCAATGCTTTATTTTTTGTAATCTTTAATCTGCAATGATTGCATTTCACTTTTATATCATCCTCCTGTTTGACTAAGAAATAACTCCAAATTTCACTCCTGTGATTTTGTGCCATCATGAACTAACGAGAGAAATGGTCACAAATGTACTGCTAAGGCAAGTGAACCAGGACTAGAGTTCAGTAAATCGATACCACTGTGAACTGGTAGGCCGCCCAATAAACGGCAGTCACTTGCTGGTCGCATCATTCACGTAGAGATTAGATTCCTATTTGTGTATTTCTCTGAAGCATCTGTACGAAAAGAATGAATGGCAGGCTGCAACTAAGACAAATGGATTTTAATTAGTGAATGTAGTCAGAAACCTGCTTGCAGCAGCAGAAGACCAAAGAGGAGAGAAATACTGGCATTTAATTAATGGATTATTTCAAGCATGCCGCTTCATTTGTCAAAATTTACTAGTGTTGTGGGATTTTCCAAGATACACACCGCTGGCATTGTTTTGTCAAGCCTGCCGGTTTACAATGCTGTGTGAGTGGCGTTGCTTAAAAATTTCTAACTAGTACAGGGTGGCCCAACTAAAGTTGTACCAACTGACGTTTTTGCTTGTAACAGTTGGTACCACTTTAGTAGGGCCACCCTGTATGTGCATTGCAATCATTGATTTTGAGCTGGTTTCATACTTGATGGAATGCCGTCTCACAGCCGTCTTTCGTCCAATAGACAACAGCTGAGCAATGATACTTATCCAGACGATGAGAGAAGGTGATTGGAATTTGGAACAGTTCTGTATTTTCTCCAGATGATGTATACGACTGATATGTACAGTGATATGCATGCACATGGGCAATTGTGTCACTTTAGGTTCTTATGATTGGTGTGTCTCTTTTTTTAATTTGGGCCGGTTTGCTCGTGTTAGGTTAGTTTCGTTTCTATCCTTTGTGCTGTTTGTTAATGTGTGTTTGGTTGATTGACTCGATTGAAGTCTGTGTTAATAGTGTTTGCAGTTAGTTATTTTTTAATGATAATTGCTTATTATGGTCTGCACTGTGCGGTGGCGCAACGGGTAGGGCATTGGACTTGCGATCAACAGGTCGTGGGTTCAAATCCTACTCGGGGCAAAGCTGCATAACAACCTTGGGCAAGTTGTTCACACCTATGTGCCTCTGTCATCAAGCACTATAACTTGGTACCGGCCAAGGGGCGGTGATGCTCTGTGGCTGGGAAGGTAACTGCAGGCATGGCAGAAAGTAATGGCAGCCTACCGCCGGGTGGATGACTTATAGTCACCTGCAGGCTGACTGCCTGTACATTGGGATCAGCTCCGGGCCCAATGCTTGGTAACGAGTATGGGAAGCCTTTACATTTTTTACTGTACGATCACTGCATATGTCTGTGACAGTGAAGTTATTCTTAACATTTTCATGCCTTATGGCAGCACAGCATGCAGAATTAGACAAAAAAGTTAACCCTTACCGATTTGTCAACAAATTGTGCTAAATGTTTGCCAATAAGGCTTGTTTTTTGTTGTATATTTTTTGTGTAATGCACCCAAGGAGTACTGTTAGTGCGCTGTGGCTTTGAAGGTGTGACGTTGCACCAGAAGAAAAGCAACCCGTCTATTAACAAAAGTGACCAATATTTTCCCACCAATCTGCCGATACTATGTAAAATATACTAAAATATACTGAATTTTATTTTAAAAAGCCAATTTA
>Ga0209780_1001575_pt1 | contig 15201 bp, 7 predicted proteins | sample WorMetexBAHAMAS2_FD_187384 | JGI IMG/M metagenome (GOLD analysis project Ga0209780, IMG submission 187384) | Marine gutless worms symbiont microbial communities from Max Planck institute for Marine Microbiology, Germany - Inanidrilus exumae... | ecosystem: Host-associated > Annelida > Digestive... | reverse complement strand
CGCGACTCCCACGGCATAAATATTCTATAACAGCAAGGTGGACTGTAGCATATTCATAAACTCAAGACTGAATGCGCAGTACTCGGCTAGCTATCGTCTAATTGGTTAAACGAAGTAGGTTCTCTTATTTAGTATTTTGAAGTACGTACGTGCCATATCGTCGTAAAAAGTTGACGTTTGCTATCTCATCTCCTGATGAGTTCTTGTCTTCTGATGTTTTTAAGTCAGACCGTATCCTAAGTTTTTCATAAGTTTGTTTTAAGATTTTTTGTGGCAAGGACAGTTACATTTAAAGAAATGAACGGGCTTTTTGCGTCATTGATCAGACATGAGTATTTTGCGGATGTGCGGATGTTATACAGGGTAATTTGCGGATGTTTATCCGCAGCAACATTCGCAAATTGCCCGTTACAACATCCGCATATCCACAGATCCGCATTTAACCCCCGGCCCTGGGGAGGGGGCTTTGCCCCTCCCCAGCAAAGGAACCGTTACATTTGCGATATAAATGTCTAAAAAGTAAAAAAAAACAACTTAGGTCGATGAGTGATGCAAGACGGTATGCAGTATGACCCGCTTGGGATCCAAGGTCAAGGTTATGAGCCCTTCATTCAAAGTTGGAAATCATTCCATTTCAAATGCTATGTTTACCGCCATTTACAGTGCGAGCTGGCAGCTGACAACTGATTCTTAAACTAGGGCACAATATCTAAATTTGATCGGGCCGCATTTTTGATATTTGTCCTAGTTATTGTGTCACATGACTTTAGACTAGGCAGAAACGTTAGTTGCGAAGAGTCGACCGTCATTCCCGTATGGGGCTAATTTATTTCTCTAAATATGATCTGCAGCGTTATAACTAAGTAGCATACAAAATACACAAATAACATCTACCTGTCCATTGTAGACAGACAACTGCAATCAGTGCAATTACAGTGGGATATGCAGATGAGCTAAGCAGCTTGCCAACTATGTTTTGATCGGTAATCGGTAATCAGTTGTTTTGTAATCGCTTGCTGACTATGCACACCAGGTTCTGTTTGGCTTGTAAGTTTATTCCATTTACTATAACCTTTATTGACCACTGACCAGTGTCCAGAGCCAAGAGGATTGTTTATCAGCAGTAAGTAAAGTTCTGTTGTAAATGCAACATATTCATAAGACGGATGCCAGCATGGCAGCTAGAGATCGTACTGGAACCGTTTCTGGTACTGTTCCGGCCTGGAACAACGTCGGTCCGGTCGGGTTGCGGAACATTTTTTGTTCCGGAGGCAGAACATGCTAAGCTTTTTCTGTGTTCTTAGTGAGACCGCCCGACGTTCAAAGTGACACTAATTGCACGGTTCCCCGACTTACTATCTTCACTCACGCTAGAATATGTGCGCCCGCGAAGCCGCTGTGTGAAGCTAATTAGCTTCTCTATCGCCGTCCTTTGGTGGTCTCCTGCTGTGAGTAAACAACAGACGTCGCCGTCGCCCATACAGGGCTGCAGTCATTACCAGGACAGTACAGTTTTCCCACGCTTGCCGTACAGGACCAGGTAAACGGCGTGCTGATAGCGACGATCCTTAGTGGAGGGGTGGACACTGGGAGGTGTGAGGGAACACACTGTCAGATGCGACTGTCCGATTAAATCCGCGTGTACGTCGGAGGGCGAATGCGGCTCGGATCTGCGTGTGTGGTCTGGGTTCGGTTCGGTTCTGTCCGGAACAAATTTGTGCAGTTACTGATTCGGTCTCGGAACATCAGCGGTCGGTTCGTTCGATCTCTAATAGCAGCGGACATCAGAACAGTTGAGTGATGTTTACCGCACATATTTCACATGGCATCATGTTCACTGAGTTTGCATGGCTAACAGCATGTATGCAGAGTTTTGCTGTGTAGCCATGTTATTATTTCAAATGGTGATACCGGCTTTGCTATTTCTAAAAACAAATTACTTTGGTTACCTGATGCATAAATTTGCCATGATGTCTTTGTAGTACATTGTGTCAGAAGAAAGTCGGCCATCTGCTGATTCAAATGGTGAGCAATTGTTTAATGTACAGTAAAGTTAGTATCATATTTTGTATGTTGTTAAATATGCTTTGATACTATAGAGAGCATTAAGTAGACTTGAAGTTGTAGGGTTGTTGCATGTAGGCCATGTAATTTGTTATGTTTCATTTGATTATTGTTATTATTTATCATCATCAACAGCAACAGTGTCACAGTCTCAGTTGTGCATCAACTTCTCTACCATCTTTCAAGAGACAACTTAAAACATTTTTATTTACCAAATCTTTCACATCACTTTAAATTGCTTTCTCATATTTGTGTACCGTGTCCTAGAATCTACTTTACCTAGCTTATGCCATGTTAATCAGTATGTTCTACTACTACTACTACTACTACTACTACAGCACATAGTCACTGGTCAGTCACTAGCACTACTATGTACTCAGAAAAAAAGATGTTTTTTGTATAGCATCCCTGTAACACAGCTTGTGTAGCCAGCCAGCTTTAGCTAATTGATTATCACAGCAGTGTTGTTTTGTATACTTTCAGCTCCTGCACAAGCACCAGCTTTGGAGGTGTGTGCATTTCTGTATACTGAAGATATATGCAATAATCTAGTAGACTGCTGCACTGCTGCTGGTTCAGCAGCAGTGCAGCAGTCTACTAGATTATTGCATTTATTGTCTCACTTTCGTATTGGAATTGGAACATTTTTGGTAGTATTGTGATATTCATCCAAAATGTGGTTTATTACTATCATAATGCATCTGGATGAAGCTGTCATTTCGTTGACAGCACAATACTTCTCGCTGGATGAAAATTCTTGCAATATGAAATGTTTGGTTTATGTCCATTCGTAGTGTATTGTTTATTGTCTGTGGCTGTCACTGACTGCATCTCTTTGCAGCTGTATTTGCATCTGCTTTCCTCTGTCATGTAAAGTTTTATCTGGCACACAGATCTATTTGTTAGCACAGCAAAATTTGTCAAAGAAGCTTTATTCTGTTACTAGCATGTTACATAGAAGAAATAGATGCTCAGAAACTTGCTTAGATCTATTAACTGTCACCCGACCCTCTGACTTAGCTTTATTGAGTTTTTTTGCCTGTACCACAGTTGCCTGTACCACAAGTGGGCTGTCTCGTATTTTATGATGGGGTGAAATTTGGGAGTGGAGGAGTTGACCTGCCCCATCGGTGCAACTTATTGCCTCTGTGGGTTGAAAGACCTAAAAATCGCCCTTGAACTGGCACATGCATATGCTGTGCACGTGCTGCCAGTAATGAATTTTTAGCAATAATTAATACATAGTTCTCAGAAGTTTTACTGACTAGTTTTTAGAAACTTTTCCAAGCCTGTGTGTGGCACTAGTTGTCATTGTGACATTAATTGGTAAGTATTGTTAAAATACAATTGTTAGCAACCTAAGATATTTGCCAGTATACCTATTTTGGTTGATTTCAGACATGACCTCATCGTGTTTGGAAACAGTTACCTGCGTGGGTGGCTCTTATGTACCATATGTTGTTTTGCATACTGTTACAGCTCAGTGCAGATGGACAGAATGAATTTGTCAAGAACTACCTGAAGCAGCGTGAACAGTTGATGAGCCAGCAGATGGAACAAAAGATGAAATGCCGTGAAGGTGGATTATGTCCATTGATTATTTTCAGTGGAGTAGAAGTTACTATGCATGCTTTCAACGCACGTTCCTTTTTACCATTTGCTATTCGTTTTCCTATTGCATCATTGTCAAGAATATTCATGGCATTGAGTGGACTTTAATGTGCTGATGTGCTGTTAAACATTTACTTTTCTGTTTACTATTTTCTATTTTCTATTGATAGCGACAATGTTTTGGCAGTATTTTACTGACAGATATTTTCTTCATAGCCTTACATATTTGTATTATATAATGGATAATATAAAGATGATACATTTGGCCACTGGTTGTCGCGATTCTTGGCGAGTCACATCAAGTCAAATGGGTCAGACATGTTCAGTGCACAGTATGAAATGCAGCAGCATGTAATAATGCCTAATAACGCGTAATAAAAATAGCTAGTCTACCGAGTTGTTGATGCCAAAAAGCCATAGCTCTACTGCATTGCCAATCCATATTGTGTTGTGGCAGTGCGGCATCCAGTTATCTGTCAGCTGCCCATGCTATAAGCCATGACTGTTGTTTCTGTTTCTGCCTGTCATATTGCAGAAGAGGCAAGCCAGTCTCAGAGTGTGTGTGAGATGGACGACAGTACTGCATCTGCAGAAAAATGCTCTGCAGCTGAATCTGAATTGAATGCAACAAGAGACGAGGAGCAGTCTGATGAAAGCACTGATGTGGAAGATGCGGAAACAAGCAAACTGAACACTGTCCATGCTGGTGATGGAGATAAAGCGGACGGTACGTGTTACTTAGGGCAGATTGTTGGGTAACTTGTAGTATGTTTTAAAATGTTGTATAATATGACTGATTATTGTCAATGATAGCTCTGCCAAATCTTTACAGGGAAACCTTTGAAGATTGTGGATGTCATTGTGTATGAGTTAGCTCACGTCTCCCGCAGTGACAGATCAACTAAATATATAAAATTGATACTAAAGTACATAATTGTTTTCACCCTTACCTTGTCCCCTACAGTGGACAACATCTGAGCTCTGGTGCTTGTCTGGAGGATAAGAGGAAAGATAATCAGAACTGCTCTGTGCTGTGTTGTGTACAACAGTTGTGCACAATGATATACGCACACGTGTGAACAGTTCTTACGTTTTTGCATGTTAGTTAGGTTGAAATTTTTTTTTGTGTATTTATTTGGGGTTTGTCTTTGGTTGTTCTTCTTATGTTTGCTTAGGTCATTTCATTCTTGTATTGCTTGCTTTTGTTGTGTTGGATTTAGTTTCTTCAGTACTAAGCCAAGAGATTGACTGGGTAGAACGTCTCTGAAATGACCTATTTTGTGTCGAGTTTGATTTAAAACCTTAATTTAATCTATATTTATTGTCACCATTAGGCCACCTTCACACTGAAAAGTTGCTTTTGAAAGTCGCTTTCGAAAGAAAACGTTCCTGTGTTAACGGACCTCTTTTGAAAGTTTAGCACTTTTGTAAGTCACTTTCGCAAAATGGCACGTACAGGAAAGTTTTCTTTCAAAAGTCGCTTTCGAAAGTTACTTTCCAATGTGAATGCAACAGCTTCGAAAGTACAACTTTTGAAAGTTGACTTTTGAAAGCAATTTTTGAAAGAAACTTTCCAGTGTGAAGGGGCCTTAACGTAGTGGAAAGTATGGAGTAGGCAGTGTGAAGGGTCCTTAACGTAGTGGAAAGTATGCAGTATTCTGCTGGTGTGCAGTGAACAGATTCTTTGGTTTTGTTTGCCATGTTTACTAATTTGGTAAAATATGTTTGAGTATACATGTCGTGATTGAAATGTTGAACATTTTTGTTGCAGATTCAAGAAAGTGTCTACCGTCAGACATGTTGCAGTCACATGACTCGGTGAAGTACGTGATTGTGATGTTTGGAATGTTTAAATTCTGTGAATCCGGTGCAGTCTGTTTGTTGATACATGCACATTCAGTGTTCTTGAGATTTGAGTTTTGCTTGTGTAGTTTTGAAACCAGTAATTTTTTACAGTGTTCTTTATAGTAGGCTGTTGAATTAATGCATTAATTAACGTGTTAAAGCGTTAAGGAATTAATCGCAATTAAAAAAAACTAATGCCACTAAAATTTTTAATCACACCAGTAGCAGAATTCAATACAAACCTCAAGATAATCGAACAAAGTTTTACTGCTTTAATGAACAAGCATTTACTTTCCGGTTGTGGCGCTACTGTGAGTTTTGTGAAATTGAGAGCTTAGGTAGCGTTTTCACTGCAGCCGTAATGTGATCTTTACGGCACGTTATGGTCGGACCTTAGGTAGCGTTTTTACTGCGGCCGTAATGTGGTCTTTACAGCACGTTATGGTCGCAACGTGCATGTTGAACATGTGTGAACCCGCGGTCGGTCTCGGTGAAGCTAGTCACTTCAAGTTGTGTGTGTGCTAATAGTTACAGAGGAGTACTCATGCATGCGTGATATACTACTCCTGAAACGGATGTGTTGAGTCACGTGACCTCTTTACATTTTGGGAAATAAGTGACAATATCTCATTAATGGTGCAAGATAGAGGCATGGGTACAATGGATCACTAATAGGAAGCTATGTGGCCTATCGAATGGCACCACTGCTAATGCAGTGAGGTCACTTTTGCTGTTTGAAGCCTCTCTAACTCCCGTACCTCGTGAAACATGGCACAAATTTGCAAACAGGGTGTGTCGTGCCATCCCTCTGCAGTAGCTAAGTCTGATGTTGTTTTTGTTTTTCTCATTTTTCATTTCTGTGCCATGCGCTAGACTAAGCTGGCCATCTCGTCAGCTTTTGAGCGCACGTAAATATACCGTATCGTATCGTATGGTTGTGTTCTGTGCAGAGACGTTAGTGGTTTACCAGGTCACGAGACAGAACCCAGCGCGGCACACTCTCAGCACAGATCACGTTCTACTTCTCGATCCTCCGGCACACGTTCTCCGTCTCCAGTTCAGACACCTAACAAGGACCACAGAAGGCGATCTGAATCACAGTCTTCTGAGTCAAGGTCACGTTCAAGGTCATCGTCGCAGAGCTCAAGGTCACGGTCTAATGTCGATAAGTGTTTTAGGTCAAGGTCACAAGATGTGAATGAGACTGGAGCTGGGAAAGTGGAGTCAAAGCCAGGGTCAGTAGAACTTGCTGAGCAACAGCATAGTTCATCAGAGGAGGATGATCACCGCCCAGAGTCTGTGCAGGCTACGAAAGAAGTATGATGCTGATTTGTTTAACATTTTGAATTTTTTGATTAAATTGTTCCCTGCAGTGAAGTGTATGTATGTCTTTAGAGTTTTCTTTAAAGTTTAAGCAGCTTTCTCCGACCTGCCCATGTAGCCCAGTAGTTAAAGCACTCGGGCACCATGTGCTGTAGAGCGTGATGTGCTCAGGAGCTGAGGTTCAATTCTCAGCTCAGGCACGTCTGCCTAGCAAAGAATTATTTCAAATAATTCTTACACACATGATGAACAGGGAGATAATCCTGGGTCCTGGGCAGACAAAAGAGGGTTTGACAGTGTCCTCTATAAACTGGGACCGTTGCTGACACCTTGATTAGCAGCGTCAAGGTTGTTCGCCGCACCGCGTGAGCCGTAGCAAATAGACTTGGCTGGCAGCTGTCTAGCACAATATACAGCGCCAGTCAGGGCTAAGCCAGACAGTATAGTATACCATGTCTAGAGGATGCATGCTAAAAATACCCAAGAAGCTGTTCACTCCTACATAACCCCGCCTTCCCCGCAGTGAGTCACCCACCCACACGCACACACACACCAATTCCGGTGCTCTCACTGAGCTAGCACCCTGGACCGTTACACGGTCTTAGTGATGAGGTCCAGAGGTAGGCTGGCCGTTGCCCGCACTAAAGAAAGAGAAAGAAAAGCAGCTTTCTTTGATGGAGTTACTGTGGCAGTTAGGCCAGGCCTCCATGGGTGAATCTTTTGGTAGAATTGGAGCAGTTTCTTAGAGGCTGAAAGGTTCTGACTCTGACTACTTGCATCTCATACTGATTCAGTGATTCAGTGATCCCTGATCCAGTGTCTCACATTTGAGGCCAGAGATGTTGCATCTTTAAGCTGGGTGGCTAGTGCCAGTGCCCAAGTTGGCACATTGTAAATATTGTGTTAGTTATTGCTATATCTATAGTGATGTTTTTTACAAATATGTTTAATACAGTGTACTATAAGTACCATAGCACAGTGAACAATGCTGCAGTAAGTCAGTCTCTCTGTCTGTAGGCCACATTACAGTGACAGAGGCCCATTGTTACACACGGAGTAGCGTGGATGGTTGGTCTGTCTGTCTGTTTTTCACGTTCCTGAGCCCTGCAAAAATGACTGAAGCAGTCAAGTTGCCGTTTAGGGGGCTTGAGTTGGGTGGTCTTAAGGAACCATGTATTAGATGGGGTGCAGATCTCCCAAGGAGTAGATGCAGTTTTTGTGGGTTGTCTGTCGAGTTGAGAAGCATTGGGAGCCTTTGCTGCAGTATACGTCTGAACTGATGGAGATTTCTGTGTCAGGGACTGACTGATGTAGGCCAACAAGGAACCTTGTACTGTATGGGGTCAAGGTTGGATGAATTTATTTGCTGCCACGAGGGGTGACAACTTCACAATTTCAGCACATGGATGAGCCCTGCAAAACGGCTAAACCTATTGAGGTGCCATTTAGGGACTGACTCATGTGCGCCAAAGGAACCATGTATTAGAGCTGTCACTTGAGGTCGGACGAATCCATTTACCATCATGAGGGGTGACAAGACAGGGATGCAGCCTTTCTTCGATATTCTTTGACTAATTGTTCTTTGTTGAAGTTATGCACAGTGTTAATATGGATGAACATTTCACTAAACTTCTATTGCTGAAAAAAGCCATATGTCACTTGCGATTCTTCACTTTGTGCATGACTCATTGTGCGTCATCAACCGTATGATAACAATAATAATAATAATAATAGTTATGGCTGTTGAATTAACACATTAATTGACGTGTTAAGGAATTAATCGCGATTAAAAAAAAATTAACGCCACTGAAATTTTTAACTCAAACTAGTCCCACCAGTAGCAAGAGTCAATACAAACCTCCAGATAATCAAGGATTTAGTCCTTTGATGCACAAGCCACTACTTTCCAATTGCAGCACTACTATAAATTTTACGAAATTGACCACTTTAAGTAGCGTTCTCACTGCGGCCATAAGGTGATCTCTACTGCAGGTTCCGACCTCATTTTCCAACCCATTGCCATGGAGACCCACGGTCCACTGAACGCATCTGCTCTGAACTGCCTCAGCGAGGTTGGCCGTCGGTTGAGCTCTGTCTCAGGAGATCCTCGCGAGACCTCGTTTCTGTTTCAGCGCCTTTCGGTTATTGTTCAGCGCTTCAACTCCGTCTTGATTTTGGATTCTTTCTGTACCACCGACGAAGACCCGGACCTCTAACCACCAGTGATATTTGTTTTTAGCTTTTAGTTTTTAACCCCGGGGATCTTTATTACCTGGGGTATTTAAAAAAATAACAATAATAAAATAAATTAAAAAATAATAATGATAATAGTAATAATGGTATCTCAAGAGGGCTGAATTTGCCAGACTTATTTGTAGAAAGATAGATAATATTCAGCACTGTGCACTTTCTGCACAACAGCTGAGTTTCCTGTGTTTGCATTATTATATAATATTGTGTATGATTATGTGATAAATGCACTCATTTATAGGCATTATTATGCTAATTGCTGATGTGGATTATTTTTTTGCTCAAATACATGAATGTAAAAGCACCAAACGTCATGTTGTCTTGTTGTAGGATGTAGTGCAAGCAGTTGAGTTAACAGTGGAAGAAGGCGAGCATTCCATTGACAGTAGACTGTAAGTATTCTCTTCATCACTGTGTGGACTTTGTACACACTAATTTCCTCATTATTCTCCGTTGTGTGCGGGAAAATTTTTTTGTTGTGGATGACATGACTTTCTCTTTATCCGCTACATATACCAGTTTAATTCCAATTCTCAGGTGAAGCTGGAGTAGGTCCATTGCTTTATCTGAATTAGGTGGATTGGATTGCCCCATAATATTTTCCATATTGCTGCAGACCTGCGTGTCATTTATGGATAGACATAGGTGTTTTATTTGCAACACAATGGTAAACTAGACTGGTTGCAGTGTATCTGAAGATACACTGCAGTATAGACTCGAAGAGAGCGTTTCCCACCGGCGTACTCAACAGGTGACACAACTGTATACTTATTTACTGACGCACTGTCTGTTTAGTTCCTACATTCGACGATACCTAGTGTCACGTGCCTGCGACTGAGTGATGCCAGCGTCATCTGCCGCGTTACTTACTTTCAATTTCCAATTATTGCGTTTTTTTGAAAAATGACCCCTTATGGTAAAATTATCAAAATTCTGTTTCAAAAGTTTAAATGGCAATGCCGACTGATGTAGTTGTGTTTAAATGGCGTAAAAAAAATTTCCGAAGAGAAATCGGTGAAATTATTTTTGACCCCAACAGCCGTTGTTGGTCGACGCGCCATTCCTCTTAAATTTGTGCTCAAAGTGACCCACCCCCTTCGAACACAACGATTTCGACCATGGATTCATCATGTTAGTGTTGTTACGACCACCAAACGTTCACCGCCATCGTAGTTGGCTACCACTGAACAGACACCACCATTGCAGTGTTTTGCAGTGTTCTTGGCGGTCTTTCTTGGCGCTGTTTTTTGTTAGTTGATAGCTCTGAACAGGTTCTGGTGCTGTCTCTGATACAGGGAAGTGACAGGAGATGTTGGTGAAGTGAAACAACAGTTTGATGATCTACCAGAGAAGAATGTAGAAAGACAGGTATTAGTTCTGGCTTAGTTAGACTGAGTTGTTTTGTTTGTTGTATTTCTAGTGCATAATAGTACTGCAGTTATCTTATCGTTTTCACTGTCACTGTCCGTCATGGCCACTCTGAAGTTACTTTGTTTGGTCTATAAGAATATCAAAGTTGTAGATATTTTTACTTGAACACTTGTTAATTGTGAACTTTGTACTTATTTGTCGCGAATGATGCATGTATTTGCACCCTCCTTTGCCTTGCTGTATCTGTTAGTTAGAAGGTGCATTTGTCACCGGCCTCATCTCATCATGGGTATTCGGACTACGACATTGGTGCATTTAACAAGCAGTATGGCCTTCCAGGGAAGCCAAGCATCTGGATAACATCTAGATCTATGAGGATGGCATTCAGTTTTGGACTGTTCCGAATGCGTCTCACAGATATGGAAGCTGTACTCATGCATTAGCAGAAGAGATGGCTGTGTCCTACTGCAGTTGACTCTAAAAGGACATCCAGCAAGGCTACTGTACCAGTGCAGAGTGTGACCAGCATAGAAACATCATGTTATCAGCCAGTCAGATTCAATATACCAGTGTATCCAGTTGATGAACAGTTACCATCTCTGATCAGTAATAGTCCACAGTCAACTCAAGATGTGTTTGACGATTCTTATTGTGTCTACAAGGCGTGTATTTCTTTTCTGTGAATGTTTTAACTGTTTTGAAGTCATTGAATGGAAGGAACACCAGTACTGCAGTGTACTGGCATGATAACCACTGAATGCCGGTGTCAGAGTCAGCGTGATGAACTGTGTGTTACAAACATTGACACGTGTTGTTATTCACTCAGTGTTGTGGTCTGCATCTCATCAGTCACAGTTCCAGTTTGTGATTATGTAATTATCAACTCGGATCAACAACAATCATTGCAATGTGGATTTATTCAGTGACATTGCACACCTTCACAGTGACTGTGTGCCACTCCAGCCCAGACCAGCAGATTATTTTGTTAATTCCATTCTGTGTATTCGGCCGTGATCGGATGAGCCTGGAAGTCAGTGATGGTCACCAAATATGGATGAAGTACTGAAGTCATGGAACATTGAACTCGTCATGTTTATGCATGTTCTGGTGAACTGGTTGTCATGTTATGTGAAACTGTAATATGAACTTTGAACCACTCCGTCACTTCCACATTTCTCCATATTTGATCATATATACCAGTCATATACACCAGTCACAATGTTACTGAAGTATACCGTGTCGACTTACTGTTGTTTCATCAGTGGATATAGAAGAGTTATCTGACAGTTATTGTGAGTTTGAATTATTGTCTGATTTCCGTCTCATCTGAAGCAAGCGTGTATGTCTAATTCAGTCATTTAATGGAATTCCAGATCATCAGTAAACATTTATTGTCTCTCATCCGGAATATTCTACACGTGTGTTCTTGTTTCTTGTCTGATCCAGCAGTTTACTCAAGAACTGTTCCGTTGTGTCCACAGAGGAAATTATTGTTTTATGAACATTTAACTGTTTTGAAGTCTTTGAATGGGAAGCAGATCCAGTACCACAGTGTTATCACTGAATGCAGTTCGTAGAGTTCTGAAATTAATGCCATTAAAATCATTGCAATGAACTGCGAAAAACATTGATTAAATTGGCAGTAATACCATAACACCAGATATGGACAGTTCTGACATCGTTGAACATTGGACTGTTAATCGTGTCAGTTTTGTGCATATTCTGCTGAATCAGTACACATGTTATGAAGCAACTGTCAATGAACATTGAATAATTGTTAGTTCCACACTTCTCCATATACAACTCTGGTAGACCTGTCGGCTCATTTTTTATATGTTACTGAAGTATGAATCTTGTGAACTTACTGCAGTCTTTAACCGTCTGATATTGGAAGAGTTATTCGATCTGCAGTTGCCATCTGGTGTCCTTTTCGTCGGAAACATGCATATGTATGAGAATTGTTAATGGAATTTCACATCATTGCTGTACGTGTCATTCTCTTTACAGTTATCTTAAAGGAAGCATCATCTGTGCTATGCTGGTGTGAGTGACTTGTGATCTCAGAGTGTTCCATTATAATCATATAACTGAACTGCTGAGTGCTGAATGGACATAAGACACTGCATTGGAATTGTTTATTTGCATCTCATGTCAGAGTATCTGAACCATCTCTATCATGAGGAAATAAATAACAGTCATGGAACATTGGACTGTTAATCGTGTCAGTTTTGTGCAATTCTGAGTGTTCAATTATAATCATGTAACTGAACTGCTGAATGGACATAAGGCACTGCATTGGAATTGTTTATTTGCATTGTTCATGTGAGGTCAGTTATGCCATTGTTCATCGCCATGAAGCTTTGTCACGAGCCATGTTTGTTATCTTGTGAACAATGTAATCAAGATTTGATTGCTAAGACACTGAGTATCTGGCATCTCCACATCAGCAACTGACATCTTGTCAGAGTATCTGAAATCATCTCTATCATGAGAGAAATAACGTCCAATTTGGAATGACTTTAGATGACCTGAGGTGTGATCAGTCATCAGCACTGCGGGGAAGAACTGTGTTTTCAAAGTTGTGAACAATAATCATGCCACAATGTGTAACGCAAACAGCGGTTGACAGTATGGTTAAATACACACTGAATATCACGTCTTCTTCTTTGATGTTACAATTCATATTGTTATCAACTGCCGTCCAACTTGCCAGCTTGTGGAAGAAGACTGAATGTTGGTCATCGTTTATCTCGGCTATGAAATCAATCGAGAGATTACTTACCTGCAGTAGAATGTACTGTCAGCATGATGCGTTATCTTCAACTGATATTCAGAACTTCTGTTGCTAAACGTTTTTATCATCAACTCTTCGGATTAGCAGGTATTGGACTGTTGATTCCACATAAGTGGTGATACATTGTTAGCAGTCACCTTTCAGTGCACATCTGAAGCTGCTGAGACGGTTCTGCTATTGTGAACGACATAAATGGATGGATGGAATTTCATAGAATGAACAACGTACAGCGAGAGGAGCTTTCGTGTCTTAACGGAATATGTTCCTGAAATGGTAGCTAGATGTCATTTGTAACATTGACAGCTTATTCATCCAGATACTGTTTCATGGCTGGTGTGGACAGACCATCCCCTCCCTTTTCACACCCGAGTCTACTTGTCTGTGTGTCATGTCTGTCATCTGATGTGAGGTTACTACATGGCGTGTGTGTGTCGTAATGTTGTTGACAGGTTTCTGGTTGTCCAGTGTAAGTGTAAATTGTGTTTGCTGCTACCAGCTGTCTGTGTCTGGTTTGACATCTCTGACTTAACAATAGTTCATTCAATATTCTCTAAGCTGTCCTGTCAGTCTTATATCAGCTGACTTTTACCAATGACAAAACTAAGCATTACTAGGCATACTTCCTAATGAGGTTTTAGTTTTTTTGTCGTTCTTTCTCCTGTTTATCGTTGTACTGTGGCTGAAGTTCTGATCATCACTTTGATGAGCTACTTTGTGTTAGTGTGAATGATACACGTAACATGATGATGTAAGTGACAAAATAGCAATGGGTCACTTTATCTTTTGCTAAAAGTGTGGTTTTTTTACTTTTATCTAAGACCAAACTTTAATTTGTATGGCTAAAGCCTGGATTTAAACTGGGTTGAGATTGGACGTTTGTTTAAGACCAAATTCTTAAACCATGTAGTTTCAGACCAAATGTCCCATTGCCCCATAATGGCTCCAGAGCTGTAATGTGTTTGGTGCTATATAAATTGTTTGGTGGCTTACTTCAGTTCCTTGCTTACTTGCCTTACTATATACTTACTTATCTGCTCCTTCCAGAATAGGCCCGTTCCATTTTGAGACTGGGGTTGTAGCAGTCGACCAAACCTGACCTGGCTTTAGTTTTTTTTTTGCATTTTTTATTTTGTTATAGGTTGTTGTATATTTTGTTGTGGATGCATGATTGCTTTTGTTGTGTTAGATTTAGTTCTTCAGTACTTAGCCAAGAGATTGACTGTGAAGAACATCTCCGAAATGACCTATTTTGTGTCGGGTGGGACATAAAACCTTAACGCCGTCAGCCAGACATCTGATTGACTTGATTGCATACTGTTCTTTTATTGTCAGATGTTTGTTTGTGGTCCATGGCACTTACTAGTTATACCATCATCCATGACGTCATCACTGGCATATTTGTGTCAGCGAAAGATAACGTGATTTGGTTGGGTGATAATTACCCATTCCACCGACAATTATGGCAGTAGCGCACCACTTTTATCTGTCTGTTTTTATGCCCAGTCTTTACTTTGCAGCTAGGATCACCAAACTTGACATACCCATAGCGGTGGGGCTAGTTGCTAACTGCTATACACTATTTATTTGTGGGTCAACAGTCGATGTCTTGAGTCAACCGGCATGTGTCTTTGCACTCTTGTGATTGCTGGTTTCTTCTAGTTCCCTATCTGAATGCATTGTGGTCGTTTGGACTGTGACCAGGTTACCGAGATTTTAAGTTTGGTGTGACACTAAACTGTAGTCTGTGTGATAAGTTCTCTTTGGACTTTAGTCTCAGACCAAACTTTACTGTCATTTTATATTTTTCATTAATTAGGTCTCAGACCAGATTTTCAGTCTGCGAGTAAAATCTCAGACTTTGGTCTTAGCGAAAGATAAAGTGACCCAATGTACTATACGTAATGATGCCTACTTCTGCTGTTCTGTTTTTTTTTATAGTTGTA
>Ga0209780_1001574_pt1 | contig 15201 bp, 8 predicted proteins | sample WorMetexBAHAMAS2_FD_187384 | JGI IMG/M metagenome (GOLD analysis project Ga0209780, IMG submission 187384) | Marine gutless worms symbiont microbial communities from Max Planck institute for Marine Microbiology, Germany - Inanidrilus exumae... | ecosystem: Host-associated > Annelida > Digestive... | reverse complement strand
GCCATGCACAGACCCCCTCGCCATGGGGTCCGTGTTTGGTAGTTTGAACCTTAAATTAGGCCCTGTCTTTAAAGCTGCATTACGATACGCGCCCGACCTTTTGGCGTAATTACAATTAAAATATACAACGTTAAACCTCACCAGAGTACACTGACGAGATAACCATCAACAAACTTTATTTACAGAAATCAGCTGAAATTAAAACAACAAACAAACACGATGTAATCAGGTACTCATATTAACTCAACACGAAAACTCAAAATGATGTGGATGCAGAATGTCATAGACATCACAAACACAAAAACACCGCCAGAAAGCGAAATATTTACAACACGAACACAAAAAACGCACCACGTAAGAAATGTCTTCTTCGCCCGCTACAAACCGGGTGATATGTGCCTATTGCCGATACATGAAAAAACATTCGTATAAATTAATTTATATATCGGTATAAAGCGCCTGGCTGCCGGTTTGTCACTGAAATAGCGCAGATAGCTAAACTATCGTTATCGTATAACAAGTTCAGCTGAAAATGTGTATTACGGTATCAGTCAATCAATCAAAAAAGTCAATTTATACAACAGCAATGAAAATGTGCAAAATGCCCTAACCCTATCTCTAAAACTGTAACCCTAGTCCTAATCCTACTAACGCCAATCCCAACCAAACCCTAGCCTTAACCCGAACAGCTAACCCTAACCTACTAACCCAAACCCTATTAACCCTAACCCTAATCCATTGCCACACCCGCACTTGCGGTGTTTTCGGCGGTGAGACCGTTACAGAACAATGTTCTATAGCCACTGTGACAGTCTGATAATAATAGAGCAGCCGCAGCAGTCTCCGCAGCCCGCCGCCGAGTCTCCTCATCATCGTACCGCATCATCCATCACGTGTCACTGTATGAAGCTAATATCATCTTGTATCGCGGCAGTAGAAAGGGGCCATCATTGATCCGCGTCCGCTCCTAACATTTTTATACAAAAACAAAGCTCTCGCTCGAGGTCGCACCGACCACTTTGACAACATTTTAACCGACCGTATATTTTCGGCTGACTGTTACTTATTTAGGTTTCCAATTCGTGTTCGCTTCTCAGCCACAGTCTCATTGCTTGTTTTCCTCCTGTGACCTTGAACTTTGATCTATGACCTTGACCTACATGGTGTCAAAGTGAACCAGCATGCCAAATATCTTGGTCACCTGTAATTTATTTCAAAAGTTATTGTCCGAAAACAGCACACACTGGACTGTGGAGTGGTCTGTGAAAACATTACTGGTTGTATTTTATAAGATACAATGAACCAAACAAGGCATGTCAATTTATGCCCCCTTCTTGACCTTCTGATCATCGCATAAACTTAACTACTGACCGTAAAATGAACTTGGCCTTTTACAAGAGATACGCCGATCGTTGCATCTAATAGGCCTATCAGTGAAACATAATTTATCTGTCACAGCACATATTCCGGTGCTGACTTTTTCCCCGAGTATCACGTGAACATGTTTCAGATATAACATCAGGATGATTATTGTACAATCACTCCAACATCTGAACGGTTTATACAGCTCAAGATCGGCCATAGCGCTTGGAAAGCGTAATAAAAAATAACCAATCCCTATAATCTCGAACAGCGTGCACCGACAAACGATTAAACATAATCTCCTTAAATAGAGTTAAACTTCTAGAGATAAAATACAAACAACAAACAACTGGAGACTCATACGAACATAAACGGCTTCGAAAAATTCTAAACAATACAAAATGAAGTTTCATAACTTTTCTTCAGGTGACTCCGAAATCGACTCCTAACTTAAGTGCCTTATATACAATGGAAATGAATAAGACGTATCTCTAATTGCCGCAGTCAAGTTTACAATCTTTTTCATTACAGTTACAATTAAATATATCAGCATTATTATAATAGAAATACTGCAGCAACTAAACCAAGCGCTATTTATAAAAAAAAACAAATGTGTGAAGCTGTCGTTAACACCGTTTTCTGACGAAAACAAAAACAAACAATCACACTTTGAGCACTACGAGCCAGAGATGAATGCTACCTGTATCACTATAAATAGTTGTACCGGTCTACAAACTGCACAAGGTAAGATTATCGCGTATCGCAGCGACAGATATTTAATATCTTCATAACGTTGCAACAACTTGAGGCTCGTGTATAAATTTCTGCTGCTCTGCTGAATGTAGGCCTACTGAAGGCAATGAAACGAAGTGACGAGATGTCGACGGTATGCAAATATTCAGCCTTTCCCCTGTAACACGCACACACGCATGCATGTAGATACATAGTTTTACAAACAGCTTTTGTTTCATCGGCCTTCCTTTATGGAGTTTTTTTATTATCGTATTTCTGCACTGTCGTGTATTCGTGCGTTGTATTATTTTGAAAGTTCTAGCATCATTTTTGTTTAACTGCTGGTCACGCACGCCGACGACAGTCGACTGAGTCGAGGTGGTATTTTACATACGTTTGTTCGTGTGTCTGTCTGTTTCCCGCACGATATCTCAAAAACCGATGCAGCTAGGATCACCAAACTTGACAAAGAAATGTTCAACGATCAGTCCGGGAAACCCATTTATTTTGGGGTCAAAAGGTCAAAGGTCAAGGCACCGAGTCGAGAAAAAACAATGCCGGCGTGGGTCTTTGCATTCTTGTAACACTTGCTGGCTTCTTCTAGATTAACGTATTGTTTGACGTGTCACTGTAAGTGCCACTGACAGTGACACGTTAAACAAGACGTTACGCTCGAAGAAGCCACTAAGTGTTCGGCGAAACTTGTTGTTGATGTTCCTCTATTGCATCTGACTTGCAACATGTACTTTACATAAAACGATGACGACGATGACCATGATGATGACACCGGCATACGTTACTGCATGTTGGGCCAAGTTCCACAAAACAGAATCTTCATTCTTCAGTGATAACGGGCAGTGGCGGCGGAGCCGCGGGGTCAGGAAGTCAGCTGACCACCCCCAATGTTAGAGGCCATGGTGGTCAAAGCTATATCGCAGACCCTCCATAGGCCTAATGTTTGCGTGATATGGTGCAGATGTTTCTATCCAGCGCCGAGGAGCACGTTTTCTTACCTAAAACGAACCAAAATGCAGAATTTTGACCAAACGTTTTTTTTCTCAAAAATTTGCCGGGGGTGCTACCCCGGACCCCGCAGCGGGGGGACACCCCTCCCCTCCCACACCCTCCGTATCAGCCCATGGTTTGTGACAGACTGACCGCCCAGTATTTTCGATGTTCCGCCGCCAGTGACAACGGGAACACGTTTATCATACACACCTTGTGTCCCTTTATGTCCAACCAACGATGTCACGGCGGCACTGAATAGAACGGCTCTACAACAACGGCTCTCGCTCCTAAGTCCTAGTCATCAGTCCTACGAACTACAGAACTCACCGCGTCGCCCATCTTGGTGCGTGCATACTCGATACGAATGCCGCCGCGTTCGCTAGATGGCAGCACGGCGCCTTGCAGCTTGTGCATCGCATCCGTCGCCAGAGCGATATCATCCTGCACCGAACGAACACAAAAACAACAACTTCGTCCAAAACCGAAACCGAAACTAGCGCCTGAGATGCCAAAAAGGAGGTGAACGCTTCAGGCTGTTGCACACAACGAGGGCTTACAACAGACATGGGGACGGTTTCATGGGTCATAGTTACAAACACGGTCGGGGGCATGCTCTCTCGGGAAAATATTTTTTTTACAAATTTAGTTTGAAATGGAGCCAAAGCAAGAAACATTAAAGTGATACTCATGCAAGAGGGGCTGGTATGGATCTATTCCCCTAATATAAGTAGTAGATCAGTCCTGGGACAGATACGCTTTACGTACTCTAGGAAATGCGTGGTTTTGCCTTATCAGGAATTTACTTCGCACCACAGACAGAAGTTAAATCATAAATGTGACCATCGCAAGTTCTTAACACTGAATGCTCGACTTCGTTTACAGCACTTGTCGTCACTGTCGCAGACGGGAACGAGAATTTCACAACAGTCATACAGCAGACGATCGACTTAACAAAATTTTGAAATGACACGGAGCGCCGCGCGGTCTCTCTGCCACAGCGAGCTTCTCATTGGCATTTTGAACTGGAAATGAACTTAGTTATGAGAACAAGGACTTATCGAAACTAGAAAACATATGCAGTCGGGTGCACTTTATATCCCTGTGACCTTGACTGTTGACCTTTTTACCTCAGGGCCAATGCATGCCGAGCGACTGCTGTAGAATATGTACCAGGTTTGGTGCTGATGGCTCAAGCCGTTTTCCTTTTAGGGTGCGGACAAACAAACAAACAAACAAACAAACAAACATACAGACGCGACTGAACGCTTTACACACGCCGGTTGTATAGCCGCCGACGTGGGTAATAAAATAATCCTAGAAAAGCTGTTCTTCCAATCGAAATGAAAAGCAGGTCGCACCGACCAATGTGACCGTGAAGTATGACCTATGACCTTGCTTGACCTTTGAACCTGGCCAAGATGACCCAGCCCGCCAAATATATAGATCAAAGGTCGTTTAGTTTAAAAGTTATCGTCCGAATACACAGAAACACACAAACACATACCGGATAGATTCCTCTATCTGGACCACTAACGTGGTCAAACTACAAAAACTACATAACGTGCTGTAACTAGATTACTAGGCTGGCCATCGTGGCGACAGCTTCAATGACATCCCGACGTCACGGTCACACCACTTTTCCGGAAAATTTACGATTAAGATTTAACGGGACGTTACCTTTTCATGACTGTAACTCCTCCGATATGGGTGAAATCTTTTTGAGTCATCGGAACTCTGCAAAAGTCATCAAAACAGTAGCGTAGATTTTGCTAGAAAACTAACACTAGTCAACGACACCGAAATCATTTATCCTCCATTTCACTATACAGCGTGGCACAGTCTACACAGAAAAATGTCCACTAGCTGTTTCGAGTCAGAAGGGTGTCTATCGTTCACAATGGCCCGGTACCTTTTGCTCCAGTCTGTAGTTATATTGGCATTTACTATTTACAGTGCATTATTATAGACGGTCGCCAGATAAACTTTAACTATTACAACTCATCGGTTTAGCTTCACCGCAATGTCTTACGCAAAGTTTCAACAGTCAGCAGACTTGATCCAGCACGGGTTAACAGTGTTAATAATGGACAGCTGATCATACCCGACCTAGAAGCTTCTCACTCTTAATTAATTTTCTTTACTGGAAGCCCTCGGTCGAGGTAGAAAGCGAACCAACCACTATAGCAACATTTTCCTCCTATCACCGAGAACTTTAGCCCATGACCTTGACCTTCGTACGTGACCTAAATAGTGTCAAGGTGAACCAGCGTGTCAATTATCTAGGTAAAAGGTTATTTAGTTTCAAAGTTAAGTCCAGACACACAGACACACACATAGGCCTGCCGGGCCAACTGCTCTACCTAGACCCCTGAAGTCGTTGGTAAAAATTATTAAATTCGCACACAAAAATGCACATTCACAGAATGCCGGTCAGGTGCAAACAAATTAATGCCAAGTCAGAAGCTGCACTAAGCTCATTTCCCATTAGACACGCTCACTAGTTCACCGACAGTGACAGAGATTATGCGCGCTCATGTACCTGAAATTCGATAAATGCCACCGGCGCGCCGCCCTTTGTCAGCAGCTGCAGTCTGCGAAACCCAGGACACCTGAAATTGCATTGCACTAATGCAATGAATCGTCATACACATAATGGCAACCTGTCGGGAGGAAATATCCCCATCAGAATACTACTACATATATTATAATACATTAATCAGTACGTTCTACTACTACTATAATACTACGGTACTTTCGGCTTTTTTGCTGCGGCCTCGGCCACGTAACATTAGCATCGGCCTTGACCTCGACATTCTGGCCTTCATCCTCCATCTTGAGGTCAAAAGTTTGGCTTCGGTCTCGAGGGTTCGGGCTTAAGCATTAATTCTGGCCTCCCTTCACAATCACATCACTGAAGGTTTCCTGGACTACGCCACGTTGATCCGGGTTTCCCCCCAAAGAACAACAGATTGAGGGCGATTTTTTTTACTGCCGGATGCCCTTCCTGGAGGGAAAAAAATCCCTATCACGGTGCAAGAGTGACACAGGTTCCGAGTAGACGACGTTAGGGTTAGGCACGTAGTTACGACTGATTCTAATAGGATTTCATCTGATAAAAAATCGGTCTGTATGGATTTCGCTGTGACTGACTTGGTACATCGATAAATCGACATCATGGCAACGTATCTGCACTTTCCACTTAACTCAGCTAAAGCAACAAACGATGCAGTGATTGGCTGTCTCACTGAGGCCAACAGAAATCTTAACCAATCCAAACGTCACTTCATGAGAGGTTTTATTTGCAAAGCTCAGGGCCCTAGCTACTGGCGCTCTTCCTCCATCTATTTCGGAAGATAATCTTTGAAGACGATTGGAAGAGATATACACAAGATGTCCTTCCTCTCGCCCAACCAAAGGTGTCAAAACCTCGATGAAAGAGTTTAGGTAAGGTGAGTAAATAATAAACTTACCTTACCTAAATCTCTGATCCTAACCATTGAAAATCGTCTACTATTTCTTTTCTTCATCTATCACCGGACTCCTGAACTAATGGGTATGGTATCGTATTGTAGGGTTTAACGTCCCACTCGACACATTATAGGTAATTTCGGCGACGATTTTACAGGTCAGATGACCCAACCAACAGTGTAATAGCAATGAAGGATGATAGTCTTCCAGGTCAAGGGCCAATCCCACTGAACGAAGGGGTGTTGCGCCCTTTATGTCGGCTGTCCGATGCGAGACCCACGTGATTAAAACATCACTTCTCAGGCAAACAGTGAAACGAACCGCTGAAAGAGGTCGGTCAACTGCACTTCGGTGCAGGAATGTCCGAGGTTTGCGACGAACAGCGTCGAACACGGCCCGTTCTGCACGCCGCCGCCGCCGCCAGTCCACGCCGACGGCGACGACGGCGCCAGCTGAGCCACGTGCTGCTGGTGACCGTTGGCGGCGATAGCCAGCCTAGTCGGCGTAGCCGCCACGCCGCCGCCAGCTAGCGACAGCAGTGACGCCGTCGCCGAGCCGGGAGCCGCCGGCAGCGCAGCCGCTAACAACGTCGGCTGAAACGCCGACGGGTACGCCTGCAAACAGACAATGTAAACAACGTTCAGTTCAAAACACGGTGCAACGACGATAAATCGTTCATCGGAAACAGCAGAGATCATGTTGGCGTGATGATAGCTTCATACACACAACCACCTCACGCCAATTTTCAGACGTCCATCAATATTGACAAGTCTGGACTGGTTGCCTGGCGGTCGTCATCAGTTATATTAACGTGCTACACCACGATGTCATTGTCTCACAATAGGCAGCAACTAGACAAATAGCCACATACGGGACTGACGGTCGACTCCTACTTACTGCAAACTTCAAAGTCACGTGACACAAAAACTAAGACAAAAAAAAATCCGGCCCCGATAAGCTTTGGGTATTGCTATCTAATTTAAGAATCCGTGGTTACTTGCCAGCCCCCATTATAAATGGGGAAGGAGATTGCCGTTGAAAATAACCGAATTTCCGACTTACAGGGGCTCGTGACCTTGACCTTGACCTTGGATCGGGTCATACTGCATACCGTCATGCATCACTAGTCGTCGACCTCTACAAACAAACAAAATTTCATTGAAATCGAAGAAACTTTCTCTGGACGGACGGACGTACGGACGTACCGAGGGGCGGACAGACATTTGAGACCCACTTTATTAGTTCGATTCGGAAGAGTCGACCTAAACATAGGCAGTCGTATTGACATGCAGACCCACGCCGGCAACGGCCGCAGGTTGCACAGCACTGGGTTACGGGATGTCGGCTATAGCAACCGTGCGCCGTGACGGTTTTCGTAACCGTGTGACCTTGACCTTTGACCTTTTGACCATGTAGGTCAGAATATGCCGAGCGACCGCTATATAAAGTATATATGTACCAAGTTTGGTGTTGATAGCTCAAGCCGTTTTCCTTTTAGAGCGCGGACAAACAGACAGACAGACAGACAGAAACACATCTTCCGGCCTGGTAGGCTGGACAGGGACTTGCACTGAAATGCGTGTTAACTACCTAGCTACTAGTTTGAAACAGCATACTACCAAAACGGTCCAAAGCACAATCGAATTTCTTGCTGTGCACAATTGTGCATATAACTTACGTATGCCTATCTCCCGCGAGCTATAGATTCGATTATTCTGCGACTGTCTCGGCTGAAAATGCAAGATCAGCAGCACATGCGATAAGAAATAAGCGTACAATATACATGTAGAAATACCGCGGGCTGTGCTGGTGCTAAAAGATGGCGTAGTAAATCGTGGACAAGTGTGTACACTAGAAAACGAAGAAAACGTCGAGGGACAACGTTCAACAGTGTACTCAAGTGAAACTTCAGAAGCTTTACTGGTGGAAAGACACAGTAACGCAGAACGCGCTGGATAGTTTGTCAGCGGCCAGTGACGTATCCACCGGGGGATAGGGGGACGTGTCCCCCCAGATTTCACGCCGAGGGGGACAGTCACGCAAAAGTCCCCCCCCCCCACTTTTGACACAGTGATACAATGGCAGGTTTTACAAGTCAAAGTCTCGGCTTACCGGCTTATGCGTGTAAGTCAGACAGTCCAACTGCAATAAAATTAGCTCCCAGAATGCACCAAAACTTGCCATTTTAAGCTCAAAAATGAAAAAATTTAGGGAAGGGGCACAGCCCCCTCCTCTGGTGTGAAGGGGGCACCCCCTCCCCACACCTCACCCTGTTGGCGCCTCGTTCCTCGCGCTCGCCATGATTCGTCCCCCCAATTTTTAAACCGTGGATACGCCCTTGTCAGCAGCAACACAATGCGTGACAGCATTGTTTATAGCGTAGATCACATGTTCTGTCCTGTAGCTAAGAAAACAGGCGTGTCTGTCGGCAGCAGCCGTAATTAGAAAGAACTGTGCAAATTGGGCGCCTGCCAATCAGATAACTCGGGACGAAGATCTAGGTACCGTATGGAGACAGCGATAACGCGTATTCCGGAATTCGGCTTCGTTTCTGCACTGCAATGACAGACACCAGCGTCTTTGCCGCAGTGGCCGATCCAGCAGGTGCGTTGGTGTCTTGGAATCCCAAGACGCCAATCCAGACGTCAGGAATCCCAACCAAAAAGTAGATATTTTTACATTTTAGTGGTCCGGGTAATGCGATCGACCGCTGTGTGTGTGTCTTGGTACGATAACTTTATAATGAAATTACATTTTAACCTCGATATTCGGCACGGTGGTCCACGTCTGAGTCATAGGTTTAAGTTCACGGCCAAGGTTAGGGTTAGGGTTAGGGTTCACGTTATGGAAGCTGTGCTACTGCTGACGGCTTCTTGCCAATCAGATTACACTAAAGCGGTCGGTGCGCTGGTATAGTCTTCGTTTGACGTTCACTCCCACCAGCAGGTGCTCGACACGCCATTGGTCGGCGCCAGGGCCACCAGTGACGGGGAAGGCTGCTCGCAGTAGCCGACAAATGGTGACGGTGGACCGGGCGGCTTGTATGCCACTTGGCAGCCGCCGGGGCACGAGATTTAAAATATGCACTTGGAGACAACGTTGGCTTATACGATCAACAAAAACATTCAGCTTCTAGGGGCTTCGCCCACATCATTGTTGTCCGAAAGAGCTTTGACCCACAAGGAGCTCTATACCCCTGGGCTCCCGATGGCGGCTTGGTCCAAATCTCCTAATTAGAGTGACCACCTTCGATTCCTGCCATTTCGGGAAACCCCAAAGGCTAACCAAACGAAACAGAGTAGTGAGCCGTAGCGTAAGGGCAGAAATAATAAGTGTAGAGCTGCTAACAATAATCGAATATGCGTGAAATCAGGTACTCGTTTGATTCGATCGTCACGAATACTGGAGTAAAGAACGTAATTACTAATTACATGACGCTCAAACTGAACGACGACAGTATTCTTTTATAGCGTTCGCACATAATTTTGTTGATTAACAATTAAGACCAATATATAGACGTCATTCCGGAATCATCCTGCCCGGGACGCGGGACACGAGTTCACCACGCCGGGACAGTCAAGGGCATTCCGGGACATTTGTTCACCCTACTCCTAATCCACCGTCCCTTTTCAGAATCCTAGATCCGTCCCCGGCTGCTCGCTATCGACTCCATACTGGAGCTGTTCCCGGTGGAGTAGCGCGCCGGTGCCGCAGTACACGACAAACATCGTTAACGGCAGCGCGCAGTCAGCGTCGCCGGCTGCGGACGCTGCTGCAAAGCTCGTCACTGCCAACCATTTTCATCATGCAGCTGACGATGAGCGACGACGAATAAATCGTCGACGCTTTCCGCAGCAATGGCCTGGTCCCGATCACCGTTCGTCGTTCAACGACTGCAGCTGAACTTTGCCATCAAACGTACCTAAGTCCTCCTAAGTAACGGGTCACTGCGCGACAACGCGCTCTCCCCCACCTTCTGTCACTTACGAGTTTTCAGTTTAGAAGCACACACATACGTATTCTGGACTGGCGCTAGCTAACTGGGCACGCTATATGCTGCGACCTCTGTCTTAAGTAGCGTTCTGACTGCGGCCGTAACGCCCGCGTACGCGCGTCTAACGGCCGTCGACGGCCGTAGAACGCCGTCGATGGCGGTCGATCGCGATCGTGTGCGAACGAGGGGGACGGACTCAAAAATCTAGCATTGCTAGATTTCAGTATAGCGTTTTAGTGACGTTTGTCGTGTAAATAATATGCGAGAACGACGTCTACATCACTACTGCTCTCGCTATCCATTCTTTACATTCTTATTACTGCGCATTCATGATGTAATATTCGAATGATATTCATATGCCACAGTCACACTGAAGGTGTCCGCTAACGTGGGCGGTCGACGGTGTGCGTATACGCCATCGCTGACGTTCGAACATCTAGCAATGCTAGTTTTTGAGACTGTCCCCAACGTTCGCACACGTTCGATCGAGGTCGACCACCACTGACGGCGCGCTACGGCCGTCGACGGCCGTTATGCGCACGTACTGGCGAGTACTCGCGTGTACACGCGCGTTATGGCCACAGTGAGAATAACACTACGACGTTGCTGCTGTGAGCCTACCGCCCACTGCAACAAATCACGTGACTTGACGTACTGGAGTAGGTCCGCTTCCGTTGTAAGCTCCGCCCAGCGTTAGAGTAATTAGCAACTTAACGGGGAAGATTAGTGATCACATCCAACCCGGTTCTCATTAACATTAACCTGAGGCCTAACTAAAAAAAGCTGCAGCAGTACGTATTTTGAGAGTCTCTACTCTGTACTGTATTTATATCTGCTCATCATTTCACATATTGATAGTAATCCGCGTAAAAGACGACACAGTCGCTGAAAACTGAGGCAAGAATTAAAGTGGATTGGAAAATATTACGTTTTCTTGCAGAACACACACATGCAATAATGGCCAGTCGTAAAAAGAACCATATCAAATAGCGGCAAGAACTTACGTATATTGTTTATATTTGATGTGGATGATGAATGCAAAATAGTTAAAAACTATTTTAATGATTTTGCATTCATCAACATTATCACTATCATTATCATTATATTAATTAAATTATTGTAAAATTTACAATTCAAATTTTAGTGCACGAATATGCCAACAATGCACACATGGTTGAAGCCCAATGTTTTGACGGTTTTGGCTAGTCGCTTTTTATAAGCCTGCTTTCAAACTATAGTGTCTGACTGCCATAATGTACTCTGGTCAAAAATGCTCAAAAACACCAAGACGATTAACAAAAGCGTGAACGTCCGAAAGGTCAGCTCAGCGGCAGGTAACGAGAGACCGGTGCGACAGTGAAAAAAACAAGCAGAAATGAATGAGCAACGACAGCAGAAAAACGACAACATTCAGTCAGTGCACTGCCATCGCATACGTCGTACCCACGCAAACTCGTACTCACGCCCCAAACGTACCTACCCCATCAAAGGTCAAGCAGGCAGAGTATTATGTTAAAGACTCTGATAAATGCACACATGGAGTAGAATTTACCCCTGCGTGTTAACTGCATTACGGAAAGAACTATAGCCAACAGACTAAAGTATAATGAACACTGATTTTGCTTATTTTTCGCAAAACTAAACGCATCTTCATTTATCCGGGCGATGGGCATGCGGCATCTATGAGGCCTACGTCTCACATTCATTTCTAAACAATTGGTCAAAGAATTTTTCGACGAAAGGCCGCATCGCATGTCGTGCGTTACTGCGGACTGAATGATCATTTTTGCTGCATACACCGCAGCAGACTCCTAATGCTTTGCAATGGGCCGGACAACCCCACGAATTGCCCCTCACCGTCAGGATCTCGACCTCATCTAATACATGGTTTCTTGGACCCACATGTGTCAGCCCAACAAACGGCATCTCGATCGCTTTTGTCTGTACATCAATGTGATTAACACACAGACACGCTACGTGTGACGTTTGTACAACAGGCCGCATCAGTGATATGCATGCGATGCGTATGCGGTCTACAAAGGCGTGATTTTCATCGGAAATACACTGTGTTTGAATTGTATTTCGGCATTTGAATGTTTAGAAATTAAAACTGCATATTTTATCTAACAAGAACATACAGCCCATAAACATGTATCAATTTACAAAAGTAAGAATAAAACCCAAGGGAACTGGAAAACCCATGCAGGATCACCAAGAAGAAAGATCATTAAAGCGGAGGTAGTAGTGCATTTTGCGCGAAGAACTGCAGGCTGAGAACTCCGCGGTAGCATCGCGAGTACGAGTTGACGTGGTACGACTTAACCGGCAGTCGTGTACGCACGAGTACGACTAGCTAGGTGAACGAACGAACGAACTGACCGTGAAAGCAAACTGCGGTGCAACTAGCTGAGTCTGGTGCGTCGGAAACAGCGCGGCGGTGGCGCTGCCGGCGGCCGACGACGACGGATCGAAGCCGAGCGACGAGAGGCCGACGTCGACGGGCAGGTGGACGGCCGGCGTCCACGGCGCCTCGGCCGACGACAGACCGCCACCCGCCGCCGCCGCCGTAAAGTACGACGTCCCTCCGCCGTTTGTGAGATCACCTGCAACCGGTCAACCAACCGAGTTTCACCGTTTAACCTTCGACTTGACTCGGCCTTCACGCCACAACTTTAACCTTTAATCGTCTGTCATCCTTTCATCCTCGCCTGTACGGCCGTTACAGCCTTCTTACCGCATCTCCACTCGACCAGTTCCAGTGTCCGTAAATATATCATGCACAGAATAACAGATCGCTCCTGTTGGTATGCTTCAACTGGCGTCTGGAATCAACCCGGATTCTTTCCGTCAGTCCTTTTACTTCTGACTCGCCTCATTTCCCTACGTGTCATGTCGTCTTTTTATCTCTATTCATTACTCCCATCATTCGTTCAGATCTTTCACTGCCGGCGTAAAACTCGACTGTTCCACAAATCCTTCCCACATTAGATTGTTTTCCTTCCTCGCAACTGCATCAATGACTCGGACCAGTTCCTCTGTACAAATCGTTTGTTTTTGATATATATTTTAATTCCATTATTGTGGTTCCGTGCGGTCGATTACGCTGCCTATTCAGCAAATTTTCCGCCAGCGCATTCAATATTTCGTGTCCTACATCATATCATATCATAGAGACTGGATATCCGTGAAGCGTATTCCCGGCTGATGAGACTAATCGGTAATCATATGCCATGACAATCGATGTATCACAAATGACATGATTGTACGTCAAGCTAAAGACCAGCGGTTAAGGTTACGAGGTCGCATGCTTCTCTCTCCTTCGTGCCCTTATCTCAGTCTCAGTCAAAGATTCAGCATATTCAATTCGTTCAACGCAGTTCTCAGAGGACATTTACGGGTACGGATTCGTTCACTGCAATACCGTAAAATATTTCTGATCAGATCCTTAGATATTTTCTTGACAGCACTCAATAACTTCATTTGTGCTAATGTACCGTTAAGAATCTGTCTAATCACCTCGACCACGTTCTCCAGTTTCTTACAGTAAGTAAGCCATGCGCAAAGATCAAAGTTCATTCCAAAAAGAAAGACATCAAATGTACATATAGACCGTTATGCACTGCTGTTGCCTTTTGCATGTTAGAACTGCCTCACACTGTCATCTTCAAAAATGACCTGCATCATGGTTCTCTCTAGCTGGTATATTCTCTTAACACTTGCAGACTAGATGGCTGTATTGTGTGGAATACCCACAATACAGTGTTCGGCTCGAAGCGCTCGGCTATCTGTGCATACGCTATTTACTTCCTGCATTCGACGAGGCCTAGTGTCGATGGTGAATGGCTGCCTGCAACTGAGTGATGTCAGCGTTATCTGCCGCGTTGACAACCCACTTGGGACGTCACAAAATATTTGGGGATGTTTCTTGTACAGAGTGTACATGCCAGAGAAATGACTTTGAATTGATTCCAATTTCCAATGGTAGAAATGAGAACTACAAAAAATCCATAGAGGGTTATTTTGGTAGCGAATTTCCAGCGACCTGTAACCATTGCGGCGTATGGTGGCCTAAAGTCGCAAGACGTTAAAATTTTTGTGAACGTTTTGCGTTTCTAACGACTCCTTACGGTACCATTATCAAAATTCCGTTTCGAGAGTTTTCATCGCGACACCGATCGACGTGTTGTGTTCAAATTTCGTGAAATTTGGCCGACGGGATCGGTAAAATCGTGCGTTTCTTACCTGACAAAAATTCGCTTGTCGCTGCTGCGCGGACGGCGCCCAAAATCTGCCTGGACCAGCCCTCAACAGTGCTCCAGATTTCATCCAAATCGGTTCACTTTCGGCGGAGTTATAGCCGAACGCGTGAACACCGCCAAAACGCGCCATAAAGTGAATCCAATATTCGCCTGAAGCCTAACTTCGAGCCGAATAATAAACTCTCACATGCTTCTACACCCGTCATCCATACGTCGATCCTTCCTCTTTCATCAAACGTTCTATAGTCATCCTTGACAGCATTTAACAATCGCTTTGACTGCGCACCGCCCGTAAATGTCACTTTTCTATACCGTTCGGTTTTATTTCCGATCGCTCCCGCAGTTCCGTGCAATGCAACGTGCACTATAGACAACAGT
>Ga0209780_1001573_pt1 | contig 15201 bp, 9 predicted proteins | sample WorMetexBAHAMAS2_FD_187384 | JGI IMG/M metagenome (GOLD analysis project Ga0209780, IMG submission 187384) | Marine gutless worms symbiont microbial communities from Max Planck institute for Marine Microbiology, Germany - Inanidrilus exumae... | ecosystem: Host-associated > Annelida > Digestive... | reverse complement strand
TACATAGTGAACCAGTACTCTCAGACTCAGTAGTCAGTACTCCAGTAGTATGCTGTTGTGTTGCCGGTTGCCTCATGGTACGTTTTTACGTTTTCTCCAGTAAATGTAGTAAACTTTGTGTGTGCGCGCGCGCGCGTGTGTGTGTGGTATAAAACTGCCACAAAGAATGGGTGACCATTTGTGACATGATTAAACCCAGTAGTCATATTTGTTTCATTTAGCACGTTAAATTCTGAACAAGATATGTAGGTCTACAGTTCGAACATTTTGAAAGCAAACATACTGCAGGCCCTAATCAAAGAACAAAATCAAAAAATTGCAAGTACATAGGTGGCCTAATATGAGACGATCTCCGTCATGTTTACAACATGCGATAATATTAATGTAACATGCAATAGGCGTAAACAAAACAATTTAACATAAAACAAAATTATGAAAGCAAAATGGGCGATGTCTCGATGATCTAACTACAGCCCTAGTCCCTACAGAAAAATGAAGAAAAAATAACACAAACATTTAAGAGAAAAAAAAACAACACAGAAAGAAGTGACTGAAAATTCCGACGCGTCGTCGAAAAATTTGAAGTCGGAATTGAAAAAGTAAATTACCACGCCGTCGAAACGTCGTCGAAAAATCTCAAAGCGAGTCAAAAACGTTCGACGCGATCGACGTCGGACTGTATTGGAAGTTAATATCGCCTACCTACCTGTATACAAAATTTGATCATTCTAGGTTTAGCCGTTCCGGAGATATGATTGGTCCCCACCAAAATTTACATGGTTCACGTGACTTCACCACGCACCTTTCAGGATGATTCGTCATCCATGGGCTGAGACATGCTATTTTTAACCTGTACAAATTAAGAATTATTGAAGAATTATTAATTATTAAAGTGCGTAAAATGAGAGCAATCAAATATTACTGACTGGCGGGTGCTTATATTTATATTTTAAAATCTTACACTAAACAAAATGAAACCAACAGTAAGGTCCAAGTGATGTTGTTGCTGTAGACGCTGAGTGACCTGCCAGTGGAGATGCTGGAGACAGTGCTGATGAGAGCGTTTCTGATGCTCTATGTCAGTGACTTTGATGATGAACGCCGTCCATACATGCCTGGCAAGTCCAGAAGTTCTGAGAGGCAAGCTTTCAATGTGTTGACGTCAGTGTGCTGGGACTGGCGTCACACATTGTGTGGCTGGCCAGAGTCACCAACTGGTCAGTGGGTCAGGCATCAGCTGACCAAGCTCATTCAACGTGAGTGTATATTCGCCGTAGGTATACGCGTATACCTGATGTGTATTATGTCTGAATTCACTGTAAACGTATATTTGACACAGTGTGGTGTTTTACTGACTGAAAGCTTTCAGTTAGACAACGCGTGAATACACGCAGTAGATAAGTGGAAGTGAGTTGAGCAAACACTGACAAGAAATGACAACAACACTGACAAAGAGACTTGCCACTTCACAAAGCAACGTCACAGAGAAAGACAACGAGAAATGAACACTTGGAAAAGAGATGTGCTGTAAAACGGACGTTGAGAGACTTTAACAGGAGGAGCTGGTGTGAAATGGAGGCATTGATGTACACGTGTTGTTTTGTGTGACTGTGATTTAAGAGACCGTTAAAGACTCAAGTCAACTATGAGTGGCATACATTCGTACGTTTTCATTTAATAAAAAGTTGACATACGCAACTCAAAGACATTAAATACAAGTATATAATAGGATTGTCAATAGCAGTTTTTGTACAACATTCGCATCATGAAGTCTCTTTTGTTCAGTTTGGATGATACTGTGGTAATCAGTTCTTTGTTGTGTGAGATTATTCTCAAGTTATACTGGGCACTTGTTCTTTCAGGAAGGTATGACTGCAATATGTGAGTTTAATTGTTTAGGATACAAGTAAACAGTTGTTCGTCAGCATCATCAAACATTTCACTGAGTGTCGGCGTGTCACTGCTACAGTAGCCAAGTCGCTGACACCGACGTATGAATGAGTATGAAATAAAGATGCGTGAATGCTTCAATCCGCGCACGGTCTGCTGCTGAGCAGAACGCAGACCATGCTGGCGAACAGTACAACAGTTTGGCCAGTACAGTTGATCTAAAAACATCTTGCAGTTACGCTGCTGGTATTGGATGGCTGTGCAATAAGCATATTGCACACAGTAGTCTGAGACTCTGAGCACGATGCTACTGACGTGGTTGGCAGCTGTCAGTTTATCATTGATAATGACGCCAAGTGCTGTTAAGCTAGACACTCTGTCAGTGTTTTCGCACGTCGACGGTCCTTGCGCTGTGTGACCACGCTTGCCTTTCGCTCAGAATATGATCTTTTTGTCTTTGCGCGGTTCAGGCACAAGTTATTTCTCTCTGCCCAGTTGTTGATATGTGCAATTTCAGTGACCCACGATCAGTGTTGCAGCAACTTAAGACGTTGTGCTTAATGAAATATTGGTGTTTATTTATATGTGAATGTATTGACCTACGTTACTGTTGTGTTGTTGCTGTTACAGGTTCATGTCGTCCTTTCATGCGGTCACCTCAGCAGCATCATTGGTATGAGACAGGTATGGCAGGTGTCAAACGTTAGTTTTTATGTTGTGCTTGTATTTTGACAATTTTATCAATTCTTCTTGTTAGTGTTTTCATTGTTAATGCCATTTATATAAAGCATTTTGTTAATATATGTCTAGCCTCTGAGTCAGATGAACCATGGCGCCATCAGCATTTTTTTAGATGAAGTTGAATGTCACTGAATGGCCTTATTGCGCTGATGTACCGTTAATAAACTACTCACTCACTCACTCTTGTATGCCAGAAACCCCCAACATTCATATGTACAGGTCTGGTGTTTATGCATCAGGGTACGTAATAAGATAGCGGCTGTGGATTTTTAAAAGTTCGAAACTTTAATTGCCGGTATGTTTCGGAAAGGCAATATGAGTCATCTTGCCAAATATTATGCCAATCGGTCAAACCATTGCAGAGGTATGGCGGTTTATCGATTTCTCAAGATGGCGGCCGTCCGCCATCTTAGATTTTTAAAAGTTTAAAATTTTAACTGCCAGTATGGTTCGGATGGCCAGTGTGTGTCAACGTGCCAAAACTTTGTGCCGATTGGTGAAACCGTTGCATGGTTATGGCCGTTTTTCGATTTTTAAAGATAGCGGCGATGTGGTTTGGAGAGCCAATATGCGTCACCGTGCCAAATTTGGTGCCAATCGATCAAACCGTCGCAGAGATATGGCCATTTTTCCATTTTTCAACATGGCGGCCGACCGCCGTCTTGGATTTTTAAATGTTCAAAATTTTAACTGCCAGTCCGATTCAGAGGGTAATTGTGCATCGCCATGCTAAGTTTTGTGCAGATCGGTCAAACCATTGTGGAGTTATGGCCCTTTTTCAATTTTCTAAGATGGCGGCCGTCTGCCATCTTGGATTTGTTCTACGCTAGCTTGGACCACCCACGATGCGTAGTTGGTGGTCTTTATCGTTGTGCAAACTATGGTTGGAATCGGCCGTGTAGTTTTGAAGAGAGTTTTAATGTTTTGTGTGTTTGGCTTAAAAATGCCTATTCACGTCCACTTTTGGTGTGTTTGCGGGTAAAAACGAGGGAAAATGGAAACTTTTTTGCAGTTTTATCCCGATGGGGATTGAATAACCTTAAATTGACGTGTTAATGATAGGTATTTATGATTTTATGACGCAGTTGTAATAAGCCAGTTGTATAACCACGTATAACCACTGTCATCATTTTTTGCACACTAACATGTTGGTGACGTGCGGCAAAAGTAGTATAAACTTTGTGATGTTGATTGATTGATAGATTCATACAGGTGACAATGTGAGCGTGTTGTTGTGTGTAGTAGACCGTGACGTGGTGATGGGTGTGACTCAGTTACATGACGTTGTCTACATAGTCTGTCTGGGGTCCTCAACAATCGAGCGATTCAACGCCACAACACATCAACGACTGACAGACATCAACGTCAAGGACTTGAGAGCGCCACGTGACATCGCCGCCTGTGAACAAACGTCTCACGTCTATGTCATTGACTGGGAGTGTGTCTGGCGAGTGTCGTCAGACGGTGAAGATATGAAGCGCTGCTGGACACAGACACCGTCAGACACATTCGCAGCATACACACTGTCAGTGACGTCATCTAGAGTACTGGTGACGTCACTCGGCACCAAACAACTGATGCAGTTGAACGAAGCAGGCGATGAACTGTGGCGTGTTCAGCTACCAGAATACATGGAACCACGTCACGCCGTGGAGTCACCAAGTGCAACATTCATCGTCAGTCACTGGAACACAGAACTGAACGATCAGTATCAGGTGAGTGAAGTGAACACTGAAGGTCAAGTGCTGCGTCAGTTCAGCGGTTCACGTCTATCATCACTCGGCTACACTTACCACATTGCCATTGACTCGCAAGGAAACATATTTGTAGCTGACTGGGACAATCGTCGTATTTTGCTGCTCGACGCTCAGCTAGCGCTACGTCGCGTCATCATCGATGAACATCAACTGAACTACGAGCTGCCGTACCGTCTGTGCTACAAGGAACAGTCAGGACAACTGATGGTCGGGCTTTGGGGCGGCGGCGTCGCGGTGTTTGATGTGCTTAAGTGATAGACAGAAATGTTTTAATATCTGACATTTAACGTTTTGTTATATTCTAAGACTTTTGTGTTGATAACAGTTTGATGCTGTTCTTGTGAATATATCAGTTGTGTTTGTTTTAAGTGTCTGCTAGAAGCCCGAGTGTTGACGTCAAATTAGCATGTTGCGTCAACTATCGACATTCATCTCTTCTGTCACGTGACGTAACATTATAGTTTGACATTTACTTAACTTTAAACATTCACTGCATTTATTATTTTAGTGCCTTTATTACATTAATTGTTGTCAATCTTTACAAATAAACGTTATTCAGTTACGATCATAGCGGCGAATGAGGCTGTACTGTACTTTGGTCCACTTAAAACGTCTAACGATTACCGTGGAAAAGTACAGCTGTTGTAAAAGTCAATAGTCAACATAATGGGAACGGATTTCGATGAAACTTGGAATATGTAATTACGTCGTGGATATGACCACACATGCAAATCCATGTTGCGCTGCGACAACGTGGGTGGTCTGGGCGTACACGTGACATGTCACCTGTATTGGTCTCTTAGGGCCGGTTTTTCCACTGCGAATTTATCTTCCATTAACGTTAATCGGAGATTAACTTCTATTAACGGTTAATTTAATATTGATTTGCGGTGGAATAAACTGGCCCTTAGTATACTTTTTTCCTTTATTCTTTGGCTCGCTGGGGCCGTATGCATGACGCGGTCGTAAGCTAGTCCCGACGTAAGGCCTACGCTACGTCTGTCGTAGTTAGTCTGTCGGTATGCACGTCATAAAGTCGATTTTAGTCTTGGACCGCGTCATGCATCCGGCCCAGTGGACCGACTTTGACGATCTATACGTCATACGACGCGTTTCCGCGCAAGCAATTGCTTTTGGGGTCACGTTCATTCTGCTCCCCGTTTTGAGGGTCAAATCCCCCAAAACCCGCGTCATATACAGCCTCTGACGCGGTCGTAAGCTAGTCCCGACGTAAGGCCTACGTTACGTCTGTCGTAGTTAGTCTGAGCTTAGCGACGTACGTAGACCTCCGACTAACTAGTCTCAGACTACTGCACGTCGGGATTTTTTGTAGTGGGGTTTTTCAGGCATAACGCTCAACTGCGCATGCGCGAAGCGTGGTTTTAGCAGACAACTCGGCCTTGACATTGTTTACATCGTAAATTCTGAACGTGTGAAGAATAGATTCTTCGTTGTTTTATCGTCATCAAGTTTTTAAAATGGGTATTTTTATGACCGACAAAGAATGAACACAAAAGTCTGTTTGTTTAATGTTTATGCGTCACTGCTTTCGAGCGGTGACACGGCATAAATACAACGCGAAATACGTCTTTTCATTTGTTTTCTACGAGCTACGACCACGGACGCATTTTCCAACGCACAGCCAAAAATTGACGTCTTGGCTCTGTGTGTTGGATTATGCGTTCATGGCGGGGTTGGACGTATGAGTAACGCATGAGAAACGATTGGGGAACGTATAATAACTTTTGAGTAACGTTTACAACGTGCGCGTAACTACCAAGGAACGCAGAACTGAACATCTAATGCCGCATAAGGAACGATGGAGTACCGATCATCGAACGATTAGACCGCCGAAGCACGGTATAGGCCTAACTAACGTTCAGCGACGCTTAACAACCGTGTATCGACGTGTAACCAACGATCAATGAACGCAAATTCCGCACGAGGATGGGATGAAACGTTCAAGGACCGTACATACGGTAGCCTACAGGTAGGCGTGTTTTGGTGCCACCAGGCGTGTTATTATTCAAATATTATTCGACGCGTAATCATGTAAAAAGAGCGTCTTTGTGTTCAGTATCATTTCTTGCTACGATAGCAGAGGAGGCCCTTCTCGAAGCACATCACGTTTCATTGCTAACTGCACATTATTGAGGTATCGCCAGGAGGCATCGATTCCTCTTCTCCGGTGTCACTGTAAGAAGCACTCTGATCACCACTGTGCTGCTGCTTACCACGCTCAGAGCCCTCATCACCACGGACATCATCAGCTTCACGATCAGACTCCCGTGCCTGGCACTCCTGGCGATAATAACGAATGACATTCAGTGGTGATCCAAGTCTGTAATGCGACGTGAACTCTCCAACGTACTACACGGCAACGAATGTTCCTAGTTCCGGTAGACTGGTTATTTAACGACGCCACGGAGTATAGCAGTGACTGTGGGCGTCTTATGAATGTTCCTCGTGCGCTCCTCGTGGTCTATGCACTGGAAGCCAGCTCTGCTGATGTTAGAACGTTACAAACGGCTTTTAAAAAATGCTGATACCTTAACACATTTCTGACTGCATGCAGTGTTAGATGAGACTGTACTGCTAATTAGATTGATGAGATTGTTGTTGCCTGTTAGTGGCATCTCTTGCCCTTGGTAACGTTGTTCATGTTGTTTTATATGATTTGAACCATTAAAGAAATAAATAAATATGCGTCCGACAGTGCTTTTGTCATGCGTTGTTACACGGCGCTTGTACGTTTCGTGCGTTAGCCAATCGGCGTTGAGCGTTTGTTGTACTTTTGTTGTGCGTGGGCTCGCGTTGGTGGAGCGGTGAGTTGTATCACTTGAACGATCGCGAACAGAGGGTCAGATCGATCATGCCCACGAATGTGTGTACATTCTGAAAATTTAATGACAATCGGTCCATGACATACTGATAGACATATTGGTCTCCAACGGTATCGTTAAAAATGAAAATAAAATAACATCAACAAAACAAGCCCATGGGCATCACGATTCCGGGAAGGCTATACTGATGATGATGAATATGAGTTATATTATACGACGACACGATGATGACGATGATGATAATTATTATATGGTATCTGTGTGCTGCATCCTCATCTGTTCGGATGCGGTCATTAACTGACACAAGCTGACAAGACTAAGGTCATGGAAAGACCGACGACCCTCATTCATCGGACAACGCTTCAACGACCAGCTAGTGACCTTGATTAAAGATCGTGCGTCGCATAGCATAACGGCGACATAGTCACTAAGGAAAAATAGCAGTCGATAATGAGAAAAATTTCTGAAACGAGTGAGTTTATGTGAAAATCGTTTGCACTTGACACGCTTTTTACCAGTCACTTTAGTGGTCCAGGTAGAGCAATCAGTTCCCGTGTGAGTGCGTGTTCGTCCAGACAAGAATTTTTTGAACTAAGTGATATTTGTCCTAGATATTTGGCATGCTGTTTCATCATGACAGGTCAAGTTCAAAGGTCAAGGTCATAGGCTAAGTCAGTGTTCACGGTCACAGGAGAAAAATGCTAAACTGGTCGATGCGACCTTGAGTGAGGGCTTTTCACTATAAATGTGAACTCGAAAAACTGTCCTCGATCAAGGATCGAGGTCAGATTGACCGCGCTATACTGCGTTACCACGCCCATGCGCGCTGGACAATTGACCTTTACCCAAGATCTTGACTTTCAATTCCAGGCAAGATATGGTCATGACCCGCAGACACAAAAACGCAAGTTCAAGGTCAGTCGGTTTAAAAGAGAGTGGAAACATACGGACGGACTGACGGATGCTGCCGATTGATTTACCTTCCGGCTAACGCGGTCGGTAAATATTTAGTGTCTATGAATGTCAGCACCGTTGATAACTTAGGCCTATTACGCTGCCACGTCTAGATGTGAGCGTAATGTAACGGTCTGGCGTTCGTTTGTCTGTCCCACGTTTTTCCAACCTCAATAGGGCGCGCGGCGCATATTCCACGTGACTCGCCAGTGGCCATCGTACATTTCCGACCGAGTATTACAAGGACGGTCATATTTTGTTCTAAATGCTCTCAGCTCCTGCACTCTCTGTTAATAATTGTGGATTCCTGCGGCAGACCTGTTGCTGACTAAGTTAGTCTGCTAGGCTTGAGCCACCGCCACTATAATTGTGGACACCTGACCTGATATCCCTTCCCCCTGAAATTTGCGCTCAAAGTGACCCATCCCCTTTCGAACACCACAATTTTGACCAATACTTGCTCATAGCGCCATAAACCGTGAGAGCTGGCGAAAAAAGTTTAGGCCCTACTACGCAGTAATAGGAAGTCGACCACGCGCTTTCCAACGAGCCATAGATGAACCGTGTACGTTACCTTTAAGTTCAACAAATTAAGGGTGAAACAAACGTGATTTTGCTGTTTTTGAAAGTAAAACTAAAATTTTGTCGAAAAAAGTCTGCTACAAAGTTTGTTATGTGAAAACTTTCAGCGGCAAAGTTATATCTACATCATTCCTCTATCTAACGGTCCATAGACAGATTGCGGGCGACGTCCCAATCTACCTAAAATGTGCGCTCAAAGTGACCCACCGCTTTAGAAAACTCCGATTTCGACAGATTTTGTTTAAAAGTGCTGCAGCCATAAGAGCTAGCGAGAAAACTTCGATTATCGATAATAGGAAGTCAACAATGCGCTTTCCATCGAGCCATAGATGAACCCTGTGCGTCACCCCTAAGTCCCCCAAATGATAGATCAAAACGAGAATTTTTACATTTGGCAATGCCTTTTTAGCGGACGTGAACTTACGTTCACGTTCGCTATATGCCATCGCCCGTCCGTCTGTCGTCTGTCTGTCTGCCTGTCGTCTGTAACGTTGGTGCACCATACTCAGCTGGTTGCAATTTTCGGCAATTTTTTTCACCGTACGATAGCCCAGGGACTCTAGTTTTTTGATGCCAAAAAATTGTTGGTGGGAGACGCCCCTTTCCCCCTAAAATTTGCGCTGAAAGTGACCCACCCCCATTTTTAGCACAACGATTTCGACCAATATCGGCTCATAGCGCCTCAACCGTGATAGCTAGCGAAAAAGTTTAATTAGCGCCTATAGGAAGTCGACCACGCGCTTTCCAACGAGCCATAGATGAACAGTGTACGTTACCTTTAAGTCCCCAAAGGTGGCACAAAAACGCGATATCGCTGTTTGTGACAGTAAAATTCGACTTCTCTCGAAAAAAGTCTGCTACAAAGTTTCTTTGTATGAAAACTTCCAGCGGCAAAGTTGTAGCTACATCATTCTCCTATCCAACGGTCCATAGATCGATTGCGGGCGACATCCCCATCTACCTGAAATTGGCGTTCAAAGTGACGCACCCCTTCAGAAAACGCCGATTTCCAAAGCTATCGTTAAAGAGTGCTATTGGTCTTGGCGCTTTCTGGTCTTGTTTTTCACCATACGATACCTTGGCCATCCATTGACATCTACAGAAAATTTTACGGAGATCCTCCCAGTGGTACGCCTCCGTCGGGGGATTCAAACGTAAGGGGGTAGTGATATATAGCGATTTCTGGTATTTGGAATGCGAGAACTCCGAAACGGTGCTAGATAGAAGGTAAGTTAGCATTAATCACTAATAGGAAGTCGTATATGAGCTTTCGATTGGTACCAAAATCGGTCACCTTGAATGACCTTGAACGGCGATGTGGCCCTTACTTAGCGTTATTATACGGAATGTGGTAGTTTCCGGGGCGAATTGCGTAAAAGTGGTTGACAAAACCATAACTATGGACAATTTACGAATACTATGTCTAGTTGTAAACGTCTGCAGAGGGACCGCGCGACGCCCATGGTATAAATTTTCAACAGATTCGTAAATTCCAGAGACTAATTTTTAATGCGCAGTACTTGCCTAGCTATCGTCTTGATATAGGAAGCCGTGTATGAGCTTTCGATTGGTACCAAAGTCGGTGACCTTGAATGACCTTGAACGGCGAAATGGCCGTTATTGTGCGTTATCCTACCGAATTTGGCAGTCATGTCAAGCTTTGTCTTGCTCTTGGTCTTGGCGCTTTCTGGTAGGCCTATTGCTTTTGGTCTTTGTCTTGACCTGTATGGTCTTGTCTAACAATGTATGGTCATGCATTATGCTTTTGGTCACAAAACTGCATAAGAATTTGATCCATCATGAAAGCACCATAGAATGATGTGCTATACTAAGTTGCTACTATACGTCATATATACTTGCAGATATTACATAGTTTTGGCATAGTGCAGTAAGTCTTTTCTGCATGCCACCATCATGTTAGCCTGCAATAATTTACATATGACTGATATGCGTGCTAAGAGGTAGAATATACGGAAAGCAATAAACAAGTAAACAAATAAAGTTAATGGGCGCTTAACACTGCACTATATTTTATATATTATTGCATATAATGCGTATGCCATAAATACGGACAATTTACGATTACTGTCTAGTGGTATACGTCTGCAGAGGGACCGCGCGACGCCAACGGTATAAAAATTCTATAACTACAAGGTGGAAATTTTGTAGCAAATGCTAAAATTCAAGACTTTATGCGCAGTACTTGCCTATCTATCGTCTAATTTGTTAAACGAAGTAGGCTTGTCTCTTTTTCGGTATTTTGAAGTAGGCCTACGTGTGTGCGATATCGTCGTTAAAAAGTTAATTCACGTTCGCTATCTCATCTCCTGATGAGTTCTTGTATTTTTTCGTTGCAGGTAATCGTAGACACTTCCAATTTAGTATGTGGGTTGAACATAGCAAGTCCCAGCCTACAAATGTCAAACCGTCCCTGAAATGGGCGGGTCACGACACGTGACCCATTTTAAACATTTTAGTCCCCCTATGATAATATCTTAGGGGGACTAAAATGTTTATAATGAAGTCTCTAGCTTAAGACGTTTCAGAGATATTATCTCTGAAACTTCTTAAGCTAGAGACTTCAAATTTGACGTGCATGTTGATCATAGCAAGCCCTAGCCTACGGACGACAAATAGTCCCTGAAAGGGGCGTGATCACATTCACGTGATTTTTTTAACTTTTGGAGAATGAGGGATAATGTCTCGAAAAGGGTACAAGATAGCCTCATAGTTTGTGTTAAATTCGAATAGGAAGTCGCATGCGCTCTATCGAATAGTTACGTTCACTGGCTCAGGATCACTGAACGCATTGAATACAAGCTCCTCTCACTTACCTAAAAAGTTCTCACAACTACCCAACTTCCATACCTTCATAAGCTCATCTCCACTCAACGTCATCGCAGTACTCGCTCTTCATCCGTCGTTACTCTCGCTCGGCCAGCTTCATCATCATCTCTAAAAATAACTGATCGCCCCTTCCGTTATGCTTCACCTTGTCTCTGGAATCAGCTTCCTTTGTCTCTTCGCAAACCTCATTCTGGCACCAGTTCCTCCATCTCCTGCTCACCTATTCTTTCACCCATCACTTCTTCCTCTTCTGATTCACCACTTTGTACATCTATAACTCCATCTCTTTTGCACTGCCGGCTTAAAACCCACCTCTTTCACAAATCCTACCCCCTTAGTTTCACTTCTTCCTCCCGGACTGCCTCCACGGACTTTTGCCTGCACCGTTTCTTCTGAGCTACTCGTTTTTTGATTTTATTTTTTTTCATTATTTTTCGTTTCTGGGCCGTGCGCTAGATTAAGCTGGCCATCTCGTCAGCTTTTGAGCGCACGTAACTCTACCGTATCGTATCGTATCGTATCGTATCGTACGTTGCCGATGACCTTGGGTGACCCATAACCACCTTCAAGCACCCCACTTTCTACATTTTGCGTTGCCTTATGCGTCTTAGTAATTGGTGATCACAAAGACTTCAAATTTGATGCACAAGTTGAATGTGCAAAGTCACCGCTTACGGACAACAAACCGTCCCTGATAAGAGCGTGTTCTGGTCATGTAACCCCCATTAAAATATTGTGGGTTCCAATCATATCACTGGAACGGCTGAACGTAAAATAATTGTCAAATGTAGTACACATGTAGGCTATATCAATTTTAGAAACAAGATGACATATCACTCACTAAAGAGCGTTGTTATAGGCACATGACTGTTTTAAAATTTTGCCGTTCATCGTTCTGCAGGTCGCGCGGGTTCGTCAGCGAGAGCTGAGGTTCTTGTTGAGATATCGTGCGGGAAAAAGAGCAGACTGACAAATGCACAGACAGACAGACGCACAGACAAACGCCGCAGAAACGATACCCCGAGACTACCGTCGGCATAGGTAGATAAGAAATGCTAATGTGTATTGCCCTATATCCTTCGTGGGCGGTACGAATACGTGTATAACAAATTCAAGTTGCCGTGTGGACGCCACAACATGGCGTCTTCTCGCTTACTTACTTACCGATAGTCCTATGAAATGATTGCGTAATCGTTACGTAATTGTAAACATAGCTGATATAGTCGAGTCGTCAAAAGTAATATTTTGTAAAACCCGGGCAAAATTCCCGACAAAAGTTTTTTGTTTTCTTTAGACGTATAAGGTCTAGCTGTATATGTTGTGAGAGTTACACCGTTATCTTTTACTGGGAAAAGATGTTATTCGTGGTCGAAGTTGACGTCCTGTCTGCTGAGCGATAATATGATAATATGGTAACCCACAGGCTAAAATGCCGTCCAGACGGCACCGTAACTCCGAGTATAGAGAGTGCCGTCGAGTTGTTAGCTATGGTAACTGTAAATGATAGGTTAGGGTTAAGGGTCAGTGTCAGTGTTTAGGGCTAGTAGTAGCCCACGTACGTATAGGCGTTAAGCTTCCAGTTCAGAAAGACTGAAGCTATTCCCACGGCCGGCCGTATGAATAGCTAATTCAAGGACTCACCAAACGGCCGGCCATACTATATTTTACTGACGGTCACGAGATGGCGACACTTGACACACCAAAACTGTTAATGCTAACAAATCAAACTAAACTGACCCTAACCATAACACTAACCCTAACCGACACAGTAACGGTGATATTTTTTACGCGCATTTCGTCGACACCGATGAAAAGGATGTATCGCAATAACGAAAGACATTTTTGCGGAGGCGCGGGAGCGGGGTTCGTGGGTGGGCCTAGCCCACATACGTATAGGCGTTAAGCTTCCAGTTCAGAAATGAATGTAGCTGTACTTGTATGGCTAGGTGGGCTCGTTTTTCCGTTTTCTGACTTTTTACCCATTTGAATTCGATAGTAAGTTCATACCTTATCGTTGAAAAGGGGTTTTTTTGTGGGGATATATAAGAAAAAGGGGTTAGGTCTTTTGAGGGCATAACAGACAGAAAGAAAGACGGCATGCGCACGGTCTATATAATTGTCATAATTATTTTCAACTGGCCATGTGAATAGATATACGACGGAGAAATACAAACGGCCGGCCGTGCGAATAGACACTCTCGTTCAGAAATGAATGTACATGTAGCTGTACTTGTTTGGCTAGGTTAGTAGGGTTAAGGTTTAACCAGGGTCAGTATTATGGTTTATGACTGAAAGTACAACAATTACAAATGTCTTTATTAGGTGGCGCCACGTGCCGCCATATATGCCATAATTTAAGCTTAAGTTTAGTTAAGGTTGCTGTTGTCGTGTGACGTGTCCGTCTGTCACACACCTGTATTGTATCAAAATGGCTAAACCACATTTTGATCATTTTGTATCACCTATCATATCTATGTGGTGAGTAGGGATAAAAAAGAAAAGGTAAAAGCTTCCCATACTTGTTACTGAGCATTGGGTCCGGAGCTGATCCCGTTGTACAGGCAGTCAGCCCGCAAGTGACTATAAGTCCGGCGGTAGGCTGCCATTACTTTCTGCCAGGCCACTGTGCCACGTATAAGGTGGGTAGGGATAGAGACTTCAAATTTGGTAGATAGGCTGATCATAGCACGTGCTAGCCCACGAATGGCAAACCATCCATGAAAGAGGCGTGGTAATTTTAACCATTTAATTTTCGGTGGACACCAGCCATATCTCTGGAACAGTCGTCAAATTTTGTCCACACTCCACAGGTAGGCTATGTCAAGTCCCAGTTTAAGAATGACAAATCACCCTTAAAGGGGCGTGGTCCGGGTTACGAGACCCACTTTAAATTTTGAGGGCCCCAGTGATATATCTGGAACGTTTTGTTGCCCCAGTCATACCTTTCGAATTGGTAAAGCTAGGCACAGATACTTCAAATTTATTGTGCTGATTGAGGCACATGATTACTCGTGCATGCATAATATATTTTCCCCAAAAGGGATGTTTTCAGAGTTACGTGACTTTTTTAAATTTTGGGAAATAAAAATGATAATATGTAACAAGACAGAGACATAGCTGCAATAAAAGACTAATAGGAAACACGGGTGGCGCTAGAGGGGGCATGGGGCAACTGCCCCTGTGTCCTTCCCTTTTCCCCACCAGGCAAAATGTTGATGCTTAGTGTCAAGTGCCTGCGACTGAGAGATGTCAGCATTATCTGCCGTGCTACATATTTACAGTTTCCAGTCCAGGTCTTTTTTCTTCCATGTCGGTCGGCCTGGTGGCACAGCGGAGTAGTTTGTTTACCCAATATAGGACATCAAACATTGCCAAAATTTCAGTACATAGGTTTTTCGTATGGAGCTTACAGCCCACGGGAATGATTTTAAAAAAATTGATTTTAACAGTAAAAATGGAAACTAGACATCCCCTAGAGGGATCATTTGGTAGTGCATTTTGGGCGATTTGTAATCATTGCCTAATTATGGCGGCCTGAACGCATGAACACCTCCAAATTGCCCCATAGAGTGAATCCAATATTTGGC
>Ga0209780_1001572_pt1 | contig 15205 bp, 6 predicted proteins | sample WorMetexBAHAMAS2_FD_187384 | JGI IMG/M metagenome (GOLD analysis project Ga0209780, IMG submission 187384) | Marine gutless worms symbiont microbial communities from Max Planck institute for Marine Microbiology, Germany - Inanidrilus exumae... | ecosystem: Host-associated > Annelida > Digestive... | reverse complement strand
TCAATCGCTGTGCGCCGTGTGTGGCAGCAATTTAGCCGGCTTAACCCTTCTGTACATAGTGCTGCCCTGCGTGGCGGCTGTTGTTTCCCGCCCTGCGTGGCGAATCTTGGTACTGTATGATTGCACGGTTTGACTGCAATTGTAATAAACGAAGATTATTATTATTATTATTACCTTGACATGCAGCGGGTTGATCCACGACTCCTCGTAAACACAGTAACCTTTCTGTCTATCTCCTTCATACTGGATTCAAGCCACAACATATATACACACACATATGCACTATTTTCCATACAAGCTGTATTGTTATCAGGCATACAGCCAAAGTAAATAAGTAAGCACATATAGAGTTGTAAAAATATCATGAAACAACACTTTAGTCGTGAAATAAGTACTGTTAGCAGAAATAAGTAAACATATGTAACCATGTCTGACAATAAGTAAATTTCTCGTTACTTTCTAGCGTAACGAAATCACTTAAGAAACTAGAAAATATAGGCAGTGATATCGACATGCAGACCCACGCCGGCAACCGCCGCAGGTAGCACAGCGGCGTATAGGTGTACGGAATACCGGCCATGTTCACTAGCAACCGTGTCCTGTAACAGTATTCGTAACCGTGTGACCTTGACCTTTGAGTCAATGCATGCCAAACGACTGCCATAGAGTATACGTGTACCAAGTTTGGTGTTGATAGCTCAAGCCGTTTTCCTGTTACAGCGCGGACAAACAGGCAGACAGACAGACAAACAAACAGACAGACGCAACTAAACGCCCTACCCACGTGGGTAACGAGTACTTTTACTTGTAACAGAGTAAGTTTTTCAGAGATTGTTAGTACTTTTCAGATATCGGACAGCATTACTAGTTGTTGCAGCTGTCAACTTCCGACACACAGAATAGGCTTATGACTGTGACCGTCATCAAAGCAGCCAGTTAATTACAATGCCAATGCAGGCATCTCAGTCCCTTTCCCCACTGCAGCCAGCGTGACAGCGCGTCAGTGGGTATAAGAGGAACAAGGTCAATTAATGCAGATAATTGTTCATGTAATGCATTGCCGCAGCGGGAGGCTGCAGATGTTATCGCTGGTGCTGAATCTATGCGCTATGTAGGCTGGTACTTGCTGCTTGCTAGCCTATTGCATTCTACAGTCATCACTCGTTAGTTGCGCTCTACATGCATTAATTACGAACTATACTATACAGTTGTCTTGTCTCACGAAGCAGCATGAAGCAGCAATGTCATGGTTATCGGAAACATATCTTTGCTAACAGAGTTATCAACATTTGGAACTTTTTGCCTAAGGATTTAGTAAACTTTAGTACACTGTTTAGTTTTAAAAGCTCGCTCAACTCCGTCGACTTTTCCAGATTTAAATGTTTAGTTGATTGTTTAGTTTACTGTTTTATGTTTTAAGCAGGCAACTGTAAGTGTTTTGCAACCTTATTGTGCTGCCAGTGTTTTTATGTACATGTAACCTGTTTTATTGATGACGATAAAATGAAATATACAAGTTTCTATTAGCTTTCTACAGTAACTGTCCCTATCTTGCACCTTTTTGAGATATAGCAAGGCATTGGTCAAAAATCGCCGTTTTAGCCTACCCCCACCTTTATTTGGTGCCTCCATTAGGGGTTGACCAAGTTGGAATTTCGCCAAAATTTTTGGCATCCGAATACTGGAGTCTGTAAGCTATCGTACGGCTTTGTTACAGTGCCGGCTTGTAACAGATGGATGGACGGACGGACAGACAGATGGATAGATGAAGGGACATACGACGCCAGCATATACTGCGTTATCATAACATCGTGCGGTAAAAAGTATTTACTGCTTATATTATATTTACTGCTTATTTACTGCTTACATGTGTTTGCGACTGCATGATTATGTCTAAGTCTAAGACTACTATCTGTGTCACTGATGTAATGTTCTGTAAATGAGTTACAGTAATTCGACCGCAATGAACGTTCGTACTGACTAATCCTACTGCGTAAGTAAAACGGAGACTTCCATCATGGTGCTGTGAGTTACATCTTCACTGGTCGAAGACTATGTCACGACTCTGTGCTTGATATCTGACCTGTCGTATTCAGCAAGACACAATTGAATCAAAATTTAGACTGATCATACTTACTAGAACAGGCTCATGCACCAGATAGAGAATATGTCTGCCTGAGTGACCACTGGATGCATCTTTCAGAGCATGCGGCCACGTCACTGACAACGTTGCATTGGGAACTTTCACCTCACCTTCATTCCTCACCTGTACAATCAACACGTCTCACAATAACAACAACGTTGCATTGGGAACTTTCACCTCACCTTCATTCCTCACCTGTACAATCAACACGTCTCATAGCAGTTGAAAAACACAGAGAGTATGTCTGCCTGGGTCACCACGTCTTGATAGCATATGATGATGCTGTTGTTAACGCTGCAATGGGAACAATCAGCGGCAGAGAATGTGTTTACACGTAACAAAACATACGGTGAACGTGCTACACAAAGCAGACAACTTACATCATACGTGTGAATAACTTTACTGCCAATTTGCTCTTCTGATTTAATCACACTCTCTCCAAGTACTTTACCACCAAAAGCGACTTGCTGTGGAGACGAAACTCTGACAATCACAAACAATTAACATTGTATGCAAGATATTCAGTAGGGGCTTATAGAGCTCGGCACAATCTAAAATGATTTAAGTGGAACATCACTACTAGGGTGGCACAATGGGAGGCAATGCAAATTGCAGTTGACAGTGAGATAGAGATGTCCCGAAGTGGCCTCATCAGTTTCTGCAGAGTAGGCCTGTTTGAAGTTACCTTCAAAAAACTAGAGTGACCAGCTATACAAAATGGAGAAAACTGTTGATAAATTGTTTCATTGAGTCCACGAGATGTGACAGACAGACAGACAGACAGACAGACAGACAGACACAGAACTGGCATAGTGTACACGATACCTTGCAAAACAACGTACAATGAAAGCCAGTAAACTGTTAATGAATCATAAATGAAAAGTGGTGTTATTGCTGTATAACGTAATCAGTATATTTCAATATGTGTAATAATACGACTAACTTATGAACTAATAAACAAGCATGAATAACTACTTTGTTTTAATATTTAAGAACAGCATGCAAAGTGCCCATAAATATTCAATCTGTCACACAACTTCCTGTTAAACCAACGTGGTGATGCTAGCAAGACAAAAACCAACAAACAAATATCCATATCAGTACATCAACAATTCTGATCAGCTGCTACAAGCTACAAAGTACAAGCAACAGACCCTCGCAGAGCAAGATCAGTTTCGACAATGACAATAAACGAAATGTTAGCAGCATTGTCCTCCAGATTCGTCTCAGCACTCGTCCTAATGAACACATATTAAACACTGTAACATCTGAACTAACACATGCTGCACGTATAAATTACCGGTGACATATAGGTGGGTGGTGGTGATGGTGGTGGCTGGATGGGGGCGCTGGTGTGTGGACCCTGTTTTACACAACACTCACTGTTTGCAGACTCACATTCATTTCTGCAATAACGTACAGCACTTGGCAATGTATCCAGCTTTACTAACAAAATTATGAATGACATATGCTATGCGTTGCGTGGTGGCTCAGCAGTAGGGCGTTGGACTTGCGATTTACATGTCGCGGGTTCAATTCCCAGCCGGTGGCTTTCACGTAACATAGGTCAACTCAGCCTTGCATCCCTCCGGGGTCGCTAAATCGAGTACCTGCTTCGGCTGGGGGTAAAGGCGGGATTCTCACCTCTGCCGGGTGGCAGGTAACACTGTGTGATCCCATATAGCACGTGAGTTTCCCGTAGCGGTGAGGCTAAGTTAATGCTAACTGCTATACACTGTTTTACTTTTTACTTTACTTTACTTTTTTATTTTGTGCACTGTTGCACTCACAAGTTCCTGGGTGCAACGACGGCATTATTATACTGTGTTATAAAACGTACATGTTTAAAATGACTGGTTCTCAACCTTCACTGCGCCATGCACCCTTTCACCATGTCAGAATAGCACACCGTCTTCTAGGATCGTCAAACTCAAAAAAAGGACGTCAAATAATATGGGATGTTATACAAGAAAATGTCCTAATATTCGTGATTAAAGTGTGCCATGATTGTCTCCCTTATAATAATAATAACCAGGATGATATTTATGGTGCTGTCATCATGGCACAGCCATTGCGACTCAGCGCCGAGGTGGCCGCAAACCCTCAGACCAAGCCAGCCGACTTGGACTGCAAGTAACAAATGGCAGCTACCGTCCACATCCACCATCACCATTTTATTATTACTCAGCCCGACAGCTGATACTCATTTTACCATCCCACGGAGGATGGAAGGCTGAGTCGACCTAGGCACTGCAGTAAGGGTGTGCAGCCCATGCCCTAGGCTGCATATCACAGTGACTGTCGTGATAAACACAACTGCCTACGGTAAGATTCGAACCTGGGTCCTCTCACACCATAGTCAGGCATGTTACCATTAGGCCACTGCGACACTAGTGTTACACGCTATACAGGCATCAGTACAGCAGCAACATTTCGGCCCGACTAGAAAATTATCAGAATGACTTCGGCTGAACAGCTCAATATTCTTACAGTTCAAGTCTGCCAATTGCTGGTCCCAATTCCTGTACAATCCTGAAATTCTCCCGTAATAATTCTCCCTGGCTAAAACGCTGCAACAACTCATACATAAGAAAGGATAATGCCAAAATCGTACAGAACAGCACCTTTGATAGGTGACGAAAAACAGTCTGAAGATCTACAAACGATGCAAGGCAACAGCAAACATGATACATTTACGTGAAAATAAGCCAACACTAACGTGGTGACGTTAACAGCAATGTGGAGTGGGTCTTGACTAGCAGGCAGGTGAGTTGCATCAAGACGGATTACTGTCGTTGTACTGGTTCCACCCTTTAGTGGGTTGCCAATTTCACACTGCACCAGTCTGTCGGATGGAGTGCAAGCAATGTCCTTAACATTCCATCAAACGCATAAACACACTGCCAATTGCTGTTTCTAAAAGTAAAACAAGAAGCTCAGCTACAGCAGAGGAACCGCGTGACGCGCTATGTTAGTAAATTCGTGCTATGTGTCACGAGCCATTGGAGTTATACAAGTTTCAAATAGCAAAAGTGACCTTCAGGTTCACTCAAGGTGCAATTCGATAGGCCACATACGATTTCCTATTAGTCTTCCATTGCAACGATGTCTCTATCTTGCACCATTTCCAAGATATTTAAAATTTAAAGTGGGTCAGGTAACCCTGACCACGCCCCTTTTAAGGGTGATTTGTCATCCTTATGCTAGGACTTGAAATAGCCTACATACATGCAAGGTTGGACCACTCTAGCTTCAACCGTTCCAGAGATATGGTTGGTGCCCACCAAAATTTAAATGACTCACGTGACCTGACCACGACCCTTTCAGGGATGGTTTGCCATCCCTGGGCTAACACTTGCTACAATCAACCTTTCTATCAAATTTGAAGTCTCTACCTGTACCCACTGTAAAGATACGAAAGGCGATACAAACTAGCAAAAATTGGGTGATTTGGGGTAGTTAGGGTCAATCAAGATCGCTGAAAATAACGCCATTCGATAGAGCGCATAGAGTTCCTATTAGCATTTCATAGTAACTATGTCCCTATCTCGCATTGTTTCTGACATACAGCGAGATGTTGGTCGAAAATCACCAATCTGAACCTACGCCCTCTGTTTGGCGCCCGCGTAGGAGGTGACCCCATTGGAATTTTGCCGAGATGTTTGACATCAGAAAACTCTAGTCCCTGGGCTATCGTACGGCGTTGTTTGCGTGATCCTAAGTTTAGCCGTTTTGGTACAGTGACGGCTGGTGACAGACGGACAGACAGACGGACGGACGGACAGACAGACAGACACATGACAACGGCATATACCGTGCTAGCATAGCGTCGCACTATAACAATACCACACAGAGAATCATTGACAAACTGACAGTCAACAACAGACTTCTGTACTTTGTACTCACATGGCAGTACATGCTATCATAATTATATATGTCTGCTCGTCACAAAAAACTGTGTCTTAACAGCCAAACCACGCGGCAAACTTTTTACACCATCCGGTAAGAACATTCAACTTTGGAATTTTAATGGCCAAGAGGCTTAAATGGGGCAATGTACACCATCAAGTCATTTTTTATTTTTAAAAATTCCAGAATTTAACTAATGATACGGTTCAGAGGATCAACATGCCAAATTTTGTGCCAATCAGTCAAACTATTCTTAAGATGTGGCTATTTTCGATTTTTCGTCTGCTACTTTGGATTTGTTGTGCGCATATTTGGACCACCCACAAACAGTATTTGGTAACGTTTATGGTTTTGCAAACTTTGGTTGGAAGTGACGCAGTAGTTTTGATAATATGCAAGTTTTAATATTTTGCAAGTTTGACTTGAAAATACCTATTCATGCCTTCTTTTGGGGCTTAAGGAGGTCTGACCCCCTAAATGGGGAGCAGTCTCATCGTGACCCTCAAAAGGCACCTTCTTGCATGTAAACAAATGCGATGTACATATTGTTATAATCGGTCCACCACAGGTGAGGGGTGGGTACAAGCCCAAGAAAAAAGTAAAAAGTAAAGAGGTTGCCCAATAAACCACAACATGTGACAAGTCATGTGTTCGCCCAGACCACCCAAGTTGTCACAGCGCCACGTAGATTTGCATGTGTCATCATAATCACTACGTAGTTATATATTTCAGTTATCACACTAAAATCCGTTTAGGGATTTCAGGGCCACTGGTTGCCGAAGTATGGCTATTCACACTGCTTTGGCAATTGGCTTACAACAGTTTGTAGGAAGAGAAAAGGCGTGATTTTAACTTTGGCATATATATGTATATATTTGAATATTGTACTGGGATCGTGCATCATTTTGATAACGTGTAAGGCATTCTTCATTAATGTAAATTTATCAATTCTCTTTTGTTAAACAACAGCACTCAATCCACTCTCTAGCTAATAAAACTAAATTTAAACATACCTTTGAGCCTGTGCCAACATAGTCAAGATTCGGAGGCAAGATGACAGACAGCCTTGCCTGATGTGCTTCTTCGCCACCATTGTACACCATAGCAGTCAGTGTCATTTCTTGTTCTTGGTCGACAGTCAGTTTATATACGCCACTTTCTGAATCACTGCACAGTCAACAAATTTAAATCTTATAACACACATCATCCATTAGATAAGTAGAGCTATGCGCAACTGGTTGGCCAGTCCAGTAAAAAGTCTCCGCTGCTGCTGACAGACCCGCGTGAAACAGTGCCTCACGCCCACCGTGCTGTACACAGATTGTTGACGGTCAGTGTGATAAACTGGTGACCGACGACCGTCATCAGTTTATCACACTGACCTTCCACCTAAGTTGACAGCACCTGAGACAATCAACGTGCAGCTGCAAAAATTTTCAAAGTTCAGAGTCTGGATGAAAGTTCTGAAGGAAAGTACTCCTATTTTTGGAGATACCCAAATTCTCTTCCAACACAGTGTAGAATGAGCCAAGGGAAGCCTCTGTGCCAAAAATGAGCTCGATCTGTTAAGCCATTTTCGTACAGTGCCAGCTTGTGGCAGAAATGGGGTGGTTTGGGGTAGTTTGGGGTCACTCAAGGTCACTGGAAATACATGAACACATGAACACATGAACTCAACTCTCACAAGCTCTGAATTATTTCCCCACTAAGTGCACATATACAGTTAATTAATCGGACGCATCGGAATCGAAAATGGGGGACTGAATATAAGAAGTTGCATCATAATCGCTGTATAATCAATATGAAAAATTTACGGATGACTCTGCTGAAGGGCGGGGGGGGGGACGCGCCCGTTGCGCCCGTCCCTAAATCCGCCACTGTAAATGTTCACGAATCACCGAAATTCCCGCGTCTTATGGGAAATCGGGGTCGGGGAACACGAAGGTGATGGCAGATTTTTCACCGGAAGTAGAAATATGGCCGTTTTGCGCATGCGCAATGAAAAATATGCAATTTGGCCCTTATTTGTGGCCGAATCGCCGAAATTCCTGCGTCTTATAAGAAATCGAGGTAGGGGAACACGATGGTGACGTCAGATTTTTGACCGGAAGTCATGGACTTGTGAACTCGGCTACGGGGCAGATACCATGTTCCACAGAACGTATTTCTTGTTTTGGAATAATTACCATAAATTCAAATGTACAAAATTAAGCTGACTACACATCACTGAAAATGTGGCAGGCAACTCGATTTCATGATATTATTCGTGTGTGGCTAATTCTGTTTTATTAATCACTTGCTCATTAAACTACAAATTAGGTCAATAAAAAGTAATCCCTTACTGGTTTCTTAACAAATTGCACCAAAACATGACACTATAGCCCAAGGCTATTTTGTCATTTGTCTGATCTCAGCGTAACAAACGTAACACACTTGGTATCATACAAGCAAAAATATTTTAAACGAATATCTTATAATATGATGCGATACACCAGACAGTTGACCCTAACTAAAACTCCCCACAAACCATCCGAGATTGTGTAAAATTTTCAGTTTTTGGGGCCCCACGCCTCATTCCTGCACCAATGGGTTGAAATTTGGTGTGGAGGAGTCGACCTTCAATGCCCAATTTCACCCCATCAGTGCAACGTGTCTCCCCTGAGTAACCGAACTACTGGCACATGCACTACACACATGCAGCCAGTAACTATCAAAATATATATTCACAGCTTTATAGATAAGACAACTGTCATTTCACAAAAACAATTCAAGCATATAACTGATACAACTGGCAGACATTAAATTTTAACACATCACAACATGATCTGATTTTAAAATGTTACATGTTAGACTTGTTCTGAAAAATCATAAATGTGATCACTGCTTGCTTGATGTAAACTTGTACTGTTCTAAAGTAATGTGTAATAAAATACAACGAACCAGCAGCACTAGGAAGTAAACAATAAACATGCGATATGACATTAACTGAGATCAACATGGAATTGGTATACGTACTGTGGAATGGAAAGTGAAGTTCTAAGAGACAAACTGCTTGAACAGATATGGTCGTCACCACACTTGTGTGCAAAATTTATCTAAAGTAATAATAAATAATACAATTTGTAACAGTGCATACAAACCAATTGGTGATTGGTGTTTAATGGCATTTTCAACATTAATACAAATTGTGCTGACTAGATCCCAAACCCATCACCATAAGACATTGTGGACTTTCTATGTAGAAAACACTAGAAATTTGTATGCTACGACAGCATACAGGGCCTAAGCCATAACCAGCTGTATAAACTATGGCTTATGGCAGCTACAGCTCCAGATGGCTATTTTGAAATAATATCGCTGCCTATTGCATTACAATTTGCATTATCTATGTCATTCAACGGTCAGATTACAACAAGTTTTTGAGAACTTGATACCAGATTTTACTTACTTAATGGCAATACAACCTAACTCTTTCAAAAATGTTAACTTTCGCTTTAATCTTTCCGGAGATATGACTGCATTCGTCAAAATTTAAAATTGATCACATAACAATGACCACGCCCCTTTTAGAGGTGGTTTATCAACTAATAGGCTAGGACGTGACTTAGCCTACCAGTGTACAAAATTTGACAGCTCTATCTTCAGTCGTTCCAGAGATATGATAGGAACCTCCATAATTCAGATGGTTCACATGACCTGACCACGCCCCTTTCAGGGACGGTTTGTCATCAGCGGGCTAGGACTTTCTACAATCAACCTAGCTACCAAATTTAAAGTCTTTATCTCCACCCACTATGAAGACATGAAAGGCGGTACAAAATGTTGAAAACGTGGTGATTTGTAAGTAAGTAAATTTATAGAGCGCAGTTATCGTCAAGAACCTCTAATGCGCTGAATGCACTAGCATCGAGCAAACAGGTACATTTTAAGCAAACATCTTATACAGTCTGCTCTGATGGTCGGGACCCGGATGAAATTGGGCTAGTTAGCGGTCAGTCTAGGTCACTGGAAAGAATGCCATTCAATACAGTGCAATGAGTGCATACGATTTCCTATTAGTATTCTATAGTAACTACCGTATGTCCTATCTTGCACGTTTCTGAGATATAGTGAGATATTAGTCGAAAATCACTGCTTTTAACCAAAGATGTTAAAATCTCGAGACAAGCGTGGTCTCGAGACCATTTTTTTGGTCTCGGTCTCACCATAATTGGTCTTGGTCTCATGAAGTATTGGTCTCGGGTCTCATACGCTTTGGTCTCGTGGTTTCAAAGAGGTCATTTGCTTTCTTAATTAATTAATGACATGCAACACTGGATCTAATTATTATCGTTAAACACTGTAATCACTTTTGACTATGATTACTTCACAAGTGAAGAAATGGTAAAAATATTCAATTATTCAACATTTGTTATTTTACATGTGTAACAAAAAATAAAACAGCAATTTGTGTTACTTTCACATGCAGCTGACTTTGCTGGACTGGTCTCGGTCTCGTAGTTTTTGGTTTCGGTCTCATAACATTTTTGTGGTCTCTGTCTCACACTGTTTGGTCTCAGTCTTGGTCTCACAAAGTTCTGGTCTCATTAACAAACCCGCTTTTAACCTACCCTTCCTCTATTTGGCACCCCCGTTGGGGGTGACCCCATTGGAATTTTGCAGAGATAGTTGACAACAAAAACTAGAGTCCCTTGGCTATCATACGGCGTTGTTTGCGTGATCCTAGGTTTAGCCATCTTGGTAGAAATCGGACTTGTGATGGATGGACAGACAAAAACATGATAACAGCATATACTGCCATAACATAGCCTTGCATGGTAAAAAGATAAAGAACTCGCCTGCAATATAGCTTTTTTAAGGGCAGCCACTGTTGTATCAGCAGCAAATTATGATGCCATATTGACTCTGACCCCGAGAATGATGACTATCAAAGTGGCGACTGACACCTCAAGCAAATGACTGAATATAAATGTTATTCATGTGCAAATAACACTTCAATTAACTCTTGACCACGACAATTTTTAAACAGAAATATTTCAAAAAATCTTGTAGAGAAAAACGTTTAATAATCACTTTACTACAAGGTTAATGATCCCATGAATCTTCCAGTGACAAAAATTTGAAAACTACTTAAGATTTGACAAAGTTACCATCATGTGTTTGGTGTCCTCCCTTTTCAGAACACAGTGCATATTAACAGACGATATAAACAGGAATCAAAACCAATTCTCAAATGGCAACATCAGAGCATCTCAATTCCGAACATCTCCAGCCCCAAACCTACCATTCCCACACCCCTTAAAATCTGGATGGTCCAGAGTGAAAGGAAATCTCACTTGTGCACGTTTTCCACCATATGCATTTGGTAACATTGAATTCCGCAAATTAACAACCAAATACTTGGCTCAACTCAGTTCAGTGGCTTGTCCCAGTTTGATCAAAAAATCGGCCAAAGTTTGGTGAAATTCAGAGTTGCCCTACTTTGGCAATTAAAAGGTCATCATTTACGCAGAGAAAACAACACGTCAAACAACTTGAATAAGAGAATTTGTAATAAAAACAAACAAACAGCTGACACTTACGCTGAAGTTCTTCTCAGCCTTTGCCCTGTTCACAACTGGATAGCTATTAATGTCAGGTAAGCGAGTCCCGAATACTCTTCTTGGCTCACCAACATCGGACAGGTCATAAGTCAACTGTATCTGAATTGGACTCATGAAATCCCAGTTGGTCTTCTGCAATGTGATATAACAGTAAAATTGTAATTACATTAAATACAGTCATATTCAATAATAGTGTCTTCATCTACAATGCTTAAGTATCATAGCTGTCTACAGATATCATGCTTTCTTCATAGGTTTAACAAAACTGCAATCATTCTAGTTGGCATTACAGTATGGTAGTGCAACAGCTAATATACTGTACAGAAAGGTGGCAGTTAGTGGTTCAGAAGACCTCACAGTGTAGCACACTGTTGTAAATGTAACAAGCTAAGCATATGGAAAATGGAAAAATCTGGGCTATCAGAACTCTAGAATGCCCTGAACAGACTCTCAAAAATTTGTTATAAGTGAGTAAGTGAGTAATATCACCGTACATGCCAAAATTCAAAGTGATCGCCCCAATGACGGCGTCCTGGCAAATAGGTGATATATTACTCTCTTGTGGTCTTGGAGGCAAACCTTACCATATAATGTTCAATAAATACTACACAAAGCTCACAATAAGAGTGATATTTGCAAAATAATGCTGTTGTTAGTTTTTGTCTAATCAGTCTCCTTCTACTCCATAGTTATACTGCAGGCTGCATTTGGTCCCCGAATGCAGAACATTTGGGGGTAATTATCACAATAAAAAATTTTATGTTTTACGTGACATTTCTGAAAACTGCAATATGCAAAACTAAAATGCCAGTGACAAGTACAAACAAAACGTTACATAGATAAAACACGGAGAACTAACAGAGACGTAGACGAGATGCGTGTTGCAGACGTCCATTGCTCGCCGCTGCTCATGCATCATCAGAGACCCAGTGATTGTTGGCTCCTCAACTGCCCTTCCACGAGAATTCCGATGTGAAAATACAGCACGAGCTGGCCTCGGAGATGATAACTTCTCTGCATCCAGCATGTACCTCACTCCAAACGTGCCATTAAACCTGCAACCAAACACCTCCACATTTCCAGTATATCACAATAACTGATATAAACCATTACTGCTACCCTTACTGCTACTAAAAGGTAAAGGCTTCCCATACTTGTTACCAAGCGTTGGACCCGGAGGTAATATCAGTGTACAGGCAGTCAGCCCCCAGTTCATCCTGCGGGCTGACTGTGGTCATCATAAGTCATCCATCCGGCGGTAGGCTGCCATTACTTTCCGCCAGGCCTGCGGTCACCTTCCCAGCCGCAGAGCATCACCGCCCCTCGGCTGGTATCAAGTTATACTGCTTGGTGACAGAGGCACATAAATATGAACAACTTGCCCAAGGTTGTTACGCAGCTTTGCCCACAGTAGGATGTGAACTCACGACCTGTTGATCGCAAGTCCAACGCTCTACCCGTTGTGCCACCACACCACGTCTTACTACTACTTTAGCTTTTATTTAACGATCTAGTTAAACTATGGTAGTCCAGGTTAGAAACTGAGCCTCTGGGATTTCTGTAACATAATTTGATACAACCAGATGCCCTTCCTATAACCCAATCAAGAGCATCAAAGCATTCAATAAAAACACCACAGCATAGGTAATAATACTAGCAAGCATTACTGTGTTCTATCGAACTCCAGTCTATTCAATGTGATAGTCGCGGAAAGAATAGGCATCAAACTGACCACATTTCCGAGCCACAATCACAATTTTGTGAAAACCAGTCGATACCAAAACCGGAATTTGCACCTCTCTAAAATGCTAATTTCTATTTTCGGTTTCGTTGACCACTGAGCACAAAGTCAATACTGATTAATTTTAACCCTGTTTGGATTTTTTTGTGACGAGTCATGGCAAAAACGTGGCAACCGCAATCGCAAAACTGCCAAAATCAAAATTTGCACAGCTCTAAAATCAGTTATCTACTTCCGGTTTGTCTCAGAAACAATAGGCGTTGAGCCGACCACATTTCCGAACTGCACGCAAAATCATGTAAAAACCGGTAAAGAATTATTGTGTGCTATGATGTAACACCCAAACTGCATGAGAGAATAAATGATACAATCAAAATCAAACAGCAGGAATTTCTCCTCTCTGGTCACTTTTAGTCCGGCCATATTCCGAGGCACTGCAAACTACAGTACATGCCGGGAATTCTTAGAAACAGGCCTAAGTTGTTGAGCTCCAGACAGCAAGATGGGACAGGCGATGTACTGGAAACAGTTGGAATACTAACCACAAACTGCCTTCCAGTCTAGGGAGAACACACCCTACCTCAGATTAAGAGTCAAGCCGCCAGGAAGAAAGATGGAAAGGCACCTCTTTTAATCTCACCCCATCCGATGTTTTTGCTGGTGGACACCCAATTTCATAGCTTCGATGTGTTAGTTACTCCAACCCTGTGGAATGAGTGAGAACTCTTCCACCAATGGCACAGCCTTTCTGTTAGCAACGGAACACGCAAAATCAAAGACATGAAACAACATATCTACATATCAAAGACCAGACATTCAACTCGACAGATCATCAACACTGGCGTCAATAATGTGATTAGAAAAACAAATTACAACAACAACGACATGTTACTTGCAAAGAAGAGAACAAGTAGTCTCACCTGCTGCGTGGCTCAGCAGTGAATCTGAAGCAAACTTCCACTTGGAAACAGACATTCTGTGTGTTATCAACAGAGCACCTGTCCGAGGAAATGTCAATATTCGTGGGTGTTCCTGATATACTTGCATCAATATTAACTACCGGACGTGACAGCAAAACAGCAACTGCATTGGACTGATAAGCACCGACGATGATGTCAGGATATCCATTGTCATCCAAGTCCGCACCACCGGCCAACGATGAACCGAATGCACGCAACGCCACATTTGATGCCAAATCTTCAGCATATATCCGCTGAGAATGCACAGGTGAGAGCCCATTAGGAGAACCATGGTAGATATAAACAGCTCCAGAGCCCTCGTAAGGTGCTCCAACTGCTAGGTCTGGTGTCACAACAGTTTAACAACAAATACTGCTAATGGAAATGAATTATATATCAAAATACACATTATAGTTCAACTGCAGCGTTACTATTATAACCAAAACCAAAACCTTAAAAAAATAAGGAAAAACTAAATACAAAAACCAAGTAGGTCAAAAAACAGCCTGGGAGATAGTCCATGAAGGCAGTGCGGAGGCAGAAGTGAAACTACGAATAAAGGATTTGTGAAACAGGTAGAGTAATGGTACCAGGAGTGAAAGAGAGAGGAAGTTATGGATGAGCAGAGTGGTGAAACAGAAGAGGAAGAAGTGACCAGAAAAGGAGCAGGTGAGTCGGATGTACAGAAACTGGTGCCAGAATAAGGTTAACAAACAGATAAAGAGAGATAGGGAGTTGATTCCAGAGACAAGGTAAAGCATAGCAAAAGAAGCGGTCAGTTATTTTTAGAGAGGATGATGTCGGTGGCCGAGAAAGAGTAACAATAGATAAAGAGTGAGTACTACTATGA
>Ga0209780_1001571_pt1 | contig 15207 bp, 9 predicted proteins | sample WorMetexBAHAMAS2_FD_187384 | JGI IMG/M metagenome (GOLD analysis project Ga0209780, IMG submission 187384) | Marine gutless worms symbiont microbial communities from Max Planck institute for Marine Microbiology, Germany - Inanidrilus exumae... | ecosystem: Host-associated > Annelida > Digestive... | reverse complement strand
CATCCCTCCTTTCCTTCACCATTCTTCCCTGCCCTCCCTCCTTTTAACTGTCCCTCCCTCACTCCTAGTGTTGACAGCATTAGGGGTTTTGCGTGCATGCTGCCGGTTTTGCAGCGGCTCGGTGATGCTTACGGTTTCTAGTAATTATCTATTTTTCAAGTGCACACATTTTTAAACTGTGTTCGGAACAGTATTGACAACACATGATTGATGTACATGTTGAATATACATTATTGATATCTAAATTGCAATATTCTACAGCACAGCCGATACATTTTTAAATGTATGATTGTTAAATGATATCCTCAATGATTGTTGATGACCGTAAATTTTATACTGGCTCGAAACGCCTTATTTTGGTCTGAAATGACTCTTAAAATATGTCCTTACTTTGTTACATTCAAATAAAATCGAAATAATAACACAAAAAATAAATTCCCCATACCTGAAAACCCCCGAAACATGGTTTTACACATGTTTCTACGACTTTTGGTTGTCCGGTTATTGTCTTGTGAGACACCCGAAGGCCGCCATCTTGGATTTATCCAAAATGGCCGACATAGAGGGAGCCCAGCTTGGCTCCCTCGAGAAATTGGTAGCTGATGGTCATGTCTAACTCTGGTCCAAAAATGGTGCTTGTGGAACAATTTGAACAATTATATGACTAAGCCCCCTGACTAAGAGAGACGGACGGACGTCGACGCGGCCAGCGTCACAACGCGAGGATTAGGTCACTTACATTCAGACACTGGTCACGGTAGCAGTATTTGCTGTCGATGTTCTTCGGCGTGGAATGAGAGATCGAGCCGTCGCAATTGGCAGCGCTCTGGTCGACAGCCGTGACAGACTGCGGCGTGCCGTACTGTTCACAGGAGGAACCCGCTGAACGACTGTTAGCCGAATTCATCGACTGGTCACAGTTCCAATACCTGCCCGACGCTGCGACAACAGGCGTCGAATGGTGCTCTGAAATCCGATTATCCGACACCTGTAACACATTCAAGTCTTACATTTAACCGACCAGTTATTAGGCCTACTTCAGTACCCGCGCCAGAGTATAGCAAGTAGGGGGCCAAAGAGTTTTTTTGGAGGGGGGCACATAGTCGACGAGTCCACCTAATAAAGCCGGTGTTAAATGTCCGTCCGTCCGTGGCTTACAAGTTCGTTTGTTCGTTCAAAAAGACGTAGGCGTAGTATTTTGATGCTTCGTTGGTCAATGTAAACGACATGAAGTGTTTGTCTTCGGTGTGGGAGCGTTTGTTACTTGCTTAGGCTATACCGAATATCAGCAGATGATTGTGATGGTTGCAGATGGTTGCTTGGATCACTCCGCATCAGAAGCATCAGTTAAATGCCAGGGCAATGTCATCAACATACATTTGCACACTATTGCCATAACACTTTAAACCGATACCGTATGAGCTGAAACCCAAATACACGAAACCATAGCCGAAGCTACATAGCTTACATGCCCTCGTGTCAGCACTGATCCGAAATAGCAGCCGGTCGTAAGCCAATTTTCGTTACGTAATAGTCACGTGTATATAGCCTTGTATGCAGTGTTTAGGGATTTTAATGAAACAAACACATGCGTCGATATTATCTCGTTTCCACTGATAATTTTGTTTATGGTGATGTTTAGTCGCTTATGGAATGGACTATAAGGCCTACGCAGGTTTCTGACGTTGTTAAAAATTATTGTGAAACAAAAATGCGGCGCAATGTAAACTGTTGCGGTTGTTCATAACAGCATTCTCTCAACTGTATAATCCCTTTTGCAAAATAAACACAGCAACAAACAAGGCAATCGTATACATCAGACTTCTGGTGACATTTGGTAACGATCTCATGTGTTGTACGAGAGGTATGTTCGCGGACAGACAGACACACGCACAGACGCGTTCATTACAATACTTCGCCACCGCTCTTGCGGACGAATCAGTAAATTCACGTTCAATGGAATACGTTTAATTTTTGTCATAGTAATCATAAAATACGCTAATAAGCTTAACTTTAGCAACTGGTATGGTATGTTCAATATATACTATATGTACCGATGTCGTGTTAGCGCTGCCAGTGCTGGTAGCCTCGACTTCCTCATTCCAAATGGTCCTGAATCAAACGTTTCACACAGAATGTATTATATAGACGTTAGCAATTTTCTAATTGCTTCCAGCATGACTGGACAGGTAATGTAAACATAGGCCTATAAACAGCGACGCCGTCGGCCGTCACACGTTGCGCAGATTAATCGTGCGAAATAGACGGCCATTCGTAATTAGCTTGTGGATACCGCGTCACGCATTAACAGTTCTACCAGCGAGAAATACATGTATAGCCGTGATCGTATTGAGCGGCCGTCACGGGGGAACCCGGAACATACACAATGTGGCGCCAACGCTGTTACGTTAACTAATAAAGAACGTTGCTGACGTGACGGTTAAACAACTAATTTACAACATTTAATGCCACGGCGTAACAGCATTAAGCGAACTCATGGTAACTGACAGATTTCGCTTAATAATGCCTCAGCCGTGATAGCTAGCGAATAAATCAATTATCACTAATAGGAAGTCGACAATGCGCTTTCCATCGAGCCTAAAACACCCTGTGCGTTAACCCAAGTCCTCCAAAGGTGGCTCAAAACGAGAATTTTTACATTTGGCGTTGCCTTTTGTATAATTCCTTGCAGGTAATCGTAGACACTTCAAATTTGGTATGTGGGTTGAACATAGCAAGTCTCAGCCTATTGATAGCAACCGTCCCTGAAATGGGTGTGGACGTCACGTGACCCACTTTAAAGTTTTAGACCCCCTAAGATAATGAACCGCTTAAGCTAGAGACTTTAAATTTGGTATGCATGTTGATCATAGCATGTCCCAGCCTACGGACGACAAACTGTCCCGAAAAGGGGCGTGGTCACCTGACCTCTTTAACTGTTAAAAAATAACTGATAATATCTCGAAAACGGTACAAGATAGCCTCATGATTTTTATTAAATTTGAATAGGAAGTCGGATGCGCTCTATCAAATGGTTATGTTGCTGATGACCTTGGGTGACTCCTATAAGCACCTTAAACCACCTCAATTTCTACCTTTTGCGTTGCCTTATGCATCTTCGTAATTGATGATCGCAAAGACTTCAAATTTGATGTACAAGTTGAATAAATGATTTATCAGCGACAAAGGGCCAAAGGCCATTAACATATAACATAATTATAACGGAAGAACATATGACAATAGGTAAAAAAATACTATGACAATGCAAGTTACATAAACAGACGAGCCATCAATATCGTGTAAATAGATTCACATGGACATGAATGATAGTTTTCTTGAATGATGACAAACTTCTAAAATAGACAATGGAAGGTAGCAACCTATTCCATGGCGTCTGACATTCATGCGACTTACGTTTAATAACACCTTGTATGCCTAAGGCTTTCCGACAGTTTCCCCTAGTAAGAGCGACATCATTCCGTAATCTAAGCAATTTTGACTATGAACATCAAAAACGATTATATATATATCAAACACAAAAGGGGCGTTGTTAAAGTCACGTGAGTGTTTTAAAATTTTGCAGTTTGCGTACATGTACATCACGCGGGTTCGTCAGCGACAGCTGATTGAGCTAATTGTTGGTCGGCTAAGTGAAATCATGAGAAAATTGGACATCAATAAATTTGCCCACCTCACCTGTCAGCTGCAGCCACTTTACCTTGGGAAAGCCAAAAAGTCATTTAAAACAATAATACTAATACGCACGTCTGATCACAATGCCTTCACAGAATTTTCGCAAATTACGTATTAACATGACTTACGGACTTTCTTGGCCCCGACGAGCGATAGCCTAGAAAAGCTCTCACTCGAGATCGCACCGACCACTTTGTGGCTAGCGCTACTTATTTACTGTCTTCAATTCAGAACTGCTTTTCTTGCACGTTGCCGGAACTAGGGAATTTCGTTCTCATTTTCAGCCGATAAAGAATATTTTTCTCCTGTATTTTTGAAGCACAGGTCTCTGACCTCGACATATGAACGTGACCGGGCGAAGATGAACCATCATGTCAAATATCTAGGTCAAAGGTCATTTCGTTCGAAAGTTATCGTGCGAATACCCCTCCCACCACACACACACATGCACACTCGACAGACCGATTGAACTGCCCGTGGCAAAGTGGCATGGGCGGCGCTACAGGGGCGGGGGAAAGTGCCCCGTGCCCTTGCCTTTGCCCCCTAGTTTCCCCCAAAGCGAAATGTTGGTTTTGGAAAAGTGCCCTATGTTAGACATTTTTTCCACTCACAGCGATTTCCCTTGCCCCTCTGTGCCCTGGCCCTTGCCCCACGTTGCCCCCAACTTCAAATTCCTGGCGCCGCCCATGCAAAGTGGTCGATAAAAGTATGTAAATCTAAATAAATTACAAGGAAACCATTAGAAATGCTGCTGTGCAAGAATTACCGGCGAATGTGTCGGAATGTGCTGAGTGCAGACCGACACGTGAACGAGCAGCCGTCATCCGCAGCTGACATCATCATCATCTTTATCAGTTTGTCGTTGTCGGTTGACGGTGTATCTGCAACGTCCGAGAGCGCCTTGAGTAACGTCGCAAGCTCAACGCTGCCGTACCGGACGAGACTGCTGAACGATCGCTTACGAATAACAGACGAATTACTTGCGGCGGAAAAGGTATTTAAGCAACCGGAATTCACTTGACAGCTGCTCGACGCGTCTGTCCGTCATTCGTGGCGCCGCCCGATCGGCTACTGGCGCTGCTGTGTCCCGCTGCCCTCCGTGACAAGTCTCTATCGCTCCTCCCACTAAACTCTCGGCTCGTCTTGTCTGTCGCCGTTGTGTAATTGCCGCGTAGGCCTATAAACTGTTGACAATACAATCCAGTAGCAGCCGACGGGAGAGGGGCGAGGGCTAACCCCGACTTGGACGGTTCTGAACTTCCGACATGACATATACGTTGGCCGCAATTCGAAAAAGCTGAATGGAATAATTGTCGTCCAAACAAAAACAGGTGAAAATTGCAATCCATGCCTGTCTCCATGTCCTGTGTACGCGCCATAGCTGTGATGGATGTAAGAACTTTACGATACTATTAGTTGACCGACTTTTAGCACCTTCATGTCGTACCACAGCATTAAATCTTCTTTTGGATATTTACGAAAAAGTGATTTTTTACATTTCATATATTTAGATTGGAGGCTGATTTCAACGTGTGTTCATAATTAATGCACACTCAGACGACGATGCCAAAAATGACGACCACTGTGTCGGTTTAAAAGTGTACTATTGTAATTTATAGCCGACAGATTATAGTATCTTAAAGCTGCAATGTGTTCTCTGTAGTATTAAGGCCGATTAATACATTAATCGGCTTTGGTAGTAACTACTGTTTTCAGGTAACATGCTATGACGGACACTATGAAAAAGAAACAGCCATGTCACAAACAGCGCGCGTCAGCGTCAGCGGTGGTGGCAAGACGGAAGTGCCGCTACAACAGACATGAACGTGCAAGTTATTGCTTGCCGCTAAAGCCTCGCGCTGTTCCGTCCGTGCTGTGGAACCTTTTGTCAAATTCCGTCAGATTGACACGACACGACTGGTGGCAGACGAGGCCTACCGACATGCCAACCATCTTGACATGTTGAGATGGTCTGAAAACGTGTAACGTCCCCGAAACTTGTTGTTGTTGGTAGCAGACACTGGTCACTATAGTTGGCGACTTTCCCGAATAACAATCACTCATTCGAACTGTATTGTATATATTTTTTTCTTTAGTTGTGTCTTTTCTTGGCTACCGTTTTTTTTGACGGTGAAATGAAGTTACATATAAAAGTAACGTTCCGTGGTCAATGTGTAAGATTACCTTTTAATTTTGGAAGTGAGGGTTGGCCCCGTTCTTTATAGTTCTATGTCCGCCACTGCTGTTCTGTGCTGAGTTACGTTACTCGCGATAAGAAAAGAACAACAGTACTGTCGCTGCATTTACAGCTAGTAACTATATAACGTGGTCGGCGTACAATTAGTTTATATAAATGGACTTCTGGCTGCCGTAGGCTGTTCGAGGTTATACACCGTAGGCAGTAACCAGGGTATCTATCGAATATCAATGAAGACATCGGCCGAGTCTGTTTGATCTAAAGCATATGCAGCTGATACCAACTTCTCGGTTTAAACGGCCCAAACAACGCCGACTATGTTCAAACGCGGTGTCCAATCAATTGCGCATATAGGATCTTCTGCTCGACTACAATAGGCTGCGTCATAAACCCAAGCGATGCCTCTGGGTGGCACTTAATTATGCACGCCGGCGACATCCCGCGTCGTCTCTTGTCATTCGAACTTTTGCCGAATGAATGCGCATGAATAATCATTTTGTTCGACATATCCTCCGTAGCAAACACGAAACTCAGAGGGTGTTCGAAATCTTAAACCCAGAACAGTGCCTAATACAAAGGCTTAACGCGAACGCTAACGTCGAACACGTTTAGCGACACTTTATAGGAGGACGCTAAAAACGCATTCCGAGTGGAAACGCGAGGGGAGACTGCAGGGATAGTAAACGCAAGGCAGGAGCATAAGCGTCAGAACCGGGGGAGGACAGGGGGCTCGGATCCCTCACTTTCTTCAAAGCGGGGTTCTGGCTCAATCAATCAATCAATCAATTTATTTGTGATAAAGGGCCATAGGCCACTGACACATCACATAAACAGTAAAACTATAACTACAAAAATGCAAAATTATACAGGCTATAAAGATGAACTAACATACAATATCAGTTACAGGACAACATAAAACATCACTTATGCATTAGTTATTGCGTTGCCGACAATGTAACAGACAATATATTTCATTCTCAAACACATATACTTATATTAGTAATATTGTGTAAAACCTGTAAGTGAGCCATATCTGCAGAGATTTATGGGGGTCCATCGTATGAAGTTGAGAGGGCACAACCCAACCCCTCACATATAAATTGCTTCCGACGCCACTGCCCACTGGGCAGTCGCACGTACAACGAAAATGGTCTTAATGTTTAACAATTTAACGTTTCACACAATTGCAGAAAATCGTGTACTGTATTTTGTTAATGTCACTAATTAATACCATAAAGTTAACAGCAGGAAGAACTCGTATGTTACTTGCTACACTGATTATGTAGTGCAATGTAATGTAAATGTAAATTTGTATATTGCACACTATCGCACGCTAAAAAGCTAACCCGTAATGCGCTCAGTGCTAGTATTGTGCAAACAAAAATGTCTGAGAAACTTGTTCCTATTCTCTTTCCATGACAATACTCTGACAACTCGTAGTTTCATTTATTACCGTTAGTGGATACTGAAGTAATTTTACCCGCGCGACGCTATGCTAGCGCGGTACTTGCCGTCATCATGTGTCCGTCTGTCTGTCCGTCCGTCCGTCCGACACAAGTCGGTGTTCTACTGATACGGCTGAACCTAGGATCACGCTAAAAACACCATACGATAGCCCAGGGACTCTGGTTTTTCTGACGCCAAAACTCTTGGCGAAATTCCAAAGGGGACACCCCCAATGGGGGCGCCAAATATAGGTGGGTAGGTTAGAAGCGGCGATTTTTGATCATTATCTTGCTATCTCAGAAACGTTGCAAAATAGGGCCATAGTTACTATAGAAGACTAATAGGAACTTGTATACACTCTATCGAATGGCACTATTTTCAAGGGACCTTAACTACCCTAAAGAACCCCATTATCACATTTCTTTCGCCTTTGTGTCTTCGTAGCAGGTGGACTTAGAGATTTCAAATTTGGCATATGGGTTGATCGTAGCAAGTGCTAGCCCATGGATGACAAAGCATCCCTGAAAGGGGCGTGGTCAAGGTCACGTGAACCATTTAAATTTCGGTGGGCACCAACCATATCTCTAGAACGGCTGCAGCTACAGTCGTCAAATAGTGTACACAGGTAAGCTATATTGAGTCTCATCGTACGGATGACAAACACCCTTAAAAGGGGCGTGGTCATGTGACCCATTTTAAAGTTTGCGGCCCCAAATGATATCTCTAAAACCGCTGAAGCTAGAGTCGTCAAATTTTGTATATAGGTAGACTACATCAAGTCCTAGCTATCGGATGACAAACCACCCCTGGCGTGGTCAGGGTCACGTGACACAGTTTCAATTTCGACGACTGCAATCATATTTCCGGAACAAGTGAAGCGAGAGTCGCCAAATTTTGTACGCAGGTAGAATATATCAAATGCTAGCCTTGGAATGACATTCGACCCCCTAATGGACGTGATCAGGGTCACTTGACCCGTTTTTATTACCCCAATTATATCTTTTTAATTGGTGAACCTATGCACTTCAAATTATGTATGCTGTTTGATACAGAGGAGTAGGCCTACTAGTGCATGCATGATAGATTAGCTCCGACAGGGATGTGTCTATGGTTACGTGTTTTGGGAAATAAGTGATAATATCTCCGAAACGGGCAAGATAGAAACATAGTTGAAATGGAGACTAATATCACATTATGTCTCACATATGTAAGAATTCGTACGTTACGTGGCGTATCGAATGGCACTATTGTTGTTGACCTTGAGTTACCTTGAAGGTCAGTTCTGCAAGCATTCTGTCTCACATAACTTGGGAAATACAGAGTGTATTATCTACGATATGTTTACACATGAATCGGTTACAGGCCACGTGCTCTTTTTGTGCGTGTAATTTCAACTACCTTTTCGAAAACAAAGAATTTCTCAAGGTCACAGCCAGTCGCGTACACCTTAAATGTGGAAATATCTTGGAAACGATACCAGATAGAGTCGTTGTTACTAATTCAGACCACTAATAGCAAGTGATATAATGGCCAATTAGGGGCAAATCCATTGTCATCCTATACTGCAAGCCTTCAGATGTGATTTTGTCCGCGCGACGCTATGTTTGCGCGATTGCTGTCATCGCGTGTCCGTCTGTCCGTCTGCTTGTTTGTCACAAGCCGGAGTTGTAACAAAACGGCTACACGTCAGATACGCAGACAACGCTGTAGAAACTCTGTAATTTTTTGATGCAAAAGACATAAATGATTGTCTATGAAATTCCGATGAAATCACCCACAACAGGGGTCGCGAGATGCAGCTGGAGTAGAGAAAAGTTGCGTTTTACGATCGGTCCAGAAGTCTCCGGCTAAGACGCATTACCGCCGAAAATTTGTCCATCCGCCATGGCGTTCCGCGTCCACGACGGTGCGCTGATGCAAGTCGAAATCTGATGATCACAGTTACGGACCAGTTGACATCAATGTCACGTCGCTATTAGGTTCTTTCTTTTGACGAGGTTCAGTGCTGTGTGGAGTGGAACTGGTCGGTTACCATACCATTGAGTAATCCCATACAGCCGATATCGTGCGATGTCGTGTCATAAGATGTGATACACAGCGCGTCGCGGTCTTGCCAGGTAACTGCAGCGGTCAGGTACTGTTGAGTTGTTGGTAGGCCGTTGCGGTAAACGGTCGCAGAAGTGTGAACTTAGAGGCGCGTGATGCCAGTTTTTCCAAGCGTGTTTTTGGAAGTACTGCATGAAGCAGTGTATTTTGTCGTTTTTCTGAAGATTGATGCGTGCAATCTACATCATCGTCGCATTCAAGACTCTATGTTATGAGCCTAATGCCACGTGTTGGCAGGCTGTGTGAACAACTAGACGTCTGGTTGGGACGACTACATTGGCGTCGCCAGCTATGGGGCACTGGGGCACGTGCCCCCCTCGACTTACAACAGTTAAATTTTTTTAGTCCACTTCGACTTGTACAAAGCCTGGCAGCGACTATATGTCGACAGTTGCCTCCTGTAAAAACCCAGTAACTTTTGCATGTGCCCCTCCTGGCACGAAATCCTGGCGACGCCACTGGACGACTGAAATCGTGGGAGTGGACAGCTACGTGGCACCGGCAAAAAAGCAGGGGTTGAAAACGCGGGAGTTGACAAGTCGGCACGAAGAAACACGTGCGGACAACGCAGGTTTGAGTGACCTTAAAATAATGTATTTTGGTGTAATCTCTACATGCTTAAAATTGTAACATGTAAAAATGCAAAACAATGTCAACTATTAGTGTCTTTCAGTGCACAATGTCTTTATTGAAAAAGACGATTACCATTGTGATCTGAACACGACACACCGGACAGCCCGCATCCAGCTCAGCTACTCGTAAAGCGCAGCTTTCACAGAAACGTGAGTTCCCACACGGCACGGTCCGTCTTCGGGGAAGGCCCGTCCTCGAAGACGGACGTAATTGTTTGTTATCCACACATGCCGGTAGGCAAAATGTGGATATATCGGTTACTGTTTGTTTGTTTTTTGTCATTTTGTGTGTTTGTACGGTTACGGATTTCTCCGACGAGGATAATGTTAGCGGCGTCAAATTTTGCACGGCGGTTCATCGGCGTCCTGGACAGGAAATCTCCTATTTTGGGGAACTTTGCTCCCCAGAAGCCCAAAATCGGACAAATAGGAGCCCAGCGTAGCCTGCAGACCTAGGCTGGCTGACGTCAGAGCGACGTTCTATTTATAGTTCAATGAGCGCGCGGGCCAAACGCCTCGCTAGAGATGCGCCTTTCGTGAAATCGCGCGGCGTGTGGATTGGACGTAGGATATGATCGGCATGTGTGGATACATTGTCGTCCCCGAAAACGGACGTACTTGTTTGTTGGTTTGTTTTTTGTACGGTTACAGATTTCTCCGGCGAGAATAAAGCTAGCGGCGTCAAATTTTGCACGGTTGTTCAGGGGCGTACTCTTGGGCAGGGAATCTCCCATTTTGAGGAACTCCAACAACAAACAAATCGGACCAATCGGCGCGCAATAAGTAGTAGTAGTAGTAAAAGGCAAATTTGTAAGGCGAGTCTTCATACAAAAGTGTCTCAGACGCGCCTCCTGCAGTACGCGCACTCAAGCAGCCAGCTCTTTAGGCTACGTTTGAACTACTCCCGGGTGCTCGCACTACGAATGTTCGAGGGAAGACCGTTCCAAGTGGAGGGTCCGGCAATGCGGAAGTTGTGGCTGCCGAAGCGAGTTGTCAATGTACGGGGGACGACAAGGTCGCCGTGATCAGCAGACTGCTGTCGTGATCGCGCCGCGACTGTGTGCACTGGTATGCACACATCACGCAGATACTTCGGCCGTGGTGACAGTCGAATGTCATCAGCGGAATTTTGAAGGTGACGCGCTGTGTTATCGGCAGCAAGTGCAACGTGTCTCGGAGTATTGGCGTGATGTGGTCGCTTCGACGGATTCCGGTGATGAGCCGCGCGGCGGCACGGTGCAGGGCGGACTGCAATCGTCGGTGGACGCAGTCCGCAACGCCGCACAAAAGAGCGTTACAGTATAGTTGACTCGGCATGCAATGAGTGCGTGGACAAGCGTGCGCAGAGCACCGCCCTCAGTGAGCGTCGGACAGAGCGCAGTTGACGGATCTGGAAGAAGCAACTGCGAACGACGTTGTCGACGTGGTTTTTCATGGTGAGCTGCGCATCGAACGTCACGCCAAGGTTGAGCACAGCGTCGACTAGAGACACAGCGGTGCCGCCGACAAACAGCGGCATACAGACTGACTCATTGTGGTACGGTGAGCCGAGCCAGATGAACTGAGTCTTTTAGTTTTAGGCGGTTGGATGTCATCGCTGATGCAGCGCAGGAGCTGAGAAGCTGATGTCAGGCCGTCTGCGGCAGAACAGCTGGTGTATAGCTGCGTGTCGTCAGCGTAGTCCGGCTTGTGACTCGGTGCCGCTGTGCAATCGAGGCCACATCAGCCGTGTAATTCTTGGGTTCATCGGGTCAGCATTCTGCTTCTTGACTACTGGTGTTATGATGGCTGTCTTCTGCGAGCGTGGTAGACAACCTTCCGGCAGAGAAGTGTTACACATGACACAGATGAACGGCAGAAGAAAGTCGACGATTTCGAGGAGAACAGATGTAGGATCGGCATGTGTGGATAACCGTCAGTCCCCTTCACTAACGGGCTTGTTATCCACACATGCCGATAGGCAAGCTGTGGATATATCGGTTACTGTTTGTAATTTTGTTTCTTTGTTTTTTTGTTTGTACGGAACGGATTTCGCCGGTGATGATAAAGCTAGCGGCGTCAAATTTTGCACGGTGGTTCATCGGCGTCCTGGGCAGGGAATCTCCCATTTTGGGAACTTTGCTTTCCCAGAAGCCCAAAATCGGACAAATCGGATACCCACCCGGAAGTAAAGTTCAGGTTGGACAGAGCACGCGTAATCGCGTGCCTATCAATATCGCGCGGCTTGCAGACGTAGGATCGGCATGTATGGATATACGGCTGTCCCCTAAGACAGACATACTCGTTTGTTTGTGTGTTTGTATATTTGTACGGTTACGTATTTCTCTGTCGATGACTCGATGATAAAGCTAGCGGAGTCAAATTTTGCAAGGACGGTGGTTCATCGGCGTCCTGGGCAAGGAATCTCCCATTTTGGGGAACTTTGCTCCCTCAGCAGCTTCCCCAGATGTCCAAAATCGGATGAATCGGTTGCGTCGCCCGCGCTGGGCATCCATGGCGTGGGCGACGCAGGTTTTTTGTTTGTACGGTTACGGATTTCTCCGGCGAGAATAAAGCTATAGCGGCGTCATATTTTGTACGGTGGTTCATTGGTTCAAGGGCGTTCCTGGGTAGGGAATCTCCCATTTTGGGGAACCCTGCTCCCCCAGAAGCTCATAACCGGACGAATCGGCGCGCTGCGGGTGGACGTAGGATCGGCATGTCCTCTTCACTGACGGCACTTGTTGCTATTATTCGTTGCGTTTCATTGTAAGTGAATATGTGTGTTTTTGTCACTATTCCAAATAAATGCAACCGGACCTTGGTTACACTTAAAAATACAACTACTGTGTGTTAACTTTTGACTGGCAGATAAACTCCACCTACGTTTAATTTGTTTAAGCGTTTTGTTTCACATGCAAGCAGCGCCGAAACAAAACTGAAATACCGGGTAAAACAATTTCTATGAAACAGCGCGCTAGTTTAGTTTCAGTTTTGTTTCAGTTTTATTTCACACGTAAGCACCGCATTAGTTAAGTCTTGCGCAGAAAGCTATATGTACAGATGTACAGTTTTGTGGTCTCGCTGCAGTGAATGCTGTCACAGCAGCCTTTCGTAGTCGTTGGAACTTGGAAGCCATTTTCGGCGGGGGAACGTGAAGTGAAATGTCACGACCGACATCACTGACACTGATAACAGTACCTGGAACAGTAACGGAGAAAGTCGAGCCTCGGTGTTCAGCGCACCTTATAGGCTATTGTGCTTCGGTGGCGTTCGGTGCAATTATAACACTTTGAGGTAGCCTACGTAAAAATAACGACAGAATCCACGCTAGCGGATAACGTAGGTGTGAAGGATGGAGACTGGCCGTGTTTGATCGGGCGCTGTTGGACGATATGCCTCGCGGCGAAATGCGAGAGAGGCTATTACGGTACTTCGTACAATCAAATCATTTTCACCCACAGGATAATGGGCAGGTATACTACATACCCCACAGATACTGAACATCTTTATTGATTTTTTCCCGCCATCTGCGCTGCAGAGAACTTCTCGCTCAGCCTTTTAGTATAGGGAAAAAGAAGTTCAGCTGTCGTATAGACTGGCCTCACCGATTTGATAAGGCTTTCACCTGACGAATGACCATGAAGGTAACTCAAAGTAATCGGAAATGGCGATATTCGATAGGTCATTCGACAGCACAGCTTTTGTTAGAGCCAAACTACGATCGATATTGATATCATTTTAGGCCTTGTCGAGTTTTGTCGGAAATGAAAATTTTGCTGTTATCTTCAAGTTCAAGGTCGACCTTGAGCGATCGGGGATTCATAAACAATTGATCGAATTATGTCGGTGAATTGTCGGGAGAAATCTGAGTGGATGAAGTTGGTTTCTGTAACTGTTTCACTCTCGGCACATAATACATTAGGCCTATAAATGTCTCATTTCGTCGCATAATAGATGCAAGCAATTAAGAGCCCATCTTCGTTTAAAACATTTGACTGTTGTACTATAGGCCTACGGTCATTGATAAAGACAGCCTGTGTTATCCAGCACCTCTGTTAAAACTGGAGGACTTTTCTGGAGTAAAGTTTTGCTATCCCGCATGCCCTTGATAATGGCAATTAACGCTTTAGGGAGAACACACTAGAGGTCTCCTTAACGGTGTTACCTATACACCGTCGCTGAACAAAAGTACGACGGCGGGAAATGCTAATCCCAACAACAGGTATAGATGACGGGTATTAAGAGCATTTCGAGACGTACAGGTCATTGCATGGCATGGCAAATATCGATCCTCCTTGTGACTTGGCTGTTGTGAGTGAAATAATGCAATACAAGGGCCATTTCGCCGTTCAAGGCCATTCAGGGTCACCGATTTTGGTACCAATCAAAAGCTCATATGCGACTTCCTATTAGTAATTAATACTAACGTACCTCCTATTTTGCACCGTTTCTAAGATATGGCCTTCGATAGCTAAAAAAATCGCTATATTTAGCTACCCCTCTTGCGTTTAACCCACCCCCTCCTTCCGACGGAGGAGTTTCCCTGGGCGATATCCGACTGTGGCCAATGGGAGTGCATAACGAGGTGCAGTGGCGTAGCCAGAAATTCTCAATGGAGGGGGTTCAGTGGTGAACTTCAGTCCTCTCCTCTCCCTTCCCCTTTCCCTCACTCCCCTACCACCCATCCTATCCACTTTTCCATCTCTTCCCTTAATTTCCATTCCTCTCCCTCCTTCCCCTTAGAAGTAGGTCCCCTTAAATCCAGCTAGGGGATCTGGGGGAGCGCTGTAAGCTCCCCCAGCGGGGTCTGAGGCGAAGCCCCAGCCGATATCGAATTTGATGCATTTCAGCCTTAAAATATGACATATGGTGGCAACTATTTAAATAATTTTTCTTATATTCAACTTACCAAATTCCGTGCAGCTTGAACAATATTAAAGCAAATCAGGACCATACGCGTTCTTTTATTCAAAGCAAGACTTTTCATTAATCACTTCTGTGAATATAAACAGTTTGAACACTAACAGCTGTATGTTAAGCAGCGCCAACCCTTTCAATCTCTCGTCGGCGGTAGTGTTGCGCAAGTAAGTCTTTAGACGACGCGGAGTTGAGAAGGAACGTTCACTATGCGCATTATTATTATTATTATTA
>Ga0209780_1001570_pt1 | contig 15208 bp, 7 predicted proteins | sample WorMetexBAHAMAS2_FD_187384 | JGI IMG/M metagenome (GOLD analysis project Ga0209780, IMG submission 187384) | Marine gutless worms symbiont microbial communities from Max Planck institute for Marine Microbiology, Germany - Inanidrilus exumae... | ecosystem: Host-associated > Annelida > Digestive... | reverse complement strand
ATTTTTACGGTGACCGGATCAATTTCACCTGCCAACAGTAAAACTAACCTTAACCTAACCGCAACTCGTTTTGGAGTTCCGACACTCTGAACTTGTTTTGGAGTTCTTACACTGACAGTTCTGACAGATGGCGCCATTTATTTTGTCTCAACTGTAATTAAGAAATAAACTAATTAAGAAAATAATATCTTCATCTCTATAATAAGCAACAACTATATAACTAAAAATATAACTAACCCTAACCATACAGTGAATCATAACCGTAGATTTACGGTTAAAAGTGAAACACTGTAAAGTAAGAGCTGACGTAAAAATAAGTTAAATTTTCGTGCGGGGTATGTGGTCCGTACCACTGTGGGCCAAACGAATATTCAGGCACATAGTTACAACTCGAACCACTTCGTTGAATTAAACACTGAGCGGGACATCAGCACTGTTAAGGAAGCACCACAACAACATCTGGAGTTCGACAGTGATGCATTATTGCTCCTGCTCTGTTTTGTGTTGCCATTCACTGGATTATAGACCATATGGCCAACAAACCAGGGATATTTGTTGGAAACTCCCTGTTCACTGACCTCGTCTACGCAGATGACACAGCTCTACTGGTTCAGTCACCTACAGCTGCTGCCACTTGTCTGTCCTCTTTCAGCGAAGACGCATCCACACTATGTCTGCGTATTTCCTGGCCTAAGACAAAAGTCCAGAACGTTGGTGATGGCAGTCATACACCTGCTGACATCACCGTAGACGGTAACCTTGTGGAATGTGTGGAGAGTTTTGTTTACTTGGGCAGTGTCCAGCCCTCAGCCCTACCGGACATCAAGAGACGTATTGCCCTTGCTTCGTCTGTGATGGCATCTTTGTCCAAGATTTGGTGAGACAAGTGCCTATCACTGACTATCAAGATCAGGACATACAAGGCACTCATTCTCTCCACCCTCCTGTACACAGCAGAGACATGGACCGTGCGCACTGAAGATGCCAGGATCTTAGAAAGCTTTCATATGAAATGCCAGCGCCAGATACTTGGCATCAGATGGCAGGCCATGACCGTAACGCTGAAGTCACAATCCAGACCGGTCTCCCCCCCGGTGATTGATCACATCGTCAAACGCCGCAATGCTATTTTCGGTCAAATTGCCAGGATGCCGAGCAATGTCCCAGTACATCAGGCCCTAAGTTGCCAGGTCGACTTGTCTCTTGGTCGACCCCCTGATCGTTCGTGGAAGCGTCGTCCCAGTCGTCCTCCGAAACGATGGCTAAACCAAATCCGTGATGAGTGGTTCATCATATTCTGACTGTCGTACAGACGTAATATAGCACACTCCATCAGTGTGGCAAGTGTTATTATGCTTCCAATGCCCCCCAGCCGATGTGTGGAGAGACACTGTCAGACGCGGTCATCGTGGAGCGACGCAACGGTCCTCGACGACTACGTGTTAACGACGACGACGACAGTGGTAGGCATTAGCAGCTGCCATTCAAAAATAGTAATATCAGATACGCATAATGCATTCTAACAAATGTACATGCAGCAATCGAAATAACACATGTAGGAATAAAAGCAATTCGTTACAATAAAAATATGGTGTTTAAATAAAATGCAGTCATTGCAGTGACAAAATAAATGATAAAATATAAAATGATCAGAGCTTATCCATAAAAGACACTGTATGGTGGGGGAGTGGGTTGAGTTGAATGTGGTCAAAAGTGGACAAGGGATCAGGGAGGGTTTGATAGTGTGCTGGAGTTCCAACTTCTAATTTTGCTAATATGGGATGCATGCAGTTGATGTCTCAGTACTACTACATCCTATCTGCACCATTCGTGCCATAAGAAGATAACTGTAAACTTAAACATAGGACAGTTTCCTATGTATCCAGGACATGGAACACATAATACTTGTCTTTAGGACTAAATGTCAGAATTATTGATCATTTATAAATGAGTAGTTAGTGTGAGTATTTGCAAGGAATTAGATATGTAACATAGCATAACACTACAGAGTTGTGGTTATATGCAGTCTGCAGAGTATGCGAGGGAGTACATGTAATGACAAATGCAGGTAAAAGCAGACAAGGGTAAGGGAGGGTGTAAAAACTGAGGTAGATTATTCCAGATTTTAATAATCTTCATGCTGAGTGTTTTTCTTTGGTGATAATGAGATCTAAATTCTCATATCTCCTGTGGCTTCATGTCGTAGACTGTTTTTTGAGTGAATATTATGGATTATCCTATTGCATCGCATAGTAATCATATGAGCCGATACGAGTGCTAATGTCTATTTCAACTTGCTATGCAGTAACCATTATCCATAGCCAACTGACAAGATATTATTATTTTGTAGTTCCAAAGTTTACGTGTATACCTGTTAGTAGCAGTTATCTTAAAATTTACTTAAATTATGCATATTTCAGTAAGCAAAGCATTGTTAAACAATGATTAAGCAGTGTACATATGTTGTGTAATTGTGTATCACCGTAGAGTTGTTGTGTCATTGCAACATGCTGCCATGTCGGAAGCATAATAACACTTGCCACACTGATGGAATGTGCTATATTACGTCTGTACGACAGTCAGAATTCGATGAACCACTCATCACATTTGGGTTAGTGAACTACTGCTGTGTTTTGTCATTTAGATGCATGTCATGGCTTACTGTGGTCCTATGCATTGTGTGTCAAGAGTTTGACAGCTTTCATATAGTGGTGAAACGGACTGTCTGTTGCATCCAGTAAGCAACCAAATTGACATAGGCAGAAGCCTTTACAGTGCATTGTCTTTGACAGATTGATGCCATACTTTGTTATGTTGTGAGTTGTGTGACTGACAACATATTTTATGTATTGCATAATACTTGAGGGAATATTTTTATCAAGTACGTTAAGAGATAAATGGTAGTGTCGTCATGACCACCGAACTTTCACCGCCATCACAGTGGTTGGCTACCATCGAACCAATACTGCCATTGCAGTGTTTTACAGTGTTCTCGGTGGTCTTTCTGGGTACTGTGTCCTGAAAACTGCCCCTCACTATTCAGCAAAGCAGTAATAGTCATAGTCATAGACATAGTCGACTTATTAGCAATGGCGGTGGTGGTTGACGTGTGTTGTGATGAGGCGTGAGGGGAAGGGAACAGGACAGATTGATCGGCAATGCATGGTGCATACTGCATGCCCATAAAGGCCAGGCAGCATATCACATTAGGTAAATCAACTACATGGCCAAGTTTACAGCACATCAGAAATAGCTATCCAGATATCGATTAATAACCCTAGCTTTGACACTGATCAATATTCGTCACCAGCATCGCCTGAGTTGCCAATTCCTGCCACTGTAACAGCACAACTGAATGATATCAGTTGCAGTCTCCATTTGTGAACTGGTGTGCTGTGTAAAATTTCTAAAGTGATCAAATTTACAGAGATTTGCCTGCAGGCAGATGAAATCGTAAATTAGTATTCATCCCAGATAGTGAAGTGCATGAAATGCATACAGTGTATTCAAGTGTGTCACTTTGTCATCTCCTACCATAAACATTTCAAGTCACTGTGAATATGGTGAAAGGTATAGCAGTAACGTGTGTCACATGTAATATGTTAAGTTACTATGTTGTAAATAGAATACTGCATGGGGATGACTGTAATCCACATGAATTCTGTTGAGATGGCAGGTAATGTTGTCAGGTTACAGTGGGTCATTGGGGATGGAAGCAAGTGTCGTGGAACCCACTTGGGATTGGAAAAAGCCTTGAAGGATTACCATGTATTATCGTGGGAATTTGACTTTTATGGTTCACTTCAAGTAACAAAATGTGATTCCACCGGAAGCTTCTTTCAGAGGCAGAAATTTTACTGATGTGGCCATATTTTATTATCAGTTAACTGATTTGTTGCTAAGTTTGTGCATTTTCATTACATTTTATTTCAAGGCCAACTCAGCCTTTCATCCTTAGAAGATTATTATTATTATTATTATTACAGCTGAGCTGAGTCTGTATACTGTAAATTGACTGCTGTACAAGCAAGGATGCAGTTGGGATGGAGACCGATCTTTACAGGGATGGGTGGGGATGGCATAGACGTTATGTGGGGATGATAGGAACATAATGTAATTGGATGGCAATGGAGATAAATTTGCCAGGACGGGATGGTGTAATTTCTGTCCCCGTACATGTCTCTAGTCGTGATTTGTGAGTGGATGTGTACATGATATTGTGATGCGTTGTGAAAACAAGGTGTTTTGAGAAGAGAATGCTAGTGCCTCCAGGCAACCCAATGATCTGTCACCAAGCTTCACCGAAAGCTCACCTGAATGCTGTGCATTGCTGTAAAGATGCTGATTTCTGTAATCAAGCACCACCAACGCTTGCTCCTGCGCCAACCACTGTTGCCAGTATGTTTCTTATTGTCTCTTCGTTTTGTTGTGTGATATGCGATGTTCGTCTTCTTTCTTTTAGAGAAGGAATGGGAGATGTACGACACTTGATGACTGTTGATTTTGATTTGCTTTGACAAAAATGCAACAAACTACTGAACTTGTATGGTTATTGTCGGTTGCATTGTAATAATCAACTGATGTTCAGTGTTTGGAATAACGATGAACCTTCTAATTTGTATTTTTCAGATGTTGGTTAACACGTGACTGTCAAAAGCTTAAGTTTGCATGTGAAATTGGCCACCATTGCTGCCACTCTGCCGAAACTCATGAAGCTGAAAACTGTTGTTGATGATGTCAAGTAAGCCTGCCTGAATGTCACAGAAGAGAGCCTGTGGGGGAAACCAGCTAATCCTGGTTCAACTGAAATATGTATGTTAAATAGAGGTGGTGGACTCATTAGCATGTACTTAGAGGTGAAAGATTATGACTGTTTAGTTTGTCTTACTTCGGCTTTAAACAAACCGACTGGATGATGTGGATCAGCGATAGTCTTCAGTCATAAACTCCCTGATGTGAATATTGATGACCATGAGGCTTTGCCTCCAGTGCATGTGTACTGTTCACATATAATTATCGTATTAAATGCTGTCCTCCCTTCTTATCACACTGTGTGCTATCCTCCCCTTCTTGCTGCTTTCCTTCTCATAACTCTGCAAGCGTGTCGACATCACATACTGCATGGTTAGACATTGAGATGATTGTTTGCTGCTCCTGGTTGTAGGAGGCGACCAAACCTGGATTTAGTTTTTTGTGTTAGTTTTATCTTCTGTTTTGTTACGGATGCATGTTTGCTTTTGTTGTGCTTGTTATCGTTTTTCAGTACTAAGCCAAGAGATTAGCTGGGAGTTCTTCCCAGAAATGATTTATTTTGTGTCAGGTGGGATGCAAAACCGTAACTCAATCAATCATTTTCAGGCCAGTGGTCGTAAATGGCAACCAAAAATGACATTCGTTTTTTGAATTTATTTTGTGTGGATGTATATTTTGTTACGAAAGAGTGTTTGCTTTTGTCGTGTTAGATTTAGTTACTCAGTACTTAGCCAAGATATTGGCTGGGAAGAACATCTCCAAAATGACCTATTTTGTATCGGGTGGGACGTAAAACCTTCGATCAATGTATTTTGAATTTGAACATGTGCCAGTTCAGCTTGTTAAGTGTTGGTTGGGGTGTGCTTGGTCTGCAGGTGCGGAGAATGAGTGGACACCTGACAGCATCGTCATTGTCACTGTTCTAGTCGGTGTAGTTGTCGTTACTGCTGCTGTCGTCGTTGTCATCGTGTGGCTGCTTCGTGTTTATCGGAAGAAGAATAGTACAGCAGATCCAGTAAAGAACAAGTTGGAGTCGGCTCGGCTTGTGTCGCCGCCGACCAATGAAACTCTGCTTGACATGATAATAGATGGCACTGGCTCTGGCTCAGGTCTGCCACTTCAGCTTGTTAACTGTTTCTGTTCTGTAAGTGTAAAAGGAGCCACATGCCTTCCTTAGGAGTCTGGTTGTGGATGAAGAAAGGAGGAGGCCTGGCCACTGGTTAGGGTTCGTGCTTTGTTTTCCCTTCAGTACTTTGTTACCGATGGTTTGCTGGTAAGGACATTAGGCCTGTAAAAAGATTTTAAAACCCGGCACTAATCCCCAGAGGTTCTTTTCTCGAATAGACCAAACAGGAAACCAGCTGACGAAGTTACATGGAAAACTGCCATTAAGTGTTAAGAGTGAAAAGAGCAGCAGCCGGACCAGGTTACTGTTGTGCAGAAGCATGGGAATTTAATGAAATATAAAGCACAGTTCTGGGTACTGACACCGGACAGCTGGTGATAAATGAGCAGTGCCCCTTTCCTCGGGATGGTGGCAGTGTGAATAAAGAAAGGATGAGGCGAGTGGGTGGTATTGCCTGGTTGGGGTCAGAGTTCACTTCAGTGTTTCGACAATGTCAACAGGAATGGCATCCAGCCTGTGAAATTTGCTTATGATGCCCAGAGGTTCTGTTCCAGAACAAGAGGAGAAAAAGTCAAGGGCGAACTGGCCAACGCATGGTCACGTGGAAAACTGCTGTAAAACACAGGAGAAGGAGATGGATTGGTCTGACGCTGGTTGAGATCAAAGGCTAGAGTTGAGTGTGGCCTGGACAGTCTGTGCTGTGACTAGCACATCACTGGCAGACAGTGCTAAGCGCCCAGTGACTCTTTTGAATTATAGGCACTATATAAATAATTTTATCTATTTAACACAACATTATATGGCCCACAGAATTAGCTGTTTCCATATCCAGTTAATGTTCAACTTCAGATCCGATAGTAATATTTATAATAGCCTGTTATAACCAAACACATAGGCATTTGAGTCGGGCATATTATTACTGGCCCACCTACACACAGTGTAGGGGAGAGCCAGACTAATAATGGTCGCCAGGTGTCTGTGGCCTGCAGGCGGCTTCACCCGCGCAGGCCAGGCGATGACGTCATGCCGCCTCCAGTCTAATTATAGCTCCATGGATGCACGGCGGGCCAGTAGTGTTACGTCCTGTTAATGCGACACCTTGTCTTTGATGTGTTTTTCAGCACACATGTTGTATGTCTTGTAGGTTTGCCATTGTTGATTCAGAGGACTATTGCACGACAGATTCAGCTGCAGGACATCATTGGCAAAGGTCGCTATGGTGAGGTGTGGCGTGGATCATGGAATGGCGAATGCGTTGCGGTGAAGATCTTCCATTCACGAGAGGAACGGTCATGGACACGCGAGGCAGAGATTTATCAGACGGTGATGCTGCGTCATGAAAACATTCTCGGATTTATTGCCGCCGATAACAAAGGTTCACCGCTAGTGCATCAGTACACAGTTGTAGTTCAGTACTCACTCTGTCATTGCTTAGACACTGTTGGGTGGGGGTGACACGTGCCAGATGCCCCAACGGTTTAGCTCCTGAGGATGTAGAGGCAAGTTCTAGTAGAGCAGCTGACCAAACAATTTCATCTGGAAAACGTCTGTGAAAAAAGAGGCAGTGGCCTTAATTACATGCATTGTATTTAGCTTAGAGGTGAAAGATTGACAGTTGAAATGCAGTGTGTCCCATTTAAGTGATCACTGCGCCGATAGATGATGCGGAGTTATGCACTTTCGCTTTGGAACAGCCATAAACTACAGTCATAAATTGACTGCTGACTCCAGAAGCAAAGAAGTTTTTGGTGTGTAGTTGCCATAGGTGACGTCCTGCTTGTCAGTAATAGATGTAGGCTGCGTTTTCTGACATTCAGAAATGTTAGTGCTGAAGGTAAATTTTGGGCATTTGTTATGATAATACTAGATGATGATTTGTCAGAGTCATACATTTGTGGTCAGTTCTTGGCTGTTGGAAATGTTAGCATTGCAGTTTATTTTTGTGGCTGTCTTGATTTCATTTCCCTGTGATGAATATGATGTCAGATATTTGTATGATTTGATTCGTTATCCAGACCTGAGGGAAATGCAAATTTTACACGGTGAATTTTGTTTGTGCATCAAGCAGTGTGTGGTCCACTGTTGTGCATGGTTTATGCAGCATGGATTTTAGTTTTGCCATGTGGCAATGCTCGAGTCGACAAAAAGACCAGATATAGGCCTACATGATGAGGAGGGTAGTGCTGTTTAAGTGCACTGTGGAGGAATTGTGCACCAAGCCGCTTCAGACAAGTTTTTATCCAAGAACATTGTCGTGATTACGATTCACCCAGTGACCCCCTGTTGATCCTACATGTCTGCATAATATAGGCCACATTCCCAGGCACAGACCGTGTTAGACCATTCTGACAATGCCATAGCATCCATAAATGTGCACAATTTACATATTATAATCATCATGCTTTGTGCATTTTCCCCCTTCTTCCTCCTACCCTTCTCTTTTCCATTTTCATACTCCTGTAACCGTGCGGACATCACACATTGTGTAGTTACAGACAACCTGTGTGACACAGGAGTGGGGGAGGATAGTGTAACAGCCTAGCGAGGCATGCTGGTCACGTGGCTGGCTGCATGCTTAGTGGCACAAATTATGTGCTTAGTTATTGTAGGTAATGGTACGACGCAGTTGGTAAGTAATTTTGTGTGTGTGATGCAGACAATGGAACATGGACACAGCTGTGGCTGATCACTGAGTATCATCAGCTCGGTAGTTTGTTTGATTATTTGAATCGAACGACAGTCAGCGTGCCCATACTGACGCGCATGAGTCTGTCGATTGCCGGAGGACTGTCTCATATACACATGGCAATCATGGGCACTCAAGGTCTCTGACTAGCTCTTAGCACTCTTCTTATCCATGTGTGTGTTAATGATCTAGATTCTACAATTTGACTTTCTTTCTCATAGTACATTATTTGCTTATTATTTACTGATATTGATACTATTGTGGAAGCGCTATGGACCATAGTAAATGTAGGAAATTATTTAAAAATATTGAATAAGAACCACAAATGTAGGAGTGAGTGGGTGTTTTTTGTCTGGTACCAGCTCACCCGGATTATCCTGGATAAAGAGCCGTTAAACAGATCGTTGTTGCTGTTTTTCCGATTGATGACTGAACTTAAGGTACTTGGTAAATATACGTCTCATTCAGCAGTCAATGTCTTGGATGTCGTTGGTTAACAGTGCTTCCCAGAGTTCTCGAAGGAAATGTTTGATGACTGATAGAATGAAATTTTGATGATATGTATGTTGTACCTGTTGACAACCAGCAGTGTCAAAACACAGAGGAAGGAACTTAAAAGTGAGTTTAAAAAAATAACAATTGTCAGGGTAAGTCCGTTTGCAGCAGTGGTAACAGTTACTAACATAAACAGTTTGTCTGAGACTATAAATGAGATTGCGAGTGAACGACTGTTCCTGAAACGGCAGCTATAGTTCAACTCTGCTGCTCCGCTGGTTGTCAGTCAGTGAATGCTGTTGTAGGTAAACCTGGTATTGCACATCGTGACTTGAAGAGCAAGAACATACTGGTGAAGAGCAACCTAACCTGTTGCATTGCTGATCTTGGTAAGGGATGGTTTTAGCCAATCAACAAATTGCAGTAATTTCTGATTTGGAATAACGGAACGATGGTGTTAATGAAATTCGTATGAAACGTGGCGAAGTTCTTGCTCATGAAGGTTTGACTGTTACACCAGAAACTGAATGACTGCATACATCATATTGAAATTGCGAGAAAATTAATATTAGTATTCTGTCGTTTATTTTGGCAGTAATGTTATTTGAATTTAAAAGTTGTTGAATTAACTTGCTGAACTGGCAGGATGGTAAATGTGTGCACTGGGACATGCTATAATAATAAAAAGAGTGTGAAACGTCTAGTAAATTTCTAATGGTGCGAGTGGAGTGTTATTACGTTTGGTACTGGCATCGGTTGGTTGGCGTGAAGGCTCGGGAATCAGATGATTGAGAAATGATGAAGCCGAGAGCGATTTTTAGGTCGACTCAAAGTCGGTTTCAAGTGTCCGTCCACAAAAAGTTTCTTCGGTTTCAATGAAATCTGGCGTGTAGCTAGAGGTCGGTATGCAGTATGACCCGATCTAAGGTCAAGGTCACGAGCACTTCAAAGTTTGAAGTCCTTTCATTTTTAAACGCTGTCTCCTCTGCCATTTGCAATGGGAGCTGGCAACTGACCACTAATTCTTAAACTTGGCAGAAACGTCAGTTGTGAAGAGTCGACCGTCAGTCCCGCACGGGGCTAAATTATTTTTTTTCTAGTTAAGGTCAGCTTTGGAGTTGCTTGAGTGCTCTAACAATGTTGATTGGTGACAGGAAGTATATCCGGCCTGTAAGAAACCTGAACCACTATTAGACGCAGACAAGATGGAAGGAGGGAGGGTGTAACAACTAGAAAACTAAGAGTCATGGGATGATAATCGGCATCTACATCTCCATCATGATGTTATGCAAACATCTGTACACATTCCCATCGCAGAGTTTCGGCCTTCCGACGAGGGATGTCGGTCGTAATACGGCTGATAACACTAGCCAGCCACCCATTAGCCAGTTACAGCTCACCTGTCACAGTATGTCATACGTGCATGTTTGCCTCTCGGCGTACATCGACCCAACTGTTAACTGTAGGTCTATAGCGGGTGTGGTGTGTGTGTGGCGGGGTGGTTTGGTACAGTAGCGCATGATCTGCATGACAGCGTGAAGGATTGTATTGTTACGTAATTAAGCCCATTACTTTGAGTGAAGGCTGTGTAAATCAGTCAGCGATGTCGTCAACGGTCTAAAAAACGTAGCATTGTTAGATGTCAGTAGTGTTGAAACTGTCGTTGTCAACTGTGGTCAACTGCCATCGACAGTGGTTGCACACTGTCAAACATTAAACATTGTCTCCAGCTGCAAGTAAACAACAGACGTCGCTGCCCGTTAACTGACGTTATTTAACCACAACTGCAGTGATTACCAGGCAGTACAGTCTTCCCACATTTCCCGCAGTATATGGCATGCAGCCAGCGATGATGCTTGGTGGCGGGGGTGGGCACACGGCAGATGTGAAGGAACACACGGTCAGATAAGCACATCGGATACTGCCTGTCGGCATGTATGTCGTCCGTCAGAGGGCGAATGCGGCCCAACCAAAGTCATCCTAACATTGGCATTGCATCCACATTGTGATATCATGGGGAAAATTGTATTGATATCCATCGTTAAAGAAGTTTCTGACATCTCCCCAGCCTTAAAAACTATAGCAACTTACTAAACTTGATAATTTGCCATGTGACATGCAGGACTGGCCGTGAAGCATGATGTCAACACTGGTTCTGTGGACATTGCTCCAAACAACCGTGTTGGCACACGCAGATACATGGCTCCTGAAGTGCTGGATGAAACCATCGACTGTCGGCATTTTGAGTCATTCAAGAGAGCCGACGTCTATGCTCTTGGTTTAGTGTTCTGGGAGGTTGCTAGACGCTGCAGTGATGGAGGTTAGTAGCACTAAGGGCACTTTGGGCCTTGTATTTTTGTTAGTCTGATTCGATGAGGAGACTATGGTTTTGGGCTGTCACTGTAGAACTGTTTCCTGTATATTTTGAAGGTAATTTTGAGAGTTTAGAATTCTTGTTCTAAAATTCATTGTTGTGACACTTACTGGGTAATTTTATTGTTATATTTTTAGGCAAAGAGAGTAGTAACTGATGAAGATTTTGCGTAGCAGCATGTAATAGGCCACAATGATGTCTGAATCACCATCAGAAAATTTTAGTACACATAACAGAATTCTTGCATTTTTTAATTGTCATAATTACTTGCATAATTCAGCTAGATGCTGACATACTATCAACTAGAAACAGATGATTAAGGTGATGACACTCAGTAACGTGATTGGAATTGGTTCTTACTGATACCTGTAGATTTTTTGGTGCTTTATAATGAGAAAATATTACAAATGTCTTGCGCTAACAGTTTGTGTGTGCTGTTTGGGTGTTGTGCTGGTGTCAGACAGCTGTAAAAGGTGCAGTGTCCCTGGTTGAAGTCAGTGCCTCAAGATCCCATCAATACTTTTACACTGATGGTTGTGTGACAGGCGGGGCATCCTGTCTTTGAAAATTTGCTTTCTAATTATACACAGAGTCTCATTTTTGTGTGGATCTGGCCTTAACCAGCGGAAAAGGCTAAACAAATGGCGTTAAATGCATTGCAATAGATCAAATTCACTCGCACTCTGTTGTACTAAATCACTGGTAATTGCTGTTGTGGATTTGCTGATTACTGATGTAAAGGCGCGATAATGTGTTAAACATCTAATCTACCAACCAGCCTGTGGATGTGGTTGCTAGGATTGTGTGAGGAATATCAGCTGCCGTATTATGACATGGTGCCAGCTGACCCTACACACGAAGAGATGCGACGAGTTGTGGCGATTGAACGTCGACGTCCTGACATCGCCAACAGGTGGCAAGGCAATGAGGTAATAATTTCAGTGAACATACCTGTGTAGTGGCATCAGTGCCCATTTCAGCGGATCCAATAGAGAGGGTTATGGCTGCTAGTGAACATTCTTTGTGTTCCTTAGTCTGATATCTGCTTACGTCTGTTCGTCTTCCGCACTGCCATATACATAATCTTAGTTTACTGTTATTTTACTACTTTTCAGCTTTTAACTGGTCATTTGTTTTCTGTAGTTATAGATTTCCCAAAAGCAAATCTTTGGGAAGTCTGAAGCAGGTTTTTACAAGCCAAACGTTCCTTTTCAACCAACCGTGTCTAAGCGCTGAACAGAGTTTGGGACAAAGATCCAGAGGAAAGTATCCTTATTTTTGGAAATAACCGAATTCCCTTATAACACATTGCAGGATATGCCGAGGGTAGCCTCTGCCATAATCCAGATGGACCCATTCAGCCATTTCAGTAGAACTCTCAGCAGGCAGACAGATGGACACAGCATGTACCACACAAAACTGTGTGCACTTTGTGTTGCAGGTGTTGCATGCAATGTCACAGCTGATGAAGGAATGCTGGTACCAGGCTCCTGCTGCACGCCTTTCGGCACTCCGCATACGAAAAACTCTGCAGAAATTTGCAATGTTCGATGACTGCAAGGTTTAGAAAGAGAGTCCTCTGACAACACTGCACCGATGGATGATGTTGCTCTGGTGCATTGTTTTTTAGTTTTCGAGTTTGTTTTACTGTGCAGGAAAGTTGTCGTGTATATAGTACAGATATGTGATCACATGGCTACATATACATATTTCTGGCTACATGGTGAACAGATGATGATATTGTATAGATTTCTTTGTAGTATCTACTGTTGCGGTGCAGCAACTGTTAGTTTATTGTTGCTGTGGATTTGCGTGACATCTCTTTATCGAAATGTTTTTTTTTTGTTATTTCACTCGGTATGTAACAGATACAAGTTTTTGCTGTTTTGGTAATTTTAAGGCATGATTGTAAGTTGTTGCTTAATTGTACGTTGTTTTTGTTAGAACGTCATTTGTTTGGAATGTTAATGACAATACGATGTCATTTACCAAGTCCTCTCTGTGTACATGCTCCGTACAGGCTCCGGGGCAGTAATGTGCCGTTGATTTTGGTGCTATATACATTGTTTGTTTATTTACTTAACTTCCTTCCTTTTCCTTCTAAACATTCTTTTCCTTATGCTTTCTTTCTTACTTATTTACTTCGTTACTGGTTTACTTCCTAACTTCAACCAAACCTGGCTTTAGTTTTTTGGATTGTATGTTCTAGTATATTTTGTTATGGATGCATGTTTGCTTTTGTTGTGTTTCAGTTTTTCGGTACTAAGCCAAGAGATTGGCTGGGAAGAACGTTTCCGAAATGATCTATTTTGTGTCGGGTGGGACATAAAGCCTCGACTCAGTCAGTCGCCGTATACCTACATAGAGCAGAGATTCACGACCTCTGCCAAGGTTCTTTTTCCCTTGGTTTATTTGTGAGATGGTTCGGCAAAGGGTTACCGAGTTATCTAGTACCACCAACCTCGTGCTGACACATTAATTCTGGAGGTAATATGGCAGCTGCCATTCACAAACGGAACATTCAAATGTATAACAGGGTATTAAGGGCAGTTGGAAAAGCTATGCGAAAATCCCAGCATAGGAAACATCTGACATCAGCATGAGTAATACCAGTCGAAACTTGCACTGAACCATGGCAGAGGTTTGTAGTCGTTAGAGTGATTACTTGTTTATATTATATGTTCAGTGTAGGCTTGTCAGCTACATGTGGAAAATGATGGGCAAATAGTAAAACCTGTCACAGCATTGCGAGTCCTGGTTGTGTATGCAGAGGGTCAGAGAGTCTACACCGAGGGTGACAGCTATTATTATTGTAGTGTCAGTGTCTTCTCTGTCTGAAAACAGCTGTCTAGTACAACTTGTTACAGTATTGCACTTTACCTAATTATTATTATTGGTAACATATGACATCAGTTTAATTGCAAGACAGCTACTAGCTGGTGTTTGGGTATTCTGACATTAAAGGTGGTAATTTTGAACTGGATTTAATAATGTGGTGCAGTGATGGACTCCCATAGCTGCAACTCTAAAATGCCCCAATTACCCCTCAAAATCGGCGGGGTAACTGACTGTACAGTATTTTATTAATTGGTGGTGTCCGCGTGTGTGTGCTGAAGTCTATGGCTGTGGTAGCACTGGATTGCGAACAAAGACAAAAGCTGTGACGGAAGGAAACGATGCATTATAATACGTCCACTGAGTTTGAATGTAACACATCATGACATTGCTGTGCTGCAGGATACACATACAATGAAATGAACAGAACTGTGCAACACAAGCAAGCAGAATGTAGCAGAGAACTCATCTGAACTTGCTTACTAATTACAATAGATGAACACTGCATCATGAAATACCTTCAAACGTTGTGGATTAGGCTCCCAGCCATTCCACTTACATGTAGCCAGTAAGTCATTCTGCCTATGCACTTCAATTAACTCGTAGCATATGGTGCTGTACACATTTCATTTCATAACAATGCTAACATACATCCAATCATATCTATTCACGGCATTGAATCTGCACAGTGGTGGACTGTCAGGACAACAGGCATCACTGTTGCTGGCAGAGCTGATCTGTTGGTACAGTGACAAGGTATTCTATCTACCTGCGTTATAATTGTCATTTTCGAGATGAACCTGGTTATCAGTTCCTTTCGGTTTCCTTCCACCACCTGTTCCAGGTTGGTTTATTAACGGCGGCTTCAACACAATTTAGGTCATATCGCACCTTTAAGGTAGAACTATATTATATATAATAATTTTATAAGTATTAATTC
>Ga0209780_1001569_pt1 | contig 15210 bp, 11 predicted proteins | sample WorMetexBAHAMAS2_FD_187384 | JGI IMG/M metagenome (GOLD analysis project Ga0209780, IMG submission 187384) | Marine gutless worms symbiont microbial communities from Max Planck institute for Marine Microbiology, Germany - Inanidrilus exumae... | ecosystem: Host-associated > Annelida > Digestive... | reverse complement strand
CGGGCACAGAGAACAGGTTGCAGTGTCGTTTGTCGATGTAGTCGACTTGCTGGTTGCAGGCCTTGAGCAGCGGCAGACATCGCAACATGACCGCCGCAGACGACGCTGCCGCCGTGGCGCCGCCCAGCCCGCCACCACCAGAGGCCAGTGTGGACGAACAGTTCACCCGCCACTCGCTGTGTGGCGCCACCGACTGTTCTACGATGTGACGACCTGTTCAACACACTGTGACGTGTCGCATTTCATCGCTAAATCTCATCTCATCTAATACCGCCAACACCACCGTCACTACTACTACCACCACCACTACTGCTGCTAGTCGTATAGTGACCAGTGCTTGCTCGAATTACCTATGGAATGGAACGTCCTTGCTTCCTTCCTAATACTTTCATCATTACTTATTTACTTCCTTACTCATTTTTTTCCTGACGTAACTATTCGTTCCAGTATAGACCCGTTCCGTGTCCAGGCCGGAGGTCGCAAAAGGCGACCAAACCCGGCTTTAGTCTTTGTGTTAATTTTACGTTCTAGTATATTTTGTTACGGATACATGTTTGCTTTTGTTTTGTTTTAGTTTCTTCAGTACTAAGCCAAGAGATTGGTTGGGAAGAACGTCTCCGAAACGACCTATTTTGTGCCGAGTGGGACGTAAAATCTTAACGCAATCAATCTATATCGTATATGCTGGACTGTAATCAACGCATGGCTTAGCCCCCGTACGCCTGCTACATTACCACTATTAGACAACACATAGATGTAATAATAAAGTCAAAGAGCTAAGGATTTGCATCAACCGTACTGACGTAATTTTTATCCGCTCGACGCTATGCTAGCGACAGCGTCGAGACCTGTGTCTGTGTGTCCGTCTGTCTGTCTGTCACAAGCCGGAGTTCCATCAAAATGCCTGAACAGATGGATCTGGATTTCGGCACAGAGCCTACCGCTGCCCCCTGACTTATCATACACTGTGTTATAACAGAATTTAGTTATCTTCAAAAATAAGGCTACTTCCCTCTACAATTTTGTCGCAAACTCCGAACGTAGCCAATTCTGTTTTTTTCGCCACGGGACGTCAACCATCGCAAGTGTTGTCAACTAAGTTCGACCGACAACCGTCGACAGTTTATCACACTAAGCGTCCACGTGTGTTTACAACACTATGGGCGTGACACAGACGGTCACGCGTAAGTCTGAGGTAGAAAACGCGCGGCATACAACTGACGTACTGGCGACTTGGCTCAAGACTCAACTAAACGTTGAGACTCGCCTCTATCACGTCAGCGGCGTCGACGTCGACGGCTGTGCAGCTTGTAGCATCATCATCACGGCGGCAATGATGCACCGTCGAGTGCTGCTGGCGCTCGACGAGCTCAGGCGACACGACGTGAGAAGACGACGACGACACTGCGAGGAACTGTTCGACGAGAGAGCTACTGACTGGGTCTAGTGACGTAGACACTCAACACAACAGACATGTGACGACATGAGATGGTCACAACAGACCACAGCGCCGGCCAGTCGCTGCAGCTCGGCTCACATGCATCGCAAGACGTCAGCCTTGCACTGCTGCTGCTGCTGCTGCAGTTGCAGTTGCCTGGATGCAGTGACGTCATTGATAGATGAATAGTAATAAGCGACTGCATGCGGAGCAGCCGACTGCTGCTGACACCTGGCGAGTCACTATGACATTGTTGTATCATTCTCATGAAAACGACACAGAATGCGTCCATACAACGTGTAGCGGGCCAGCATTGCACCGCGGATGGTCAAGGAACCAATGGTTTATTACCGCGCATCACTATGCCAGCACGGTATCCTATGACATCGTGTCTGTCCGTCTGTCTGTCTGTCACAAGTCGGAGTTCTGTCGTAACTGCTAAATGCATAATCATTCAAACAACGCTGCACGATAGCACAGGGAATCTAATTTTTTGATACCAAAAAACTTGATGAAAATCCAATACGTTCACCCAAGGGGACGCCCCAAACACACCTGGTTGTAAAATTTGCGACTTTCGACAAATAACTTTCTATATATTGAAAACAGTAAGATAGACGTATTGTTTCTATGAAACGTGATAGGAAGTCGTACGCCGTGACCCAACTCACAACAAACAACGCCTATATTTACGTTATAGGTTTTTCTTCGTATCTCTGGACCGGCGGAAGCTATAGTGGTCAAGGTTTGTATACAGACAGACAGGCTATATCAAGTGTTAACCTTGAGATGCCAACTAGGCCTTCTCCCAGTGAACGTGGTCAGGGTCACATGACTTATTTTTAATTTTGGAGTCCCCATCGTATCTCTAGAAAGGTGAAACTACACATTTCAAATTTGGTACGCAGATTCATCGTGGTGAGTACTGGCCTATGCAATGCATGATAGATAACCCCCAAACGAGGTGTGTTTAGAGTCACGTGACCTCTTAAAGTTGTGGTAACGTGATAATATCTCGAAACGGTACAAGACAGAGACATACACTATGTCCCAAAAATATGTGTAGGCCCCTACCTTTTTATTTTTTGAATAACTCTGTCAAAAATGAACTGATTTTAATAATTTTTGGTGTGTGTGTGTGTGAAATCCTAAGAAATTATTGACATCAAAAGCTTATAAGTTCGTCTACTTCGTCTGTCAGCTGTAGCCACTTTATCTTGTGAAATACAAAAAAAACATTTTCAACAGTAATACTACTACGCAGTTCTTGCGTTATCTCAGCAAAGCAATGCACAGCACATCTCGCTCGCGACACAGTCGGCGCAGAAGCGCCTGAGACACCTCAGTTCAGTTCAGTTCTGCTGAGTTGTCCATGACATGGAAAAAGAGAAGTGCAACGCTATGCGACTAGACTGGATGCGTCGCGCGGTTTCTCTGCAATGACCGCGTGCACACTGACAGCGACTCGCTGGTATACGTAAGGCCAATCGTGTCGCCCTATAGCCTATGGATTGATTGAACGTGTATAATAAGCACAATATTAGTCTAAATTATTACAATGTGTTGGGATGTGGTCAAGTCACTTCAAGATTGTTTCTTTTCTCTTCTCTTTCCCTACGAAACTACTGTTTATCACGCCTGCCATTTTATCTTAATCCCTTTGATCTTGCGCTATTTTCCCTTCATTCAAACTCCGACACTACTTGGGTCTTGGAAGCAAACTGGACATCTGGAGTTAAAACCACAGCGCTCGCTCGATCTGTTGTCAGGTTATGGTACAAAGGCAGTGTCGGGTAGCCTATATCGGTGTCGCAGTGTTGAGCAGCTGTAGATGTCACACGACGTGCTGGCTGAGTGATTGGTCGCACACACTGTCACCGAGTAGCAGACGACGAGTTGTCTTTCACGGTCATTAATAGCCTTGTCTGCCACGCCCGCCGCTACGCCCACTCCACCCACCAAGCGCCGTGTCATTGGTCCATCTACATCACTCATCGTCCTCATAACGAGACACAATACACTTCAAAGCTGCTCCACCCACAGCCAATCAGCGGCCGCCGGCACGTCACGTGACAGGCTAAACACCGACCGCGGGACCGGTATATAAATAGTCAGCAGTCGGCCGAAAATGTCGAATTTCTGTAGTTACTTTACCTTGTAAAGTCAGAAAAGCGATTATTGTAACGAGCATCGAAAACCGACAAAGGTAACGTCTAGTCACATCACTAGAGGATAAAGACTCTATAAACGTTAATGGCAATTACGCTGATTGTGTTAACGCTTTAAATTATTGGCAAAAATTAATAAAACATAATTTAAAGCAGATTAATGGCGTAAATAGTAATTTAAAAGTCTATCTGTAGTTTAATATTCAAATTTTAATATACGCTGTGAGTCCAAAAAACTCTGCCCAAATTGACCTATCTTCGCAATAACTGGGCAACGTGGCAAGTTTTTTCGTTGTAGTGATTCACTCACTAACCTGTCGACCACACCTCAAAGTAGCGTTGTCAGCTTGTTACTCAGCTGAAGAAACGTTCTTGAAACGATACCTGTTAGTACGGCGCGAAACGATATAGAATGAACAGCATGCGCTGAGAAACTGACGAATAGATGAGCCAGATTGAGCTACCGAACGGAACAACAACGAAAAAGAACTGTTTAAAAAATAAAAAACCGGCAGTGTATATACGATGGAGCGTCTGCCAGTCCATAAAGTTCGTCCTGGGGAGACGGAACTGAAGTCCACGGTGAAAAGAACATTTCGTGTTGAAACGTTTAGCCTGACGCAGACGAGACGCGGGACATCCATCTAGTGTGCGCCATGTAATGACACTGACGTATAGACGTCGAGCAATACTTTATGGAGCTATTTGGCGGTGTTCACACATTCGGCTATAACTCCGCCGACAGTGAACGGATTTCGATAAAATCTACAGCACTCTGAGCACATTGTTGGATGCTGGCCCTGGCTGATTGTGGGCTCGATCCGCGCAATACCGACAGTTTGAGAAGCAGCCGAAAATTTTTGTCAGGTAAATAACGCACATTTTCACCGATTTCGCGTCGGACAAATTTTACGAAATTTGAACACAACAACGTCGATTGGTGTAGCCATGTAAACTTTCGGAACAGAATTTCGATTTTTTTGTGTGAGGGGTCGTTTTTAAATAAAGGTAAAATTCCTCAAACATTTCAATGTCTTGCGAATTCAGACCGTCAAAACTCCGCTATAATTACAGATCGCCAGAAATTCACTACCAAATGATCCCTCTACGGGATGTCTAGTTTCCATTTTTACCGTTAGAATCAATTCAAAATCATTCACTGGGATATACGCTCCGTACAAGAAAGCTACTTTCACATTTTTGGCAACGTTCAGCGCCCGTTCACGAGTGATACTATACGCCTGACGGTTAGCGTGGCCTGATTACGTCATCAGTTCACGCCTAGGTCATTCAATAACATAACGGGAAACTGGGTCAATGTCATGCATTGCATGCGCCGTATAGCGATATGAATTTCGCCACGAACATCGCCATGATTTCACTTAAATTTACTTCTTTACTGTAGAGTCGGACATAATTCAATTTCCGTTACCTTACGTTAAGGAAGTATATAGTTAAGCGTGCAATTCCACGCCGCCGGCGAAGCGAAGTCTCCTGTCTACGACTGCCTTGTTTCGTACGACGATAAAAGCATGGAAACCAGTCTTAACAGCGTAAATATGCTACAGTTATTATTAGACTACATCACAGTACTACGTAACTTAACGTAAGTAGATACCGTCTATTGTTACCGACCGAGTAGCGTGGTCTGTCGGTCTGTCTGTCACTTAGTGAGCGCTGCAAAAACGGCTGGAGCGATCAAGATGCTGTTTGCGTCGAGGAATCGGGTGTGCCTAGGGAAACACCTATTACATATAGCTGACCGCTTCGGGCGAATATTGCGTTGTGTTCATTCAACACAATACAGCCATCCAGTTATGACTATTATCACAGCGAGTGGGCTGGTGCTGTGAAGTACAAGACGGTTGTATGCTGTCAGCAGTGATGCAGCGACAAGCAGAGCCGATGATGAGATCGCTCCATCTTACAGTTGACTCTGAAGCCAGCACGTCATCGACGTCTCGTATACGTCACTCACTGGCACCACTGAGCCTGTCTCAGTCTGTCATCATTCAATCACCATCCTACACACTCCAGCATCATCATCATCATCATCATCATCATCAGCCACGTCCACAGCTGCTCGCACTTCGCTCGTGTTCGTTGAATCCTGCTCGTCCGCTAGTACCAGTTCCAGACGTCATTCGCTGCTATCAAGAGTTGATCGTTGCTCGTCCGCTGGCACCAGTTCCAGACAGTCCGAGGTGCTTCGACGTCATTCGCTGCTATCAAGAGTTGATCGACAACAAGTCGCGGTTCCGACGTCCAGTTCCACTGCCCGAGCGTCACGTCGAAGTGGTCAACTCGTGCTGGACAAAGACTGACCACGGTAATCTATCATGCGTACCCTGATTATACGTCACAATCAGTGGCTACACCAGAATTAAACTGTCAAACTTTAACCACCCCTTCGACAGTTTGAAAAAAAAACGACCGAACATTTTGAAATATGAATTTTGCAGTCGTTAGCGTCACGCATGGTCACCGGTAATGTCACCGTCTGATAGAGCACGTGCAACGCACTATTCATTTCTCATAGAAACTGTTTACCGCTCTTGCTCCGCTTCCGACATGCGGCGAGTTATTTGTTCAAGGTTGCATTTTCCCTACCCGACATGCATTTGGCGCCTCTTTGGGTGATTCCATTGGAATATTATACCTCTGAAAAACAGAGCCCTTGTACTATCATGCGACGTTCGTATATGTGATGACGTTTAGCCGTTTTGATAGAATAACGGCTTGCAACAGGCAGACAGACAAACAGACGGACAAACAGACACAGGTCCGCCATACCATATACCGCGCTAGCACAGCGTCGCGCGAAAAAAATGTAGGAAGTTTTTTCAAATCTCGTGGTCGTTCAAGTTTTCTGCTGTGGACATAACTGGCGATGCTATTGCTAGATGACAAGGTCACCAAGCCATGCATAGCTCAGACTCAAACTGCTGAAACTTACGTCACAGTGACGTCACCTCGGAGCCGGATAATGTTCACCGTTGATTGCGTTTTCAGCTGACATTTGAAAGTGATCAGTGACGTCACACTCACACGGGGCTGCAGTGACGAACTGTTCGACACTGCCGGTCCAGTTGAAGCACTACTATACGATGTTGACGTCTGTAGTCTGGGTAGCCGGACTCATCGATGTAGACCGTTACTCTATCTCACACAGCCCATACCGTGACGGCCATCGCGCATCTTGTTGTAGATCAGCTGGAGTCGACGTGGTCAGTGGGTGAAGTTGTTGAACAGTCCTTGTCGAACCTGGTAGATCAGCTGGCGTCGACGTGGTCAGTGGGTGAAGTTGTTGAACAGTCCTTGTCGAACCATCGTTCGCAGCTGGAGTCGACGTGGTCAGTGGGTGAAGTTGTTGATCAGTCCTTGTCGAACATGGTAGATCAGCTGGAGTCGACGTGGTCAGTGGGTGAAGTTGTTGAACAGTCCTTGTCGAACCTGGTAGATCAGCTGGAGTCGACGTGGTCAGTGGGTGAAGTTGTTGAACAGTCCTTGTCGAACCTGGTAGATCAGCTGGAGTCGACGTGGTCAGTGGGTGAAGTTGTTAAACAGTCCTTGTCGAACATGGTTGAACGGCGACTGCAGACTGCGTTATGGCCACGGCACAGCAAGGCTCTTCACTCACCGCAGACCACCACTACCACCTCTACCACCACCGACCAACACCTGTCAACCACACCCGCTCCGCCAGGCACAGCTTCAAGTAAACTCTAGAAGCCGTTCGTAAATTGTCTGAATATGTACGTCTATCAGTCGATCCACGCAAACGCTGTCGCCTGTAATTTTGGCAAACGATTACAAATAGTATGACTCATGAACTTCATGCACGTGCGCGGAGCATGTGCGAAATTCTTAAATTCACAAGAAATTATTAGTTTATTTGTTTATACGCGTCGTAGGTGTTCGCATCGTGGCACCATCTAGCGGTCTTTTGTCAGTTTTAATATAGTAAGTAACCCTACTGACAACCACAATAGACGCATTAGCACACGTCAACGGCAGTTGATAGCGAACAACAGATCAACATTATATGCATAAAACAAAAAACAAGTGTCCAAAGTAATTAGGCAAAAGGCCGCATCGCTGTGTCGTCATACGTCACGGCCGTGAATGCATTCGTTCGAACAACGCGCAATGCACTCAGGCGTAGGTACGTTGCTATTAGCCGGCGCATGTCCCCCTCAAAATTAACTGTCCCTTCCCGTGGGGGATCTAGACCCCATCTAACACATAGTTCCTTGGACCCACATGAGTCAGCCCCCAAACGGCATCTCGATCGGTTCATCCGTTTTTTGCACAGCTCAGCGTGTGCCCAACACATATACACAGACAGACAGACAGACGCATGCACACTGTCGCTACGTGCGACATCTGTACTGTAGCAATAGCCGCAACTGCGAGCATGCGACGCGGTCTTAATTTTCACGAGTTCGTACAAAAGTTGCATTGCAGTGTTAGCAACCGAAACAACATTGAATTCTGTTATCTACCGATCGGCTAAATATTAATTCAACACGTAATAAACAACAGTATATAACGTACGGCGGACTATTATTCGGCTCGAAGCTTGGCTTCAGCCGAATATTGGATTTACTTTACGGCGCGTTTTGGTGGTGTTCACGCGTTCGGCTATAACTCCGCTGAAAATGAAGCGATTTAGATGAAATCTGGAGCAGTCTGAGTACATTGTCCGACGCTGGCCATGGCAGACTTTGGGCGCGATCACCGCAGTGCGACAGCTGCAGGGACGAAAGAAAGTTTTCGTCAGGTAAACAACGCACGATTTCACTGATTTCCCTTCGGCAAATTTCACGAAATTTGAACATAACACGTCGATTGGTGTCGCGATGAAAACTTTTGGAACATAATTTTAAAAATTTACCGTAAGGGGTCGTTTCGCCAAAAACGCAAAAATTTCTCGAAAATTTTTGCGACTTCAGGCCGCCATAACTCCGCAATTAGTACATAAATTCATAACCAAAATAGCCCTTTACGGGATTTCTAGTTTCCATTTTTACCGTTGGCATGAGTTCAAAATCAATCTCTTGACCTGTACACTCCGTACAAAAAAGCTCCCCAAACTTACTGCGACGTCCGACGCATGTTGACAACACGGCAGATAACGCTGACATCACTCAGTCGCAGGCAGCCAATCACCATCGACTATTGAGTCACGTGACACTAGGCCTCGTTGAATGCACAAACTAAACAGCTTGTGCACAGATAGCCGAGCGCTTCGAGCCGACTACTGTATTGTGGGCATTCCACACAATACAGTCATCTGGTAATGTTATTGTATTTTATACATGCGAGATGAAACAATGTGAATGACATTGACAGAGAGAGAGGTCGCGGTCAAGGTCAAATTCGACTTTGCTCATCTGGCCGAGTCGATACTGGCTGAGTCACGTGATCTTCGCCAGTCGCCTCCGTCGTCATCGTCACCTGTACAAGGCAGTTCGGCTGTTACCGTTTCATGCACCTGTCCGCTAGGTGGCAACATTCACCCGCCACTAGCGCCGTCTAGCGAGCTGACGGCTAAACGTCACGGCCGTCGCACAAGGTTAACCATGCACTAGACTAGTTTCGATATTTCACAGGGTGGTCGAAAAAACACGACTATTGGCTAGAACAGGGTGCCATTAAACTCTTGACCTTCGTCAAATGCTGAACGATGTTTACGCCAAATTACGCGCGCTAAGCTATGCTGGCGCGGTATACGTTATGGTCCTGTGTCTGTCTGTCTGTCTGTCACGATCCGGAGTTGGAGTTCGATCAAAACTGCTAAACTTTTCATCACGTAATCAACGCCGCACGATAGCTAGCGAGTCTAGTTTCCTGACGACAAAGATCCTGATGAAATTCCGACGAAGTAATCATCAGCCTGGGTACCAAGTTTACCTGGGGTAAGTGCTATTGCAAGTTGAGAGAGAGAGGTCGAGGTCAAAATCAAATTCGCTATAGAATATTAATTAATACAAAGTAACAAATAACTCGTTGTATCTCAAAAACAGTACAAGCTAGAGACATTTTTCTTTGGTGTATCTTCGGCATATGTTGACCGATTTCCAAAATTAACTCACTGTCGGACCAACAGTAAATCTGTAACGAAGTAGGATCCAAGTTACTGAAAACCTTAGCACACATCAAACAATAATCATGTCGCGATACTGCTTTGTAATTGTGTGAAATGTTGACGTCAAAAAACTAGAGACAGTCTAAAATGTATATTGTAGTCAATGACAATTAATTGCATAAATGATACTATGATAAATCACAAGGTAAGGTAGCAACACGTTTAAGATGTGGTGGGATTTTTGACCAGTATTTTACCACAAATTTACTGCTGAGTGATCAAGTGAGAGGACTTTGAAAATCGATCAACATCACAAGTAGAGATGTGCGGTATTAAATGTGTTGCAGACGTCAGTTTATCTGTCGTTTCTGCGGTCGTTACTTCACCAAGTCTTACAACCTGTTGATACATGAACGAACGCACACCAACGAACGTCCGTACGAATGTGATGTGTGTCGCAAACGATTCCGTCGCCAGGATCACCTTCGTGATCACAGGTCAATCAACTCTTGTCTATAAACAAGCTCAACATTATTTATTTATTTTTTATTTAAAATTGATGAATTGACATGTAAAAGTAAGTTGCACATTTTTGCACCATCATGAAGATATTCTCTCAACACTTTTATATTATATTGTTGTTTTTACCCACACATACCGTTAGGCAAGGTGTGGATATATAGTTTACTGTTCGTTCGTTTGTTAGTTTGTTAGTTTGTTTGTTTGTAGGGTTACGGATTTCTCCGTTGAGGATAAACCCAGCGGCGTCAAATTACAGTACAACATTGCAGTATTACATTTCAGAGAGGTTAATAAAGTAGGCCTATATATGCCTATGCTAGTGTTGATGAGTCCTAACAAGTTGTTGTTCGTTTGCACGGATTGTTGATAAGTAAGTAACTCGGCGAAGCGACCGACGCTTGAGCGAAGGACGTACGACTACGCATAACGTACGTCTGATGCGTTGCGTACGCATAGGTTATTTTATCATACGCGTACGGATCGAGCTATGACCTTTCAGTACACAGGTATGACGTTAGGTACACCAACTGTCGTTGATGGGTGGACCTGGTGCAAAGCACAGTTCTCTTCCGCTGTACTAAATAGTGTACCGAACGTTATGTTGCATTATGATGGTACAGTGATTTACGTCTGCCTCATAAACACTAAAACTCATCATGTCATGTTTATTCATTACTTTGCCCCCGTAAGGGGTGCGAAGTATTGTGATGAGTACGTCTGTGTGTTTGTATGTCTGTCTGTCAGTCCGGGAGAATATTTGCGGAATCACATGCGCAATTTTTACCAAATTTCTGTGCATGTTGCCTATGGCCGTGGCTCTGTCCTCCTTCGCGTCGTTGCGATACGTTATGTACTTCCGGTTTTGTGTATGACATCATGTTTACTATAACGGGCCGTATAGCGATATGTACTTCGCTACGAACGACCGATTTCGCTTAAATTTATTTATTTGCCGTAAAGTCGGACATAATTGAATTTTCTATTAATAAAGGGCATAATTTTGACTAACTGTTTCTATTATAAAATTACTCGCAAACTAAAGTAAGAGAGGAACAGAGATATTTGACGATTAATGGAAAGAATTACCGAAATGCACGTCGCCGTAGCTATTGTTACTATGGTAACGGTGGAAGTTGGCGGAAAAACAAATATACCAGCGACTTTGATGCATGGTCGTAGGAAAGCAAAGTTAATTAAGCGTTAATGGGACGTAGGCTCGATCTTTCTCCGGCGAAGGGGGCGAAGTATGCTATCTAAGATTGCTTTGTTGGTTGTTGTTTCTGATGAAAGCAAATCGAATGTTGCAGAAACATTCATTCGAACTCGAAGCCGTTTGTCTGCGCCATCTGTGGTCGAGGATTTTGTCAAGCGAGGACGCTAGCTGTCCATCGTTCTGTCCACTCAGTCAAGGTAGGTCACGTGACTCGTGATAATGTCCACTGAAGCTGTTCAACAACCAACAGAACTCAGCAGACAGTCGTGTCTCATCATTTAGACCTCGACAGTCTGATTGGCAGACGCCTGAAAACACATCTGATAATGTACATCAGAAGACTGCAGAATCTTGTTTGTATTGACTATGACAACTTTTAACCGATAACACCCTGAAATTAAACAAGGTGTCGCCATAACGGGACGTAACACTACTGGCCCGCCGTCGCGTGCTACCCCAGGTGAGTTACACTGAATATGCGAGTGTTACAGACGACGACAGACGACAGACAACGACAAACGCCAGCGACCGTTAGTAGTCTGGCCCCCTACACTATGGCGGGCCAGTGATAAGCTACGAAGTCTCTGAAACAATAATGCCGATACATAGTCGATGTCAGTTGTGAGATAGCGTTGAACTGAAGTTTTCTTTAGCATAGTTTGTCACAGTTACACCGGTCTGTATATCTATGTCTCGAGGCATGTCACATGCGACTGATGCGGAACAGCTTTGTGTGACGATGTAGGTGACGTCATCGCTCCGGTGCAACGCATGCGCAAAGACGTTCTCGCAGCGTCACCGCCTGCGATCGCACCAGGTGACGTCACACCGACGTGACGTCATCGCCAACCCGTGCACCGACTGTTGCGCCGTCTTCCGGCGTACGACGGACCTCGAGAAACACCGACGTGTACATCTCCGCGCACCCGCTCGGACGGACTACTTTTAAGCAAATTGCACCGTCTGACTCCTTCCGCAGCAGAAAAGTCAATTTTGTTTACTGTGAGCAATAACAGGACACAGCGCATGCGTGTCACAGACAGACAGACAGACAGACAAGACTTTCTATAGCATGTACCGAGCCCTGCAGATATATACTATGGAGACACGTGCTGTAAACTGTTAACACAAGACGATCTTTCACAAAATTAACGTTTTGTTTCCTAGACTTGTTTGTAAAATATGAACTGATGTGTATTATATGGTTAATTGTATTTTAACAAGTTCAAGTTGTATCGAATAAAAGTTTAGTAATTTACAACGCGACATTCGGGAAATTTCGGGGCATTTTGTCATTTTGAGCAGCAGCATTTACAGTGAGTAGATTGGCCGTGAAAGAATTTTCACAAGAAGCTCAACATATGATGAATTGACGGGCGAAGGTACAGTTGAACATTTTTGCACCATTACGAAGATGTTCTCTCAACGCCTTAAGTGCTAGCGCTACCGCTGTCGACGGACATGACGTCACTGGTGGAGAGGGAGGCATGGATGACGTCACACAGGAGTGGATAGATGAAATGAGCTGATAGGACGCGTCCTTAATCCATTCCACGCCGTCTTCCTGCTCCACAGTCAGCTCCATCTTTCCATCTCTCTAACTCCAATGAGCCAACTGTCATGCGTGACTCAGCCGTTTTCGTCGTGTGACACAATGAATGCACTGCAGCCACTGTCAGCCGGTACACTATAGGCCTACTAGGGCTGCGCAAACCAAGTAATTCGAGTAATAACGCCGTACTTAACAAATATCCGAGTAGTACTCCTCTGCCATCAGAAGTTCACTGATTTATTACTGGATAATAAAACACAAGAAAATGTCCTGCTATAATACCAAGAAACTATCTAACATTTCTTTATTTAATTAATTAATTGATTGTATGTGTATATCTATCTACGATTTACTAAGTAAATAAAAAAATAACATTCATGCGTTTAATGACACGTTAAACTATCTTAATCTGCACACATGACATTGCTGAAGACGTAAACATGTATTTTTAACTTGCTGTTGTTTTTTCCTTTTTATGTCTTTTTTTTTGCTACCATAGTATGGTCATTATCGAATAATCGTGTAATTAATAACCTCTTAATTCCAATATTACATCAATGCACGGTGATGTTTAAAAGTGCATATAATGTCGAGGACAACGTAGAGAAAGTATTTAAAACATCAAATGACTTTTTAAACAAATTTTAAATTAGAATTACGGATTTACAATTCAAGAATTAAATTATATGAATTATGCATTGCAGTAAAATTACTCTACTTTTCCTGTTGAACTAACTCAACTGCTTCACTGTAAAAGAGCCTGTAAATGTGATATGCTTGCCCTGCCTGCGGTGTATGCAATGATGGCTGCGTCGTCAACATGACAGCTAACAGGTTCTCCCACAGCATCACAATCCACAATATAAAGTGCAGTCCCCACTTCTTTGTGTTAACTCATCAGTGCGTGGCTATGTACTGGCTGCTTTGGCGTAAGAAAAATATGTGATTACGAAGCAATGTAACAATTAGTACAGTGGCCTGATGTCGAAGTTGGTACAGCTAGGATGGGTGTACCAACTTGAAGACACGATAATGACACTGCATTGAGACGGTCAACGAGTGGTCACTCAGTGGTCACGCATCCTCATCCTCCTCATCCTCATCCTCATCCTCATCCTGTTGCTGCTGCTGCTGCTGCTAGGTCTATCGCACCGCATCACAAGCTGCTCGTTAGTTACCGCGCCTAGCGGTGATTCACCGGCTTAAACAAAAGCAACGGAGTTAAACGTTACACATTCGATTTCTTTGAACGCTGTATGACTTTATTACGAAATTTGTTACTTGGTAATACGTAACTTCTAAAAAATTCTGAAATATTGAAATTTTTAACATAATAACAAAATATAAGAAAAAGAACAATATGAAAAACAAGATTAAACTCGAAGGCAGTTGGAGAGAGAGCTTATTATTGATTTATGATTTTTTTAAATCCGATTCTATTACTGTCAGAACAGTATATACAAATCGCCATTACGTCTATGCGAGTGACCAATGTAGCGTAGCATTGCGGATAAGTTTCAGCTGTGATAAATTTGTCATTTAAACGTTTAATGTACTGCTGGGTTCGTACATCACTAGTCGTAGTGAGTTAGCGTCGGCGAGGCCATTGTCAGCGAGATGAGTCCCACGAGGTTGAAATGATGAGCCATTAGCGTCGTGATGTCGTCACATTTAGATCTCTCCCTTGAAATTAATCGCCAGTGGGCGGGGCGACTGAGCTGGACGCCAACAGGCCGCGTGAAATGACTACTCGCTGACTACTGCAGCCCACCCACCGAGTGTCGCAGCAGCGAAAGTTGATTGTTCTCATTTAACAACAGCGAGATCGTCTCGACAAACAAACACGTGTACCATGAACAGTGCAGCGTACGACAAACTGTACTTTAACGACTTATTTGGACTCGGATTTGGGAACGAATACGATACGATACGATACGATACGATACGTTAGATATACGTGCGCTCAAAAGCTGACGAGATGGCCAGATTAATCTAGCACACGGCACAGAAACAAAAAAGAAGGTGTCGCTCTAATGGGACATAACACTACTGGCCAACCGTGTGCTGTTTCCTGGTGAGTTACGTTGCGCCGCCGTTGAGCGTTAGAGACGACGACAGACAACGACAGACGCCAGCGACCGTTACTAGTCTGGCCCCGCTGTGTAGGCGGGCCAGTAATAAAGAAAGACTAAAAACCGAGTAGCTAAAAGAAACGGTACGAGCAGT
>Ga0209780_1001568_pt1 | contig 15214 bp, 9 predicted proteins | sample WorMetexBAHAMAS2_FD_187384 | JGI IMG/M metagenome (GOLD analysis project Ga0209780, IMG submission 187384) | Marine gutless worms symbiont microbial communities from Max Planck institute for Marine Microbiology, Germany - Inanidrilus exumae... | ecosystem: Host-associated > Annelida > Digestive... | reverse complement strand
ACGATCGGTTAAGGGGTTTAGGTGTGGCGGGGGGTCAAATTTTGGCCTTTCCCATTGACTTTGATCGTCGTCCTTACAACACTCTCGCACTACCGTGCGAGTGTGTGATTAGGTGCTAGCCAGCGGATGACAAACCACCCTAAACGGTCATGATCATCCGATCAATATTAAATTTCGACGCTCACAATTATAATTATCTCCGGAACGGTCAAAGCGAGAGTGCCAGGATGACGCTTAGGCCCATTTTAAACCCAATGGCAAGAAAAAAGTTGATTTTCAAAAAAATCTAAGATGGCGAAAGGCAGTCACTACGTAGCACGTGATGGATCTGAGCATTACTGGTGTTGCTAAAATGGTCATTTTATTATGTGTTACAGTCGCATTTGCAATGAGTTATGATTTTTTTCAAATGATTTTTCTGATAAGTGAATGTTTAACGTTCTAGTGGGAGTCTTATAGGCCTACCAAAATGATGTTTACCGTTTTAGAAATATGTCTCTGTCTCCAGGGCTGCCGTGTTTATGGGGATCTTATGGGAATTCCCATGGGTATGCGTATGTGATGGGTATGGTGACTGTGATATGAATCCTCATGGGCCTGTGGGCCGGAATTCTATGGGGATTTTTAATCAATCAATCAATAGTTTCCTTAGTAAAAGTTGGTATACGCAACTTGTACAATAAAAAACTGATGTGAATCTGAACGAAAATGCGTTAAACATGCGATATATGTTGTTGTAGATGTTTAAATTTCGCAAAATGCAGTCCAATTTTTAATTTGTTTTACATGCACTTTTCATTATCATTACTGAATAGTGAATACACGTAGTAACACCGTTAATTATACAGCATTTTTAGCCATGTTAGTTTCGTACATATTGACGTCTTAATTTTCATGCATTACGCAGTACTGTAGGCTACATGCAGACACTATACATGTCATCTAACGAAACAACACAGGGTGTGGGGTATGGGTATGGAGGATTTCGGGGTTCTGTGGGTATAGGGATTCTGGGGGGGGGATTCTGTGGGTATGGGATGGTATGGTGATTGAAATCCAATCCCCATGGCAGCCCTGTCTGTTGCCCTTACAGCTGGTTGTAAACTGGCGAGTTTTTACCATTTATTACGCATAACACCCGTATACTAATAAAACTATATTTCATAGCGCCTTAAAATCGTAGGAATACCGAGGCACTTTGTCATTTTCATGAACCGTGAACGAACATGCCTACAGACTAAGATACGAGACAAACTGGGGTACCACAGAGTGATATCAAACGTAAACAATAAGCAACAGTTTAATTTCAAAGTTAGTTTATATTGGTTTGCAAACTGAAACAACACTCATATCATATCTCACGCAAATATAAGAGAGAACAGTTCATATTATTTTCTGAACACCAGGAAAATTTCCAAACAATATTAGTCACCAATACGCTAGCATAATTTCTTATAATACATGCAAAACGTAAGAGTTAACAGTTAAGTTATTTTCTTAATACGAAAAACCAGCCAAATAAGCACACAATTCTTGGATAATACACGATTCGAATGCGGTTAAAGTGGTGTAGACATCAACTACTATATGAATTAGTAAGCAGAGATCTGATTATTAGCCTACTGTAGTTATTTTTTTCTGGTTACAACAAAAGCAAATATGTCGAATATAGCAATCAGACGGTTAAACAGGGTTTATACTGTCCTGAAAAGTAGCGAAAATTCCGCACTTAATTTTTGTGGCCCAGAGAAGATATTAAAGTTGTTTGTAGTTTTTGAAAAACTTCCAAAAATCGAGCTGTAAAGTCCATAAAATAGTCAACGACTGCGGTGGGCGGTGTTCTTATTTGAAATTCACCATGCCTTCGACTGCACGTTTCTGCTCACGAGTTGCATACAACAGTCAGTGCAAAAGTGTCAAATACTTTACAGAGTCAATAGCTTAAATAAGCCGAGTGCTAAATGACGCAGTCGTTTGAGTTCTGTTGTAATAATTGTTCGTGTTCAACTGAACTCACTATACAGCAGTGGAGATAACGAGAAGCTCAGCTATCGCGGGAGTACCGCGCGACGTACTATATCAATTAAAATCTTGTCAACTTCCACACACTGTATACGACATATATATCTCATTTGAAAAAAAAAACTTGCATTCGGTGAATAAACATTTCGATATCGTACATAATACATGCTACATTCCCAGAGGTATTGGAGTTTAGAAAGATGTAAAACAGCAAAGGTGACCTTTAAGGCAGGGGCGTCGATCCGTTGCCAAAACTGGGGGTGTTCAAATGCGTACGCCTGCCAGATACGCAAAGTCAAAAACGACATCATAACGTGACGTCACGAAATGACGTCACCCGCACTGAACAAAATAGACTAGGGATGTAGCGAATAATCGGTTGTAATCGAGTAATCGATTAAACTTTTGCAAGGAAGTGCAATACAGTTTATTAAACTGTAAACTGTAGTAAACACTGTTTTAATCGTCAAGTCAACAAATATATATTTTGCAAGTGCACACCATTTGCTGGTAAAAAGCGCATATTCTCAGGAAAAATCTGGGGTGTTCAGATACGGGTGAACCCCACCTGCCGAAATTATGGGGGTGTTCGAACACCCAGAACACCGATGGATCGACGCCACTGCTTTAAGGTCATTCAAGGTCATTCGTATTTTTGTCATTCGATAGGCTAATCACGATTTCCTATTAGTCTTCCGTTGCAACTATGCCTGTATTTTGCCCCGTTTTCGATACAATATTAAATATTTTCCAATATTTAAATAGGTCACGTCACCATGAACACACCATTTGGTGGTGATCTATCACACATACACTTTTACCACTACTACTCTTCAGTATCAATCCGCAGACCAAATCTGAAATGCAGAGCTTCACGCAATACAAAGATATGATTGGAGACAAAAATAAAAATAGGTCACGTGACACTGAGCACGCCCATTTTAGTAATGGTTTGTCATCCATAGCTAGAACTTGGTATAGCCTACATGTGTACAAAATTTGACGACTTTCAGCCTTTTCAGCAATATGACTAAGGCCCCTAAAATTTCAAATGGGTCACATGACCTGACCACGTCCCTTTCAGGGGTGTTTGTTACCCATGGGCTACGACGTGCTACGTAAATCTACCTACCACATTTATAGTCTCTAACTCCACCGATTACGAAAATATGAACGGCGATACAAAATGTAGAAAACGGGGTTGTTTAAGGTAGTCAAGGGTCACTAAGGGCACTGGAAATATCGGCATTCGATAGAGTGCGTACAATTTCCCATTAGCTTTCTATATTAACTATGCCCATGCCTTGGACACCGTTTCTGATAAAATAAAACGACATATTGGTTGAAAATCGCCAATTTTAACCTACCCCATCTGTCTTTGCTGCCCCGGTTGGGGTGACCGCATCAGAATTTAGCCGAGATCTTTGACAACAGAAATCGAGATTCTGTGGTCTATTGTGCGGCTTTTTTGCGTGATCCCACGTTTAGCGTTTTCGTTGAACTTAAGTTGCGTCAGATAGACAACCACAGCACATACCGCGCTAGCATTGAATTGCGCGGTAAAAACTGTCATAAGTTTAATAGCAGTAATTATCTGTATCAGTAGCAACTTTTAGCGACGGTTCCGAGTCCTAGAAAGTCGCAAAAAACATTTATGTCACGTGAATGGCAACTCTGTTTATAATTACAGGTTACGATTACTGTGATATAAGATGTTACTCACAAAAGCATTCATACTTTTTGTCTTTAAACGCTATGAAAAATCCAAACGTCGACAAATGTTTTAAATCATACAATCAACGTCTTGAACATTATGTACACGCCAAAAACGAAATAAACGATCTTTACCGCAAGTCTCTTTGAGTTCATAGAAATATATCAAATATTTTATTTAACTCCTTAGAGGGTATTTACACCCATCGTTTCGGGTAAAACCATCAGTGACCTAAGAGTACAGGCACCCTTGGTGGTGTTTCGGCTATACCTTGTTAAAAACTGTAATTTTTCTTGATTGCTTTCTTCATGTATTCGTGTAGGGTGTTTGTAATTTATTGTCGCCCGGCTTCAAATGTATGGTTTACATTTACAAGAATGCTTCAGTTTATGCCCCCTTAAACCTAGTGGGATTCCAGTGGCGTCACAGCCTACTGACCAGAGGGGAAAAAGTTCAGAGGCCTCAAAGATGCTAAGGGCTCACATATCATTATTTTATTTAAAGTGTTAGGACAACCAGTGTTAACATGTCCAATGGTCTCCGGTTGTTTAATGACGCCATTGTGGCGTGTGGGATTTCCAGACTTCTTGACTTTCCTTCGCGCCGTCTTGTAGCAAATTCCGGATGAAAAAAAATGCATACAGTATAAAAATGTTAGCTATGTTCTGTGAATGTTCGCTTTGTGCTACACTGAATGACCGCCGTCATCACTTCGTTTCTTTCAACTGCTGTCGCTTCTGCCACTTCTGTCTCTGCTACTCCTGCTGTTATCACTTCCGCCTCTGCCACTACTGCCGCCATCGCTTCTGTCATCGCTACTTCCGGTGTCGCTTCTTACGTCACTGCTGCTACTTCCGGTGTCGCTTGTCTCATCGCTGCTTCTACTTCCGGTGTCGCTTTCCTCGTCACTGCTTCTACTTCCGGTGTCGCTTGTCTCATCGCTGCTTCTACTTCCGGTGTCGCTTTCCTCGTCACTGCTTCTACTTCCGGTGTCGCTTGTCTCATCGCTGCTGCTACTTCCGGTGTCGCTTTCCTCGTCACTGTTTCTACTTCCGGTGTCGCTTGTCTCATCGCTGCTTATACTCCCTCTGTCGCTCCTGCTGTCGCCGCTATCATCAGTGCTGTCATCACTGCGGCGACCTCCTGGCTTTTTCTTACACCATCGTTGCTTTTTGCCACGTAGCACTGTAACAACACAACGGCATGTGTAAAAATAAAAAACAAAATAGTTTTGCTTATAATTACAGACGAAACAAACTGCGCAAGTTTGTTTTAGCGTTGTATAAGATCGAGCTCTAAAACAGCAAAATTAAAATAAATATATCAAAATCACGAAACACCTGTGCTAGCAGCTCACATTTAAATCTGTCATTCAGTCGCAGTATGTCTGTGTAGTATTGGTGCATGCATTTCACTAGGTATAGTATTACACAAAACATGTGTGATGGTCAAATATTATCACACTGTAGCACGGTAGTGCTTACACTGTTGTGTGGATGACAAGCTAAGCCTATGGATAATTGCAAAATTGGGGGTATCAGAACTCCGAAACCAATGAACCGATTGTGAACCAAAATTTGGCACGGGTGATTAAGTCGCCGATATCGCCAAAAGTCAGACCAATCGCCGCAGTGGAGCGTCCCGGGAAATGGGTGAAATATCAAGTGCTCTTGCGTGGTTGTTATTATTTTTTTCTTTTTTTGTGACCCCAACATTCGCTTGCATTAAGGGACTAAATGGAAGAACAGATTTTTACGCTCTTTGATTCATAAGATGTCAATTCTAGGTTATTGCATTAGGAATGAAACTGAAAACGTTTCTGTTTCCTACATTTACCCCAAATACACCCCAAAAGAAGCGTGGATAGGTTAAAATGTTAGCTACACTGAACAGCCTAAAGCTCAAAATATTGAAACTTGCATATAATCGAAACCACTGCATCGATTTCAGTCAAATTTTGGATAGTGACAAAGACCGCCAAATAGTCTTCGTGGGTGGTCCAAACAGGCGGACAACAAATCCAAGATGGCGGACGGCCACCATCTTAAAAATCGAAAACGGCCATATCGCGACAACGGTTTGACCGATCGGCAAGAAATTTGGCATAAAGACGCATATTGGCCCCCGAAGGGTACCGGCAGTTAAAATGTTGAGCTATTAAAAATCAACGATGACGGACGGCCGCCATCTTGAAATTTCGAAAAGGTTATATCTCCGCAACGGTTTGACCGATCAGCACAAAATTTTGTATTGTGATACATATGCACTCATAAAAATCCAAGATGGCGGACAGCCGCCATTTTGATAACAGTTGAATAGCTATATCTCAATAATCGTTCGACCTTTCGCCGCGATGATGATACACATGGGCCCTATTAATCCTATTTGCCATTACAATTTTAAGTATTTACTATTTTAAGTCCGCGATTGCGGATGGCCGTTATTTCAAATACTTAAAAATGGCCTTATCTCTGCAATGCCCACGTGACCCTTTTCGAAATATAGACATCTAAAAATATATCTTGATAATAAAATAGAGCAAATATAAATGGTAAAAACTGAACAGTTTATAAACGAATGTAAAAGCCATATAAAAACACGGTAAAACAGACACAAACGCTGGGAAAACCCTACACCCGCGACTGCCGTTGGCGTGGATAATATACATAAAAATCAAAAGTTGCCTCCCAACTACTTGCCATTGTGGTACAGGTTGAGCGTTGCATTTTTCAAATCCCAAACTTTCTCGTATCTCCTAGCAGCCCCTGAAAATCTGCAGAAACCGAGCTTGTACGCGATGCCGCTAGACAGGATCGCATTTAGAAGGCTAGCGGTTAGATCATGCCGCCTTGTACAATGCCAGTCGGCACCCGTGACAACACCCATATAATAATATTGATAACGTCAACGATGGGGGATAAGACAGAAGTGTTACCCAAATATGTTACCTGAAGCCTTTTGGGAGGTATATTAGTGAAAATTAGTAATGGTAATGGTAAAATTAGATCTATATAGCGTATTGCCAGTCTCTAATGCGCTGATGATGGTATATTCATCGGCAATTCCGCCAAATGTGTAACATCTGACCTCTTTTATATGGTCAAGAAACACAGATACATGTATGACGGTTGTTGTGTTGCGTGGTGGCTCAGCAGTAGGGCGTTTTACTTGCCACTAAAATGTCACTGCTGCTACTTAGTTCAATTCCCAGCCGGTTCGCTTTCGCGTAACATAAATCAACTCAGCCTTGCATCCCTCAGGGGTCACTAAATCGAGTATCTGCTTCGAATGGGGGTAAAGGCAGGATTCTCACCTCTGTCGGGTGGCAGGTAACACTGTGTGATCCCATTTGGCATGTAAGTTTCCCGTATCGGTGAAAAGCTAAGTGCTAAACTGCTATACACTGTTTACTTTACTTTTACTTTTAGAGGTTACAGGCATGTCCTCCATGTCACTGATGGCAGTGATGTAACCGTAAAGCAATCCCAGGTCACTGGAATGAGTCGGTTTGGGTATGAGTTAACATCGGTACGACTTATTCGGTGATCTAAATCAAAACAAAAACAAAGGCAGCAATATACGACGATACCTTTTTTCAGTAACTTCCTGAGCTTTTTCCCCCACTTTCCTTTCGGCTTGGGCAGGCATGCTACTCCTAAGTTCACAAAGCAACGACATCGCCATTTCACTTCCAGTACGTTGTTAACCGAGTAAATACGTAAGTAAGTAAGTAAGAGTGATTACAGTCAGCACACTGCAAGCATTAGTCACTCGGCGCTGGAGTCTCGAATAAACCAACTGTACAACAAAAATCACATTTGAAAAGGCGTACGGACTTCCACGATGCCAGTTGGCAACCGTGACCCACCCATAATGTTAACGGTGGAGGATGAGGAGGACATGTCATTTTAATATGTTACTTAAAGCCTTTTTGGGGGTGTATACTCATTGGGAATTCCGCCAAATGTGTAACCTCTAAATCGGTGAATGACGTTGAAGGTCACTCAATCTGACCGAATTGCCGCAGGATCCGAGTTGCAACATGCACATGGACATACGATTGCCTCATCAACCGCAGCTGATTGGTATGGATGGAATTGAGCCACACCCGACTTCACTTCCCAGCTACCTTACTAAAGATTTTCGGTTGGCGCATTCGCGTCAGAGTAGCTCAACCTATAGTCGAATGGGGAGGGAATACCTCTCCCTATACCTATCCACCAAATGACTCCCAATCTTTCAACAATCACCCAAATAAAGGAGAGCAAATAACAATATTTCGTTATCGTTAATGTTTTGTTTTCTGTTATTTTTCATCCAATGCATACAAAGAGTAATAAAATTGTTGGGGCTTGCATACTGTTCTCTTTTTAAGTGGCCACTGGCCATTTCGCATACCCTACAAAGAAATGCATTGCTTTCAAACTTAATTATTGGCTCAGTTTTCATCAGCGATTACGTCTTTTTGCGGGGATAGAGATGACCCTTGAAATGGCGATAAGAGAAAAAGTAAGACCTATTTCTATTTAGTCACTTTTTGGTTTATGAATATTTTGCATACCCATCATTAATTTGCGCTTAGTTGCCTGACAGACTGACTGTACTTCAGTAGCGAATTGAAGCTATCCGCTTACGTGCGTTATTTTTACGAAGCAGGTTGTCTGCGAATGACTATCCGTTCATGACTGTGTCTGTTGCATGCTAGTTGATCACTGTATAAATATATAATGATTAATAATCACACTCACTCCTCACACTCGTGCACGTGTATGTTTCGGGGTCAAGTCCGTATCCTCTGACACAGTACAAGTCGCATTTGCCCTCACCGCGTACCGAACATCCGCTACGTTCATGACATTTCCGATCACACTGTGGACCACCTGCAACATGTATTACAGTCGTCTCACCAATTTTTACCGCGCGACGTATACCAACACGTGCATAGAGCACTGACGGTGGCTATACGTCAGAAGCAGGACGATTTCCTACTATCACGATTTTCTATTATCGCGTACGATTTCCTATTATCACTTATAAATATTTCCCAAAATTAAAACAAGTCACGTAATCTATCATGCATAGACTTGTAGGCCAGTGTCAGTCCTAGCTTCACTGATTCCAAAGATATAATTAGGTGCCGACAATTTAAAAATGGGTCACGTGACTATGACCTCGCTCGTTGATGGATAGTTTGTTATCCAAAGGCTAACATTCTTGTCATATTCTAAGTGTACACTCGTACAAAGTTTGACTACTCTAGCATCATCCGTCCAGATACATCACTTCACTGAGCCCAACAAATTAAAATGAGTCAAGTAACCCCGACCACGCCGCTTTTTGGGCGTGGCTTATCATTCTTGACTGGGACTTCACGTAGACTACCTATATACAAAATTTTACAAATGCGGCTTCAACCGTTCCACAGATATAATTGCAACACGTTAAAATTTAAACTGTTCACGTGACCTGGCTACGCTCATTTCATGGGTGGTTTGTTATCCATTGGGTAGGCATCCTATCAACATAAACTACCAAAATTGAAGTCTGCATCTCCACCAGTTGCGAAGATATTATAGGCGACACAAAATGCGTACAATGGGGTAGTTTGGGGTAATTAGGGGGGTCACTCACTGTTAATGTGGTTAACATGCAACTGTGAACCGTTTAAATAATGGAAATAACGCCTTTCACAGAGTGTGCGCAATTTCTTATTAGCTTCCCATAGTAATGTGGACAAACGGTCAGTGCACTTGGCCGCCATGTGCAGTAGAGCGTGACGTGCTCAGTGGCCGAGGTTCGCGCCTCAGCCCGGGTGAGTCCGCCTACCAAAGAATTATTTCTAATAATTCCTATGCACATGATAAACAGAGAGTTAATCCCGGGCAGCTAAGAGGGCTCGGCGGACGGTGTCCTCTATAAACTTTGACCGTTGCTGATGCCTTGATTAGCAGCGTCAATATGTCAGCCGCGCTGACATGAGAGCAGAAGTAGACAGATGTGGCTAAGTCCCCTGGCTAGGCGCTGAAAAAGCGCCGGTCAGAGCTGCCAGTCCAGGCTTAGCCAGACCGTAGGCCACGCCTAGCGGGGGCGAGCTTATAAATACCTGCCAGTCTGCTTATGGCTACTGTTCCTTCCCCCACCCTTCACAACACTCACATACACATCCCGGAGGCGGCACTTTATTTCGGTATGTAACCAACCACCCTGGTCGACTCAGCCTTCTACCCTCCGCACACACCTATCAATTCCTCTCCTTTCCATGGGCTGGCGCAATGGACCGATATAAAGGTCTTAGCGCTGAGGTCCAATGTATAGGCTAGACCCCTTCCCCTCATAGAACGAACATACGAACTCCAACAGCAATCATATCCTGATATTGCACCGGCTATGGGATATAGCTATTGACTCTGTAATACGCTACTGTACGATTCTTATCTTATATTTTAGCGTACACCAAATCACTATTGTATTGTATTGTATTGTATAGCGAGATATTGCTAGAAAATCATCGATCTTAACGTACCTCACGTCTATTTGGCGCCCTCGTTTCAGGTGACATCATTGCAATTTTGCCGAAATCGTTGTCATACGTAAACAGTGGTGTTATCTATCGCACGGCGTTGTTTCCGTGACCATGCGTTCAGCCAATTTTAATCAAATCAAACCAGACCGTGTATTTATATGCCGCCTCCTAACACTTAATTCTCTGAGGCGCTTTCTAATAAGACGTATCTTAAACTGTTCGAGAGAGTTCGCATTTGGTACGATACCGGCATTTGACGGACGGACAGAGAGATGGGCGAACACACGACGACATCATATAGGCCTACGCGCTATCGTAGCGTCGAGCGGCAAAAATCACACGTCCAAACTTCGCTGACGTGGTCAAGTTACATACGTGATGGCGGAGTAGTGGCGACACAGTTCTGTTCATCGCCACCGTCTGTGCAGTCGTCGTCTCCGTCACACATATACGTGCGTTGGATACATTTTCCATTCGAACACTGGAACTGATCCGAACTACATCCTGCGTAGTGCACAGAAAAAGCTCCGTTACCGCAGAGAGATCGCGCGACGCGCTATGTCAGTTGAAAGTTTGTGAACTGCTGCAAAACTGTACGAAAAATAACAGTTGAAAGGTTTGACGTACCGGTAGGGAATAACCTATACCTGGTCATCGAAATTGCCGCTTGTCGATCGGCCATATATGACTTTCTATTAGTGGTTTGTGGCTGTAGTAACAACGACTATCTGGCAGCATTTCCGAGTTTGTTACCACATTTACGATACGAGATGGATACGATACAAGCTGGTACATTTGCAAGCACGCATACTAGTACATAGAGTGCATGCACTATACGCTGACGGGAGGCCGGCTTAGTCTAGCGCACATCACAAAAAATATCGAAAAATAAGTAAAAAGCAAATAGAAAAACCGGGTAGCTAAGAAGAACCGGTCCACGTGGTAGTCCGTGAAGGCAGTCGGGAACGAAGTGAATCTACTGGTGTCACTCAAGTTCCTATTAGCCTTCCACAGTAACTATGTCCGTATCTTGCACATTTTCTGAGATATAGCGAGATAATTATCAGTCGACAATCGATTTCAACCTACCCCCACCTCTATTTGGCGCTCCAGATTGAGGTTACCCCGTTGGAATTTCGCCAGGACCTTTGTCACCAGTAAACAAGATTTCCTGGCGGTGGCGTGATCCTAAGTGTAACAGTCTTAGGAAAACATCGACTTGTGACAGACAGACAGACGGACAGACAGTCAGTCACATCATCATAGCATATACCGCGCGGTTAAATTCACAACAGAATCTGTATAATAATTTTGATGTAAATGTAGCATAAAAACGGAAATGACGGTAATGTGATGAGAATGGGAATGTCATTCCAAAAATGCTACCACTATTCCGATCACGTTAATTCCCACTTTCATACTATTCCCATTTTGAGCAACATTTCCACTGTCATTCCCATGGGAATCCCATGTGACTCATCGGATCCCATTGGCTCTAATCCCAATGCACACGTCTAACCGCAATACTTCCAACAAATTTGAAGATAGTATGACAACAGCCCCTTACCAGAAGGAGGATTTGTAGGTTCAGGTACTTCAGAAGCCTCTGTGGTCGGCATCGGCGCGGCTGTTGACAAAACATAACAGCACTGCACTAGTCTTCCTCAAGTGTCCTAACTGAAACACTGTAATAGATTAAATCACATTGGATTTACGTGACATAGTAATGGTAGGACTGTCTGGAATACTGGATAGCGTGTGCCCAAAGACTGAAACATGACGCGACGTCAGTGTTGTAATTGGTTTTATTGTTTTTTTTTGTAAACGGATAATGTTGTATGTATGCATGCATATGTGTATGTGTATGTGTGTATTAGAACCTTACCTATTTAATGGTAGTTTATTCTGGCAATTATCTGTACTGCACGCATTAAGTCACAAAATGATTGTCATCTGGTTTCTAAAACCATGTTTTAAGTTTTCAGTTGATGGTGTTAACGGTCAGGCTGATGCTATCGTGCTAATAATGAATATTAATGTAAAAACTTAACAGTTCAAAACGACTTGTAAGGACGACAGTGACTATGTCGCACAACTAAAACAGCAAACATCAAAAAGGTGATATTACTTGTCAGCACATTGACTCTATGGCGATGTGCTGATAAGTAATATCACCTTTTTGATGTTTGCTGTTTTAGTTGTGCGACATTAATATTTGCAGTTTTATTAATTTAGCAATCAAATTTCTGCTAATCTAATGGGCATGCGGTTGTCTGCGCATGCACAAAATCACAAGAGCTGTGAATATGTGCCAAAATCTACAACCATAATTGTCAACAATGTCCGGAATTTTGCTTAAAGTGATTGATATTTTGGAGATTTAGCAGCATTTGTGGCGACTTCTATATACGTTTTCACCGCGCATGCGCATAAGCGTCTATTTAGGCGGTTCCGGTAAAAAAAATTGACATCGGCGTTTGATTCCTTGACCCCGATTTCCTTGTAAATGGCGAAATTTCGGCGAGTCGCGGGCGCTTTCAGTTGATTTTTCATCGAACTAGAAACACATGCTGCGGAACGTGATATCTGCCTTATAGCAACTGCACAACGACCAAATTGTTTCTATAAGAAGGGATATATTGCGTATTCTTTACTGCGCATGCGCGAAACGGCCATTTTTCCACTTCGAGACCAACGTGTCACCACTACGCCAAACCAGCAACATGGTTGAATGTAAAGCAGGTAAAATGGAATGTTTTACTTGACGCAGGCGCAGCTGTACAGATTTGCGACTTGTAACAGACATGATATAAACAAATAAGAGTCTAAACAAACAACAGAAAAAACGAAGAAAAAATTAAGATAACGTACATTCTTTAATATACTTCATATTCTATCATTTTTGTTGACCTACTTTGGCTTTATATGGCAGTAAACGGACGTTTTCCACGGGAATCGCTTGGGACCCAATGGCACTATTGATTCTATTTCTGGCGCACACGTCTAACAGCAATACTTCTAATGATAACCTTGCAGATACGCATGACAACAACTGCTTACCGGGAGTAGCAGAATCCGTAGGTTCAGGTCCATCAGAGCCCTGTGTAGGCCCATCACCGGTCGGCATCGGCGCTGCTGCTGTTGACGAAAACATAACAGCACTTGCTCGAGTGTCTTAACTGAATTATTCCAATAGGTTTAATCACATTGGATTTAGGCGTAAGACTTAAGTGACAAAGTAACTGCTAAACTGCATCGAATACTGGATAGCGTTCGTGAATTACTGAAACATGACACACTCATTTCCCAACATTTAAAAAGGTCACATGTCGCTGAACATGTCCCTTTCGGCGGTAATCTATCACTCATGCCCTAATACACTTCTGTATCAACCAGCACGTGACGTAACCTTTGAAGTGCCTAGTTTCACCAACTCCGAAGATACGATTGCGGGGCAAAATTTAAGAAAACGGGTCACGTGACCCTGACCACGCCCATTGGGGTGTAGTCTGTCATCGCAATGCTAGCATTTTATAAATTCTACTTGCGTACAAAATTGTACACAATTTGGCGACTCTCGCTTCAGCCGTTCCGGATTATGATTGTGGGCATCGAAATGAGTCACATGACTGACCACGCTTCTTTTAAGGGTCATTTGTCATCAGTATGCTGGGACTTGATATACTTTATCTGTGCAAAAAATTGACCACTATGGCTTCAACCCTTCCAAAGATATAGTTCGTGCCCACCAAAATTTAAATGGTTCACGTGACCTGACCATGTCCCTTTCAGGGATAATTTGTCACGCGTGGGCTAGCGCTTGCTATATCAACCTACTTACCAAATTTGAACTTTCTGCCTCCATCTAGTATGAAGATATGAAACTCGATACAAATTATCAAAAATGGGTAGTTTGGGGTAGTTAGGAATCACTTAATGTTACTGGAAATAGCGCCATTAGATAGAGCGTATATGAGTTTATATTAGCGTTCCATAGTAACTATGTCCCAATTCTGCACCGTTTTGAGATATAGCAAGATATCAATTGGTCAAAAATCGCCGATCTGAACCTATTGCAGCTGAATTCGGCGCACCGTTAACAAGATATTATCACTTGTTTCCCAAAATTCAAGGAGGTAACGTGACACATCACATATCTCTCTCGGGTAATATATCATGCGTACACTAGTACTCATCTGTATTAATCACCACACACATATAAAGTGTCTAGTTTTACCAATTCCAATAATATGAATGGGGCAAAATTTAAAAAACGGGTCACAATCACAACCATAAGGGCGTAGTCTGTCATTGCTAGGCTAGCACTTGATTTTATTCTATCTGCTTAGAAAATTTGGCAACTTGCGTTACATCGGTTACGGCGATATGACTAGGGGCGTCGAAACTGAATAACCTGGGATATGATATAGTTTATCTGTGTATAAAATTTTACGACTCTAGCGTCTACCGATCTAGAGATATTATTGGAGGACCCGAAGAGTAAAATGGGTCACATAACCCCTCCACCCCAACCGCAGCGCGTTACCGCCCTTTGGCTAGTACTCATTTTATCGTCGCACGGAGGATAAAAGGCTGAGTCGACCTGGGTGGCAAGTTACATACTAATATAAAGTGCCGCCTCCGGGAGTCGAACTCGGACACCGTCACCCATCCCAGTACTAACCGGGCTCAGCGTGCGTTAACCTCGTCGATCGAGACCAACGCGTCACCACTACGCCAAACCGGCACCCTGATTGCATGTAAAACGGGTAAAATGGAATGTTTTACTTGACGCAGGCGCAGCTGTACATATGTGCGACTTCAGGCCGTCGATGACGTTCGTCAAATCGTCGAAGTTTTTGACTTTGTAGTAGTCGCTCTGCGAGGAGGCGATCTCTCTCAGCCGATCTTCGTCGACCCCGTCGGTCACGCCGATAGCGATTAGTCGAATGCCG
>Ga0209780_1001567_pt1 | contig 15216 bp, 10 predicted proteins | sample WorMetexBAHAMAS2_FD_187384 | JGI IMG/M metagenome (GOLD analysis project Ga0209780, IMG submission 187384) | Marine gutless worms symbiont microbial communities from Max Planck institute for Marine Microbiology, Germany - Inanidrilus exumae... | ecosystem: Host-associated > Annelida > Digestive... | reverse complement strand
TATATATATATATATATATCACTATTTGACTGGTCACGGAAAGTGCATCATCAGTCTGTGAGAGTCAATTCCAAACTGTTGAACCCAGGTAAAAAAAGCAGTTGTAAATGTGACAGACCGGACGAGACTCAAGGTAGACGAGTGTCTGCTGAAGTGATGCCACTGCAAGCTTAAGCTGTTCATGTCGCTGAACAATGCTCTTGGCCTGCTGCAGGAACTCCATCGGAGTGCACGCGTTCATCGACAGCTGACAATTACACATGCAACCTTGTGTTAACCATTAATGGCCAGGTAATCAACAGCTTAATGACGTGTACATAGACAGATGGGATATCTGTCTATCCTTCTCCCTATTACATGATGCTTACAAGTTTGGCAAAATGAAATTCCGAGTTTTCCAGACGCGCTAAAGTGTCTTTTCCATACAATTATAAAGTTAAAACCCGATGTAATGAATCACCTTGGCAGTCATTTCGGTATACCTTTGTTGCAGAATTACAGAATATATTTTAAAGGAGCATGGTGAATGGCTCCACCCTCTTACATGTCGGCCTGTTGCATGTTACAGATTACATCATGAAAAAATAGCATCTGATATACCAAAATTCCCTCAGTATATTTTAAATTCCGAGTTTTCCCAGAGTTTTCCAGAATTAACAAATTCCCTGAGATTTCCAGGTTTTCCAGAGTTGTTAGCACCCTGTATTACCCGACCAAAACAAGCATGCATCCTTAAGTAAAAAATACATATAACACAATCAACACACACACACAAAACTAACGCCATGTTTAGTCACCTCCTACGACATCCAGCCTGGAAAAGGAGTGGGACTATTCTGGTAGAATGGGAAGGAATGAAAAAGCAAGAAAATAGATGAAGTGAGTAAGAAAAGGGAAATAGAGAAAAGTAAACTATAAGATAGAGTGTAAGGTGGGGAAGTGAAGGGATAAGGGGGAATTGCCAGGCTCACACAGTGTGAAATGTACACACAGCAATGCATCTAAATAACGGATACAACGCACGACAACTCTGCAAAGAATGCTGCTTCTTTGTTATAAGCAGAGCTTGTTAATAAAACGTACATCATAGGACAATGATAATGATGGTATAGCATTCCACCAGATCATTTCGAATTACTGCCTTCAACAAATCACGTCAAAAGATACAAGTAATAAATAAACAGCGGAATCTCTGTTCTGTATTCAGCCAATTCACACACCTCCAGTGCAATGGCACACCTACAGTTACCTTTTCCAGCATAACTGCCCATGGACTAATACCAGTTGTACTGCTTGGTGACAGAGCAGAAGGGCATGAACATTGTGTCGGAGTTGTTATGCTGCCATGCCTAGAACAGGTATCAAACATGCAATTCTTAATCAACCACTGCACCATCATCCCACACAGTATGCTAACTGTAGTACTAAGTACTGCACACATCAAATATATACAGTACACTATACTGCCAACCTCTTCCAAGCGTTCATCTAGAGAACTTGCTCCAGATGCACGCAGGTTGTTGACTTCGTTGTCAAGACGATGAAGTTGAGCAACCAGTGCCTGATGGCGTCGCTATAGCAACCACAACAACAACATATGTATCACAGACAAGCAACGAGCACTGGCCAACATTGCCATAGCAACCATGGCATCCATTTCAACGCCAATCAAACTCTCTCACTGGTGCTGAAAAAAACCCAACTTTTGACCCAAAAAAGCCAAAAATGTCAGTCAATGGGCTATGTCATTCTTAACACTGTTCTATCCAATGGATATTCTTTCTCCATTATGGCTACAAAGATATACCATTATTATGAGGGACCGATGTTGCCCAGACCTAGACTTACTGGGTACCACCACCATGCCATTCGCATGTCTGGTTGACTTCTTGATCGACTACTGTCCGTACTCAATGCAGCGACACAGCTGGTCTGAGATGGTCGAAAGTACGACCACGCCTCGCCTTTGCTCCGTGATCTACACTGACTGAGTTCTGCAACGTATCAAGTTTCATCTGGCCGTTCTCGTCTACCATTGTCGGAAATATACAGCACCCGATTACTTGTCAAGAGACTTGCAGTGGGCAGCAGACAGTGACTCGCGGAGACGACTACTGTCACTATCAACACACAAGCTAATCGTTCCATGAACCAGATTGAAGACGTCGGTGATTGCACTTCGGGTCTGGAACGAACGAACTCCCGCATACCGTTGTCAACACTTCATCACTTCCAGCTTTCAAGAAATAATTAAAAACATATTTGTTTAATGCTCAGTAGACTTTAACTGTAACATGTCCTTACAGCACGCTAAATTTGTTGTTTTTAATAATCATAATGCCACGTGGCATCATGGTCTGTCAAGCTACTCGACTACAACTGAATTAATAACTAACCAACAACCACGCAACAACACACATAAGACTGCTAAAGGGAGAGATAAGTGTCTGTACCGTTTCCATCGCAATTTCATGCTCGAGGTCCTGTCGATACTGAACTGACTGCATATGTTGGTAGAAACTCATGTACATTGCCTTGAACGAGTCTGCAACAGGCAATAACAGCAATCATCAAACTGATATTGTCATTTCTGTTGGTAGAAAACTCTAATTCTGTAGGTCAGGTTTTGTGGATTACACCGCATTTTTGCATAATGATGCCAACGGGGCAGAATTGAAGGACAGCTGGTTGATTGGGGTCTAACGGCGCCTCTGAATCTCCGGACTTTATGGCGCTATATAAATTAGTTTTTAACTTTTTTAACACAATTCAGGTCATATCACACTTTAATGTAAAGCTGTACCGTAAGTACTAAAATTTAACAGGAATGAATTCTTGAAGTAAGATCATTCAAAAAAGACAAATAGGCCCATAATAATAATAATACTAGTAGATTTGGATTACATAAATAAGTTGCAGTTAGGTAAATTATTTAATTTAAAGAGTATAATTTGTATAACAAGATTTCTTATTTAGAAATTATAACTGATCATATTTGACTTTTTAAACAAAATTTAGTATATTTTGGGGGATGTGTGATTGAGTACGTTTTCCATGTCAGTAAAAAATAATATTGATGTTGTGCTTGACCATAAAAAAGTACATTCTGTTAGTAGGCCTATATATTTGACAGACAGAAGTTGATTACAGTTTGTACATTTTGGAGGATCTGAGTGTTCAATAAGATAAAAAATGTGTCCAATGCGTGACTGGATATATAAGATTTGGTCTCTTTGTTGACATGAAGAAGGAACACTGGAGTAAGAAGGCATTGTTGGTAGAGTTTCTTTTGTGTTTGTGAGTTCCCAGTTTGCTGCCACTTGTCATGAATATATTTGTTAATAATAGGTTTGAGATCTGTATGGGAGAGGAGGAAGAATCAAAGACGATGTTATGTTTCGTTGAATTGGCCAGGTGGCAGCACTGGTAGTGATGTTGCTGCCTACAAATGTCTTGTTAAACAAATTTAACGTAACGCATGAAATAACATAATTTGCATACTGAAGGAAAAATAATTACTAAAAATGCAAACTGATGTAATGCTATTTACATGGTGCTGCCACACAAACTAAAACGCAACAACACAGGCAGAAATCTCAAAGTCAATAGTCAGTTACATGATAAACCCACAACGCTTTGTGTGACATCCAAATTTGACATCCCATCAAATGTCATATATATAAGTTGACAATTTAATTTCTGGATATCAAACATGCACACTCTTCTCAGCATCAAGAATCATGCGAATAATGACACAGTACAGCAACAACGGAACTAAGCAGAACACTGAGTTGGTCTAACTGCTATAAGCACCTGCTGATATTCCTATGGAAGTAAGTAAGTAAATAATGAACATAACAGCAGTGTTACCAAGCAGTTGTTGCAGTCCGGCTGGCACATCAGCAACTGCTGCGGATGTTGAGCTGGGATGCACAGTGATTTGTTGGTGGACGGGGTGAGAGCGACGGTCAACAAGTCTCAGCATCCGTTCATCATTCAATGACTCCGTCATGTTTCCAGCTGTCACGCACAAGCACAAAATGTTGGTCATCGACAGTTACATCAGCACTGCATCTTGTAAAACGCCGTCCACACCAGCAGCGATGTAGAAGCAACAGGCACCGTTCCACTTTGTCAAAGCAACATTCAACTTTGTTGCCAAAAACGGCAACAAAAAGCAACATTCAACTTGGTCGAAAGAATAGTTCGACTTGTAGCATTCAACAATGTTGCCTCGACATTTTTGCTGGTGTGGACGGGGCTTAAGTCACGTCACTGCACGACACGACACCGAACGCTGACGCACGGCTAAACTTCACTCGCTGCCACTCCACTTGTCCAAAGCCACTACCGTATATAGAAATCTGTTAAAAATGACTTCCCCATAACTGCTAGTCTTGGACACATTTTGCTCGCCAACAATAACTAACAGTAAACGCAAACAAAGACGCACCATCAGTAGGCATGTGAGACACTGCGACTGAGCGCTCATGAAACAACTCCAGTGCTTCCATCATTGACGCTGACATTCGACATCGAGGACCACGAGATCCAGCGCTGTGCTTTCTTCCCGTTGCTTGTCACAATCAACAACCATTAACTAAGTGGTTTATAAAGTGCATACGCATACAAACACATGACCGTTATTATTTCATGAAAATAAATAACATCGTTCTGATTTAAATTAGAATGTTCATTAAAAATATTTTTTTACTACTGGCCCGCCTACACATAGTGTAATGTTACGTCCTGTTAGGGCGACACCTTGTTTAAATAAGACTTTTACCTCCCCTCCCATTGTCACCAAACTTTGTCGATCATTTTGGAAGGTCAAATGTCAAGGTTGGTGGGGAGGTACTGAAGTAGGCACTCTACTGAACGCCCTTCTAGTTTTCAAAACTAACAAAAAAATTGCCCATGTACACAATTGTTTTTACATGCAGAAATTTGGTATATTCTGTTATTTTTACCTAAAAACTGACAAACAAGAGAAGCTCTTGTAACTGTTGATTTAAATCAGGATTTTTTGCCGAACAGTGATAAATCAACCATCATCAGAGGCAAAATGTGCCCGTTGCTACATCCATTTCTACTGTGCCGACATCACCACGGGTGGCCAATGAAGGTTAGATCTATATGAGTGATATGATAATAACAATAATAAATGTAGACAACTTCAAAATCCATCCCAAACTGTAACACAATGTGATGAATGTTCACATGACTTGAATGCTGACTGGCTGATACCTCTGCGTGTGTGTCGGTATGTACCTTTGCATGTGTGTGTGCGTGTATGTCTGTTGGTACCTCTGCGTGTGCCCAGTCCTTCGCGTCTTACGTCGGTGGCTGCCTGCGATGAGTGTTCACTTGACGTTATACTCGGTGACGTGCTCTTCGATTCACTCCAATAGTTCTTGCTCTCCCACGGCTAAATGCAACAAAAATTGCAGCATTGCTAACACACACACACTCATAACATACACTCAGTGACAATACCAGGGCTCACCCTAACGGGACGTAACACGACTGGCCCGTCGTGCAGTGTCGGCCGCCCAACCGCCGGCGTGCTGACTGTCCACGTGCACGGCGGCCGGCCGGCCTGACCGCCGGCAGCGTTCCCACGCCGCATTCCCATGCTACCCGTGGCCAACCGGCCCGCCCGCCAGCAGCGATACAGACGACCAACAGACGACGACGACAGACACCCGCGAGCAAAACAACAACAGCCCATTCGGCGGGCCAGTAATAATCCAGTAGCTCAGTTGCTACTCATCATTCAACCCAAAGTTTGTAATTTTGCATATTACCATAGCACGATACTCCACCACTGTATTGTGTCACCATCGATGTCCAAGGTGCTGTGGAGTCACTGCAGCTCACATTTGGAATGGCATGGCACCTGACGTTATGGTATCACTGTTACTGCCAAATAGTAGCTAAAGAAGTAACTGTCGATTTGCTCATTTGACTTTCAGGTCAAATATCTACCTGGATGACACTGTCACTCTTATGCTTATGTTAAGTGTTCTCAAATGCTTCTTATAACTGCATGTAACTCTAATGACATTTGTTGACAATGATAATAATAATAATAAATGTGGAAACTACAAACTCGATCACACACTAAAACCCAAACCCCACTGCAGTTGACTCACTGAGCCTAACATGGTGAACAAATAAGTACAATAAATTAGCCCCATATGGGATTGATGGTTGACTCTTCACAACTGACGTTTCTGCCAAGTTCAAAGTCACATGCACAAAAACTAAGACAAATATAAAAAACTGGCCCAGTCGTATTTAGATATTGTGCACTAGTTTAAGAATCCGTGGCCAGTTGCCAGCTCCCATTGTAAATGGTGGTGGAGATAGCTTTTGATAATGGCCAGATTTCCTCCAACTTTCAAGGGCTCATGACCTTGACCTTGGATCGGATGACACTGCATACCATCGTGCATCACTCATCGACCTCTACCTACATGCCAGATTTCATTGAAATCGAAAAAACGTTTAGTGGACGGACGGACAGACGTACGGACGGACATCTGAGACCGGCTTTATTAGGTCAACTCTTAACTGACAGACATGCATAAAGTAAGCAAGAATGACCTCATCCACCATGGCAGCATTGGTGACGTCACTCAGCCGATGGCAACTGCCATCTCTGTACATGCTGCTGGTGCTACTGCTGCTGCGACTTGTCGTCGAGCGTGTGTGTATGTCTCGCAAACCGTTCTGCTCACAGCATTTCAGTGTGTCACTAGTCCTATCAATACAAAATAAAAAATGAAAATGTTCAATTTCTGCACATTTCAAACGAGCATTCACCGTCGCCGGTACACTGTTGTGAAACTCACTGCTGAAACAGCTACATGATCCATCTCACAGCACTGCCACATTTGGCAAAAACATTCTTTTTTTCACAGGATGTGCAGCACATTAGAGGCTTTGGCATTTTACATCACATTACAAAAACACCTCAGAAAGCGACCACCGAGATTCAAAATCAAGAAGTCCATCACAGCAAACACATCAGCAGAATCTTTAAATAGTGTACGTTGGGCCTACATATGTAGCTTACCTTCATTCTGCAGAAAGTTCCATTCCAGCGAAGTTTTCTTGGAGCCAGCCGTTCATCGTTAGCAGTCTGCCGTGCAGGTAACACAGGTACATAAGTGTCACTCTTAACTAGGGTCAATAAATCAATCGATCAATCAAATCACAAGTCTACCAAAAAATCAATACAACAATGACTCTGTCTACTGCCATCACCATCTTCACTTTAGCGGCCCTTTCCAACTGAAGTTTGGTTAGTTGGTTCACCCTCAGTTTTCTTCATCCAAGTGTTCCCGGAAAGAACTTTAACTGGAAAACTGGCACAGGTTCATATGGGCCGGATGCCCTTCCAGTCACTGATTCAGAAGACTCCAAGCACTGAAGGAAACAATCAATCAAACTATCTCTCTCCCTCAATTAATAAACACATAAATCCAAATGTCCACCGATATGCAATAACAACAAGAATAAGTGTACAGGTCGACCCGTGTTAGCCATTATCCACCATTAAGAACTGGAGGATTTACCTAAAACAAAAGTTTCACTGCTGCATACAGTTGCTGACAGCAATTAGGTAAAACAAGATGGAGATCGCTTCAGTGGTTTTTACCCACACCATCTCCATATCTTACACACTCCGTACCATCGACTTATGTAGTGTATCTTTAAAAATGTCTCAATCTTATGTAATCATCCGCAGCACTTCATTACACGACAGACATACAATATCAATGAAACAAGCTGAAAAATTAAATAAAATCACTGAAAAATTCATTAAAACGTTTAGAATGCAGGACGCAGACCTTCAGCTCAGGATTTTTCAACTTCCTAAAGTAGTCTTCAAGCTGCACACATGTAATTATTTTGTCAGTCAACAACAATGTAATTAACCACACTGACCATCATGGTTCAAACGATATCTGGTGTCATCTCTGCCTACAAATTCTATAACAAATACAAATATAAACAAAGAGATCAGCTGGCACTCAGCTGAGCTGACACACTGCATATTCACTGCATGGTAAACAAAAGTACAAAAATCATTATGTCCACTACATCTTAAGTGACCAGCAGGGCATCACAGAGACGAAATATCAGAAAGAATATGCATGAAACAATAAACAGGACTTCAACTGTTAACAAGTAGTAAACGGCTCGTCAGCCAACTCACCAGTGACCGATCTATGGTGTGTACATAGTAAGTAAACGGTTTGTCGGTCCAAGAGACGGCTGAAGGCAGTGTCAGTAGTTCTTCAACATTCATAATTGACCCGATATCTGTCACACAATCATACAATGACATATTGGTGTGGCATTTTGGTTGCGTGGCACAGCAGTAGAACGTCGGTCTGTGACCGGCGAACGTTCCCTGTCCTGCGACCGACAACTGAGGCACGCAGGGTGCTGTTGGACTACCTCTGGGTGTACAAGAATAATCAAATGAACATTTTTCAAACATCAGCAGGATTTTGTAACAGATCGTAAGCTGAGCTAGCAGCCTTTCGTCCTTTCAAGGTCAATAAATAAGTAGCAAGCTGTAATCGGATGTGAGCTACCTCACTCTGGTTTCACATCTGGTGAATGCTTATGGAGTAAAGGCAGGATGGTTCATTCCATTCGTGGATAAACGTGTGGGTGGCAACTAAAACTGTGTGATCTCTCTAACACGTGCCATTCCTGAGTGCACTAGAGGTGTTTACAGCATTTCGCTATACAAATCGACATATACTTTACTTTACTTACTGCAGTATCAGCACACTTACAAAATGTAACTACAATGAACAGTTCAGCAACCACATGATGCATGCAACTTACAAGACACTGCCAAACAGGCACTACGAGTATCTACATTAACTCCTTGTTAAATCTGCTAGTATTCTTCACTGCTGTACAGATGGAAATAAATGGTATGTGTAACATGATAAGCTCACCACGTCATCAGTTTGCTGTTTGTTAATCTCTAAGGTCTATCCCGAGCAAACACAGACTTTGAGAGAAAAACAAATAACAGAAATCAAAAGGGTAATTGGATAAATTATATCGATCTGAAAAACGACTATGAGAGTGGTAAATATGTGTGTGTGTATGTGTATGTGTGCGCATTAATTCGCTGTCTAACTTCTAAATGTTGTTTTTGTAATGCTTCTTATGCACATGATTCGGTGATTACGAAGTCAGACTGAAACGGTCAGGACACTGGAACATAAAGATGAAACTCATTTTAACAAACGCAACGATGCATAACGACAGTAGTCTACAACTGATGGGAAGCCTGCCTGAGAAAGCATAATGAGATACCGGCCGACAAAAAGACAAGTTCTGACCGGACAGATTGCGGTCAGTGATGTGGAAGTTGAGTGAGCAGAATGCACGTGACGATACGATTTTTGCTCCTTCCTTCATGTTTGCAAAACGCGTCTTTAACTGCACACAGGACGCATACATAGCAGCATCGTACAACTCAAACAATAACCCACATGACACATACATACAAAACAGCTGGCTGGTTGAAACTTAACGATGCTTTCAACACAACGAAGTTTCTGCCTAAATGGCATCCTTTTTCAGAGATACTCCATTGTTTTACCAGCCGAACAACATGTGAATAATTAGCCCTGTATGGGACTAACAGTTGACTCTAAGCAACGGACGGACCGCGCCAACTTCAAAGTCACGTGACGCAAAAACTAGGCCGAATATGAAAAAAAGTGGCCAAATTAGCCCAGTGCGAGGCTAATTTTTTTGGACAGACAAACGTAGGTACACATGTACATACATACGTATGGACGGACAGACATCTGAGACCGGCTTTATTAGGTGGACTCTGTCAAAAAGTCGACCCAAAAATCAGAAAAGTAGTTTTATCACAATCCTATCTGACTCCAAAATGACTAAGACCATAACAAATACTATGCGACATGTATTTATTGAGTTAACAGGCAAGAATCAAAAACCTGATGGTCAACTTGAGGACCGAATGCAAAATTGTTGACAAAAATCAGTCTACAGCACAGCACACATCACGTCATGTATAACATTTAACACATTCATTTCTGTGTCTGTGCTCAAGAACAAACAAAATCTGAAACACTGCAAATGAATCATTGATCAGAAATTCACTGCGACATAGCAAAGGCTTGGAAAATTCGGACAGAAATCCATTCATTAAACTGCATTTAGTTATGCCAAAAAGACACATAAATACTCGACAAAAAGTATGCAATACAACGTGGGCTGTCATGTAAATGAACAAAAAGTGTACGACTGTACTGTGGAAATAAAGTTGATGCACTATATACATAAATAATAAGACAAGAATATCCCAGCATACAGGCAGGGCAAACAAAAACAATACACTTCTCAAGACATCATATCAATGCAGCCATATTCATGACAAAATGAAACGGTCTTAACCAAAATTCTACTGGACTAAAGACGTGGATGCAATTTTGAGCAGCGGTTAAGTTTTCCTTGCAAATTAGCTCATAGTATACCCACAACACATTTATTTCTGACAGATCAGGCAGTGTGACTAAGTCCAAGTCTAAGTATCAACGCTACTCTACTTCAAGACTCATCGCGTGGACACTGACGTTGCAGAGTTGATTCTGTCCAACATGTCGTTTTCAGTGAGGAAATCTCCCTTCGTCAGCTCATAATCACCACTCACTTTGCCGTAGAACTGCAGCCACTTGTGAAACTCCGCCGACAAACTCTGCACACATGCACGGCCACAACTCACACGGTCCGTTTCCTCTTAGTCTTAACAAATTATCATGTTTGGAAAGAATAATTAATTCACTTACATGCAACACCTTGCAGCCATAATTACAATGTTATGTTAAACTGCTTTTTTTACAGCCCGTTCCCATCACCCAACTAACAGTTTCAATGCAATGAACCACTACAGCTATAATTACAGCATAAACAAAAAATGTCGTAAAATGTGTAAAATGCCGGCATAATCAATTGTTCTTTCTTACATGACAGTTTGCACTCTCTAACAGAAGATGTGGAAGAAACACACAAATAGGTGTCTGTGTCTGTTTGTGACACGGACATGGATTAACACAGAAACTGACATGAAAGAAATTGACATGATGAAGCAACACACACAGAGGCACATAGACAGGCACAGGCACAGACAGACAGACATACCTCAGCATATTTCGCTGGCCATTCAGCCTTCTCAATGCCATAACATGACCTGCATTGTGTGGCAGCGGCTACTTGCAGTACAACTTGACCAACACCTGTTACACAAGCAATCCACACATAGCATCTTCTCACAAATGACCATGTGTCAGTGATTTACACAAATCACTGCCCAGTCTTTGTACCACACAGCTAACAACTCTGGACTGCACCTTCACCAGCCTCCTTTTGACAAGACCTGAAGACATTCCCAATCAGATCTAGGTTTAATGAACACATAATCATCTTCCACCTCTCTTATCACATTTCATCTCTACACAACTTTGAAAAGTGCATATTTACTTCGCACGTAGAAGTGGTGGCAAAGTATTGTAATGAGCATGTCTGTGTGTCTTTCTGTGTGTCTGTCTGTCCACAACATCTCCAGGTTTTCTTAAGCTTACGTCTAGGTCTCATGTCATCGACTTCAAAAACTATGCATTCTAACCTAATCATTCTCGTCCTATCTTGAAACATTTCCATACCATCTCAGCCTATTTTGTTGTACCACTGTAATAATGTCATCTGCTTCAAGTCTCTCTCAGATGACTCGGCTGGGCCCAAGGAACCATGTATTAAATGGGGTCAAGATCCCCAAGGGGAAGAGGCAATTTTGGGGATTGTCTGCCCCAGTGAAAAGCACCGGGAGTCTTTACTAAGGTGCACCCAAAAATAGCAAAACTGATCGAGATGCCGTTTGGGGGACCCAGATGACTCCTATGGGCCCAATAAACCATGTGGGTAAAGGCTGGATGAATACATTTGCCGCCATGAATGGTGACAAGTTGGCAATGCCGCCTTTTGTCAAAATTCTTTGACCTCTTGTTTACTGAATAGTTAACTACAGCAATGTAACTACTTTTAAAGCAGTTATACTCATCACTGGTCAGGTCTACCACCCTAAACCGTGTGGAACTTGCATAGTCGCCTAACACACTCGTATGCATTGTGTGGCAATGACCTCCCGACAGGCGAGTCTTGAGGACTTCCAATGTGCTGCTGTGCTGTTAAAAAACACTCATGTGGAAGCCTGCATGAATGACAGTGTGCCTTCACTAGAGTGGAACAAATGCAAGTTAACATTAACAAGAGTCGACATACCACTGCCGAGATCAATGAAGCTGTCCTCTTCATTCAGTGGTATTGCTTCAAGCATCCTGCTAACCAGCTCAAAGCTCGTTTCACCATAAACCTGACACATATGCCATTCACAGCACTGCGTTAGTATATACGAAGGTAATAAAATGCCAGAGCAATTAAATATTACATTACACTACATTATATTATACTGTGTCATATAATGCAGCAATTCTCAGGTTCTGAACCCGATCTAAAGGAATCTCTGTTCCTCTGTCAATAGTGCTTTTCCATGTGAACCTAGGTCAGCTGGTTCTCTTGGGTCCTCATCCTCCAGTTGTTATGGAAGAGAATCTCTGAGGATTAGCGGAACGGGTAATTTACGGGAAAGATGTCCTTCCTGGCACCCAACCGTCGGTGTCAAAGCAATGAAGGAAACATAAATCACTAACCCTGGCCTGGCATCATCTTTTCTTCACCTACCACGGGACTCCCGATTTAAGGGGCTTCGATTCCTCTGTGCTGTATAGTAATAAGTGATATCATTAATTCATTATCACTGTCATCATCATCATCATCATCATGCTGCCACCCAGGTGGAAATAAAGTCATGTTCCCAGCAGTGTGGATATTAGTGTAGACAATGGCAAACCTCGGGTGAGAATGGTTCATACTGGTTGAGTCGGTCCGGGTCGCTGACGGCACGGTTGTAGCTCAGCTGCAGCATGTGTTTCAGAAGTCCATTTGACGGCCGTGACTTCATGTCCTCTTCACGTGTTGTACCTCTCCACTAGTCACACACTCAACTCAATCAACCAGGCATTGACTCCAACAGACAAACACACCAAACATTGTATTGAACATTTACCCAGTGAATACGAACTGCCAACTGCCTCTTTTGTTCTCAATCAATGACAGCAGCTCAAAGCACTGACCACATCAATGGAAAAGCAGCTCGGCTGTCGCAGAGGGACCACATGACTCACTCTATCAGTTGAAATCTTGTCAACTGATGCACAACTCTATGAAACATCCCATTTGACAAGCTTTGCAATAGGATAATGTCCTTGAAGACCACTCAAGTAGTGTTGTTACGGAAACAGAAACCGCCGCCAAAACCTAGGTTTTTTCCCAAAACCGTTTGTCGCCAAAACCTAGGTTTTCCCGCTGGAATTGACGGATTTCAGGCGGGTCCCTATGCTGAAACTGTCAAGATGAATTCAGTGACGCTGGCATAGCGTCGTGCAGTACAAGCTGCTCAGCTAACATCAATATGACATGAAATCACCAGTAAAAAGTTCAGTTCACAGTGTATATATGTCACAAGCAGTGAGTCTGGTGAGAACCCAATCTAAAACGAGACTAACCAACTGTCGAATGCTGTCAATGGCTCGGTTGTATCGATCACACAGACATTTCATGCTCTCGTAACTGAACAATCCAATACAACATACACTTCAAACAACTAGTCTGCAAAAAAATTACACAGTTCTTTCGCATACAGCAGATGACAGTGTTTAACAAATCTATACAAGAAGAAGCATGATCGAAGCTATTCTGACCTGTCTGGATTGCATTCTTTAAAAACATTTTCCATTGGCAGCAGCAGTTCTGGTACGTCGGCACACACCCATCTAGACAACAGAAAACTTCCGAGGACTTACCAAATCTCCACACAAATCAGTCCTCGCAGAGCATCATCTATTGATAATTCATCTTCAACAACTCGACACTGTTTGCCACATAACACGTGCGAGTGTTGTGTGGTGGCTCAGTGGTAGGGCGTTGAACTTGTGACTGACAGGTCGTGGTTCAATTCCCGGCTGGTCTGCTTTAACGTAACATAGGTCAACTCAGCCTTGCAGCCCTTCGATGTCGCTAAATCGAGTACCTGCTTCGGCTGGGGGTAAAGGCGGGATTCTCTTACCTCTGCTGGGTGGCAAGTAACACTGTGTGATCCTATATGGCATGTGAGTTTCCCGTAGTGGTGTGACAAAGATGTCTGCAAACTGCTATACACTTAAGTTTACTTTCTTACTTTTACTTTTGTTCACTGAGTAACATCTGGCCCGTAAATATCTTGCTAAATAAATCCTAGCAGTTCTTGTTGCGAAAACTCTGCCACGAGTAACATTGGAAAACTAATCCAGCTAAACAGAAACAATAACCAGAAAGCAGAAATAATTGATTTGTTGTTTAATGATGCGTGTCACTAACCTGACGATGTCAATGACTTCATTGCAGTCATCTCTGTCCTCCTGAAGTCACAACATACAATCCGTTCATTGAGATGATGCCGTACATAATATGGATCAAAATTTTACCGACTTAGTATCTGTACTGGGAGCCATCCATACTAAACAAGCACAGTAATAGATGTCAAGGTGTATAGATGTTTGTGTGACAAACCATTAGGGTGACAAATGTCTGGGCATCCTTCAGGTTAGTTTGGCTACTTGCTGTAATGTATAATCCCCATTCCCCAGTCACGGATTCAAGCCTCACCATCGCCATATGGAAACCACCCCATTTTCTGCACATCCTATCCCCAAAATTTTACGTCCCTTGTAGCTTGAAGTTGAAAGCTACCCCACCCACAAGATATCATGACTGGGCGAATTCCTCACTCATTCTCTTATTTGAATCATTTCCCATTATTAAAACACTGCACAGTGGCGCTGTTAATCCTACCACCACTTTTATTTCGTTTATCAGCTAAAAACAAAAACAGATGCAATCTGCCACGTTACTAGGCATCAGGGTGGTATTTGAAGGGGGGATGGGGGACGTGTCCTGGTCACTGGACTTCGGGATCCCCCTCACTGGAACTGATTCAAACGTCCCTGGGTGGGACACATTTGATCCCCCTCACTAGAATAGATTGTGGGG
>Ga0209780_1001566_pt1 | contig 15217 bp, 8 predicted proteins | sample WorMetexBAHAMAS2_FD_187384 | JGI IMG/M metagenome (GOLD analysis project Ga0209780, IMG submission 187384) | Marine gutless worms symbiont microbial communities from Max Planck institute for Marine Microbiology, Germany - Inanidrilus exumae... | ecosystem: Host-associated > Annelida > Digestive... | reverse complement strand
ACCCAAAAAAACGGAAAAATAGCCGAGTAAACAATTTGATGCGCGAAATCGCGCATGCGCAGAAACGAAACCCCTTATCCGATGTGGATGAACTTTTGCATGACGGTAGATATCCACGACGTAATCACGTAGGTAAATTTTGGTGACGATCAGTTAAGGGGTTTAGGTGTGGCGGGGGGTCAAATTTTGGCCTTTCCCATTGACATTGATCGTCGTCCTTACAACACTCTCGCACTACCGTGCGAGTGTGTTGTGATGCAAATGCCAAGTATTTAAGTGAATGTGAATGCCAATGATTCTGTTCAGGTGAAGGAAATTACGCGTGACATAAAACAGCTTGATCATGCCAAGAGAAATTTGACAACTTCTATTACAACTCTGAATCACTTGCACATGTTGGTGGGAGGAGTTGATTCTCTCGAGTGAGTTTGCTTGTTTAGAGTTAGTGAGATTTGCTAAATCACATCACTGTGTTTATTGACATTAGTCACCAGTTGTCTATAAATAGCTGTGTAAACTTTACTGGTGTTGTAGCAGATCAGTGATTATGCAGAGTGGAATCCAGTCATCGCCAAGGAGCTAATTTTAAAGGCTCGAAAAACTGATTATGTTGTTATAATGATAATTAACAACAACAACAACAGCTGTTTTATAGAATTATACAGGTCAACATGTGTTAGCCAGCACTTTCAGTTAAGAACTGGGGTATCGTTCTTTTGTTCTACTCTGGACCCCAGTACTGAGACCTTTATATCGGTCCAATGCGCCAGCCCAGGGAGTTGCGGGGCATTTGGTGGGTGTGTGCGTTGTGTAGGGTGGAGGAAGGAACAGTAGGCGTGAGCAGCTTGTCAGGTATTTCTAAGCGCCACCCCTCTAGGCGTGGCCTACTGTCTGGCTAAGCCCAGACTGGCACTATTCAGTGCCAGCCCTGACCATCACTTCTTCAGCGCCTGGCCACCTGACTGACACTTCTTCAGCGCTTAGCCAGGGGACTTAGCCACATCTGTCTGCTTCGGCTCTCACGTCAGCGCAACTGACAACTTGATGCTGCTAATCAAGGCATCAGCAATGGTCACAGTTTATAGAGGACACCGTCGAACCCTCTTACCTGCCCGGGATTAACTCCGTGTTTAGCATATGCATAGGAATTATTAGAAATAATTCTTTGGTAGGCGGACGTGCCCGGGCTGAGGCACGAACCCCGTCCACTGATCACGTCACGCTCTACTGCACATGGCGACCGAGTGCTTTGACCACTCGGCCACATGGGCAGCTGAACTGGAGGATCCTCATGGAGGAAAATTTTACTGGCACATGCACTTAGTGATAGAAGTTAGTGCGTTCGGATTAAAGAGAAGACACCGGAGTTTTCAACAGTACTGCTTACACCTTCTCGCTTATAATAATAGCACAATGTCAGCAGTACAGGTGAATTGAAAGTCCCATTGTAGTAGTGATTACTGTTATCTCTGTGTTTGCATTTTATTGTCAGTACACTGTTGCATAATTCGTTGGAAAAATGTCTATTTGCTCTGTCAGTTGTATCTACTTATGACTGCCAGTTTGATTGACATTCTGTGGCTAGGTCACTGATGCGAAGACGCCAGTATGGAGAGATAGCAAATTTGCTGGAGGGTGTTGTCAATGTGCTTGAACAATTCCAGAAGTACAAAAGTATTCCTCAGATTGGAGAACTTAGTGATAAGTAAGCATATGATATGCAGGGTCTGGCAAAAAAGTAATCCCTGTGTGACTTTTACTAATATTTCAAGTATGCCTTACAAATGAAATTTCACATTTACATTCAGAGTTCATATCCACATTGATGCGTTAAGTTACTTCCAACTTTCTTAATTTTGGACAAATTTTACAATTTTGGTGACAGTGCAACCATTTTAGTGTGCCAAAAGTAAACAACGTAACAACAGAACGACATTATTGGCGACCGATGAAGTCAAGAAATGTGGACAGATCACAGATTGATGTTCGCTCAGCCACTGTCTAATATCCACTTAAATGGATATGGTGACATTGACTGTATTTAATGCACAATTCTTGCCATGTACTATAATTATTCTTCTTGATTCGAAAATACGTTCTTTCAAGGTTGGATAAAACCTATATGGTGATAACAGCCAGCATTTTTGAACGTGTTAAAATTATGAGGTTGGTGTGTGTAAAATTGCACACCAATGTTAAATTCTGACATAGGAAGATGAAACTTGGCAGTCACTGGTAGATATGATTACCAAAGAAATGTGTAAAAAATTTTGTAATATTTTAACATATAGGTGAAATATTAGCAAAAGTCACAAGGGGGTAACTTTTTATGCCTAACCCCCTACCAGTACATCGTCTAAAACCTATATGATTATTACTTTTGCATATTTGTGGTGTTCATTTTGTTATAAATTAACTAATTGCATTATCAACTAGATGGAAAGTACTCCAAGAGAGTACAAATCCCTGTGAAAGTGTTTTTGTCGCCAACACTTGCCACACTTACTATTTTGCAGCCCGCTAGTTTCGAATTTCCAGACGGAGCTATTTTGTAAACAATGCCCGGTTTACGGAGTTTTTGACCGTTACTTCCACATCCCTCTACCGATCATAACGGAACATGATCTTGGTCTTCCCTTTTCCCCTAGGAACCTTCGCATAAAATTTGGTGCACATACATGCACAATTTTTTGAGTTATTGTTGTCACAGACAGACACACGCAAACCAACACTGGTGAAAACATATTCCCTCGCTTTTGCGGGGATAATTAATTTAGAATTTGTTAAAAGTTACTTGCAGATATTTTTTCAGTTTTTCTGATTAAATTTCAATTGCAGAGCAGGAAATACTGGTAATTATCAAATGTCGATCCATTATCAAATATATGTTTGAATGACTATTTCTGTGGATATGCCATTTTTCAACAGTGTGCATTTCATTACAGGGTTGGTGTAATCAAGATGGAATTGGCACAGCAGATTAAAGCAGACTTTGAAGAATCATTTCAGGGTCCAAATGCAAAGGTGTGGTTAATTATTTTTTTAGATTTTTAGGTCGACTCTTCTGAGTTGACCTAAAAAAGTGGGTCTCAAATGTCCATCTGTACATCCATCTGTCTACAAAAAGTTGTTTCCATTTCAGTGAAATTTGGCATGTAGGTAGAGGTTGATGAGTGATGCACAAAGGTATGCAGTATGCCTGATCCAAGTTCAAGGTCATGAGCCCTTGAAAGTTGGAAATCCTTCCACTTTCAAAAGCTATCTCTCCTGCCATTTACAATGGGAGCTGGCAACTGACCACTGATTTTTAAACTAAGGCACAATATCTAAATTTGATTGGGTCGGATTTTTGATATGTGTCCTAGTTTTTGTCACATGACTTTGAACTTGGCAGAAACGTCAGTTGTGAAGAGTCGACCTTCAGTCCTGCACGGGGCTAATTTTTGATAATTTATGTGTTTGGGATGAGCCATTTGTGTTTTCAACAGCTGAAACTGAAGATGTTGAGGTTATATGATGTGCTGCACTGCTGAAAATACTATTTAGGTTCTAGACACAAGTGCCAAGCTTTATGTCCCTAGTTGCCATATGTATTGTTATTTTGAACTGTTATTGTTATTTTGGAAGACCTAACAAATTACTTGCAGTACAGATTTTAACTTTAATCCGTTTTATGTTTTTTGAATTTCTTTGTGTGTATTTTTTGTTGCGGTGTCATGTTAGTGATGTTTTAATGCCCTGTGTACACCGTGGAGTACATATACGTATTTTATGTTAGTTTCTATATCGTATTGTATAATTTTGTATTATATGTACTCCAAAGTTTTTAAATAAAATAAAAAATAAATTAATCTATTCGAATATTAAGGAACGTCAAAAAGTTATAAAATATTAGAAAAAGTGCCAGAAAGTGTGCACCCGATGATTTGTTTACTTTTGCAAGTCATGACATCATATCAGGTAAACAAACGAGTTAACAAGCTATTGAAGTGTTGAGAGATGCCATGACCAAGATCGTTTTGTGCAGTTATCTAGCACAGTGTAGCGATGACAACTGCTCTATTTATTACTGTTATTTTTTATTACTATTACTAGAGTTCCACCCCGGCTCGTGCTGTGTTCTTGCCATATCTCCGCTCGGTCACAAGCTCCGCCCATCTTACACTATGTCTAATATCACTGCACTTGACATCTTAATAGTCTGGATTATTATTACTAACATATGACTGAATTAACCAAGTATTTAAGTGCATGTGAATGCCAGTGATTCTGTATGTCAGCATTACTGTACAATATGTTTAACTGAAGAGAGTATTACAGTATGGACAGGTGAATCAGGCACAGCTGGCAGAGGCCTGCTTTGTGGTCAACGTGCTGGATTCTAAAGTGAAGAAAGACCTTCTCACGTGGTTCGTCAAACTTCAGCTGTCCGAATATCTCGTTCTGTTTGCAGAAGACCAAGAGGTTTGCTTTGTTTTTATGTCTAGTAGAACAGTTCATGTATTTTCCCATTTTTCTGATATTTTCACTTACTGCACTCTGTGACCTTTGATATGCGGCACCTTAGAAAAACACTTACTTACTTACTTACTTACTGGCAGTTCAGATTATTTGCTTATATTTGTACAATGCACACTTTTGCAGTGTGTTGTTGTTATAATGAGTTCTTGCATATTTGTTTTGACTAATAATTATCATTATATATATGTTCATTTGTGTGTAGTGATATTTCTTTTTTTGTTTCTCTATTATAGTGAAATAACGAATGTATTGATATTTTTATTCTTTCATGAATAAAGTTTCTTTTTTGTACAGTAACAAAATAATAGGGATGCAGACCAATAAAAATTGCACATTAACTAAATCGAATGGTAATGTGCATCTGCATATATGTTGACTTCATGTCAGACTGCTTGGCTGGACAAAATAGACCATCGTTATGCCTGGCTGAAACGTACGTTGATGGAATTTGAGGAGAAATTTGGCCGAATGTTTCCACCATCTTGGGAAGTCAGTGAACGAATCTGTGTTGAGTTCTGTGAAGTTACACGGTCAGTTTGCCATTTGTGCTCAAGTCAATCTGTTCTGGTTTTTGGTATTTGCAACTGTCTGTGATTCACAGAAACACGCCACGTACACAGCTTTAATTTGTGACCTTCCTGAGCAGTTTTCACAGTTGACTGTTGGTTTAGGTTTATACCCAGTAGCAGGCTGTGGATAAGAAGCTATGTTCACATCATTGGGGCTTAGATCTGGTGTTAACGAACCAACAGATCGACATCATATTGTTGTCAGTACTTTGACACTGTTAGTTGGGTGTCAGGAAGAAAAGAGCATCCAGTCTGTAGCTGCGTACGGGGTGGTAATGCACCCCGATTCATTTTTTGATTTCGGCATCATATAAAAAAAAATTTTGTATGTTAACTTAACTTCCTTCCTGACGTTCTTCTTTACTTTCTTTTTTGTTATACTTTCTTCCTTACATATTTATTTCTTTACTCGTTTACTTCCTGACTTATCTATCTACTTCTTCCAGAATAGGCCCGTTCCATTTCCAAGCTGGAGGTTGTAGGAGGTGTAATGTATATTGTTACGGATGCATGTGTGCTTTTGTTGTGTTTGATTTAGTTTTTCAGTAATAAACCAAGAGATTGGCTAGGAAGAACATCTTCAAAATGACCTATTTTGTGTCGGTGGGATGTAAGACCTAACTCAGTTAATCATACTTTATTCTAAAATATTCTTTAATGCGCTGTCATTGTAGAACACACCTTAGCCAACTACAATTCTGTTTTCATATAGTGTCAAGAATGCTCCTCTTTTCATTTAGTTTGAGTATGACTTCTGTATTGTTGATTTTATCTCCAAATAATCATCTGTGTTTGTCTCTATATGCATATATCGGAAGCTTTTAATCTATATTAATAACAGTGCTTGAATTGGGGCAGTGTGGTCATGACAATGAGGTGAGAAATTCCATTGTTGCTCTGCCTGTTGCTGGATGTACTCATGGCATCATTGGGTCAAAGTCTAAAACTTTAGTATAAATATGAAACCAAAGCTTAATCTTAATGGCTAAAACTTGGTTTTAGACAAGAGTTCAGATTAAGCAAAAGATAGAGTGATTTGGTTTAGGCTAAAGTCTTAACTATTAAGAGATTAGTGATAATTGCCTATCTAAATACATTAGGACGGTTTGGTTAAGAATGGATTGCTCAGATTAAGTTTGGTTTAAGACCAAACTTTGGTCTTAAAATTTAGTTTGAGTGATAAGTTTGGTTTTAGACTTTGGTCTCAGACCAAAGTTTAGCATCACTTCATTTTTTTGCATTAATTAGATCTTAAACCGGACTTTTAGTCTTAGACTAAGGTTTTAGACTATGGTTTTAGCAAAAGATAAAGGGACCCATTGAACAGCAGAGTTACAGCAGTCTAGCTTTTCCTTAAACCACGGGTAGTGTTGATGCAAGGAGTGTTGACTGACATGCTTGTGAGCTGTTCTGTGCCGTGTGTGCAGGAAGGAGCTGAGTCGATTGATGGCAAAACGTGTATCAGACATTGACGTGAAACTATTACTGTTTGCCATTCAGCGCACCACTAACTTTGAGACACTGTGTGCACGCCGATTTAGTGGACGCACTCTCACTGTTGACAAAGTAGTTTTCTTCACATTTGTTAAATTTCAGAGTTTTTCTGTCATATGATATACTGAACTTCACACAGTGTGTCTTAACAAGTCTCAGCTGTTGCTGACAAATGCACAGGACACTGTTTCATGTCCATCGTGCTGTAAACAAAGGTGGACGCTCACTGTCATAAACTGGCAATAACAAGTTGACAACACTTGCGACGACAAACATGCCACGGCGAAAAAAAGGCAGAGAAACTCTGCTGAGTTTCTGACAAGGTTCTACAGGGAAGTACCCTTGTTTTTGGAGATACCTAATTCCCTTGCAATAGAGTGTAGGCTAAGCCAAGGGTATTCTCTGTGCCAAAAAGTAAACCAGCTTGATCTGTTCAGTGTTTTCAATAGATCTCTAACTTGTGGTGGACTGCAGATAGACGGACGGTCACAGTATATACCGCAAGCATAGTGTTGTGCAGGTAAAAATTCTTTTTATCATATGACATAGTATCGTACATGTAAAATTTGTCTGCTGGCTGATGTTACATGGTGAGCATGGGAATATGTTCTTGTTATCAGTCGTGAATGTCAGCCAGCAGCATGTCACAAGATCTGTAACTTAAGGTTTTGTACATTCATACTTATAACACTCGTGATAATGAGGTTAGGAAAAACTTAGAAAAGAAAGCAGAAACTGGTAGGGCTGATGTTGTTGGCAATCGTCTAACTCGAAACTGTCGTGCAGCAGAACACAAGTGAAACAAAACAGCAAGATATTGAGACAGAAAAGAAGTCATCTCGGAAAGTTTGAGAGATGCCATGACCAAGATTGAACAGGAACTCAAGGGTGTTGCTGTTTGTTGAGTCCATTGACTTGGGCCAACTGTATTGTGCTGCAAAATCCATGAATTTTGTAGCCTTGTTCTAATGCGATTAGGATTAGCATTTATGTGACATGTGTTCGCCCTTGGTGCTAATAGGTCTCGGTTACACCAGCAGTGACTCCAATGTCGCCGACAAATCCGTTTGAGGAATCTCCAAATCCATTTGAACATGATTCAACTGCAGATGCTAGGACAAGTTCACAAGTACATGTTGAGGTGATTGCTTTCACTGCACGTTCTGCGTCTGTGTATCTGTTGCATCTAAGTCGACATGCATTTGGTGAATGCTTAAAACTTAAAATGATTACATCAGTTTCTGGTTAGTTATGTTCTGTCACAGCTGTAATTTCATAGCAAGACAGTGTGAAAGCTGATGCACTTAGAAACTGAGTCATGTGTCTGTCCCGTCGATACATTTTGTTGCTGTAGAAATGACTGGTGACTTTGTGATCTGTTCTTTGTTGTTGTTTATTGCTGCTTGATTTTGTCAAACTGGTATTTACCAGTGATCACTGTTATCATTTTCTATGTTTACTGTTAGAGTAAAGAACCAAAACTTCCACAGTCGCCATTTATTGGACTGATATGTCGATGTTTTGAAGCTCATCTCAACATCTACATTGAGTCGCAAGACAGGTTGTCATATCAGCAAGGACTGTTTGATAAGAGTACTGATTCACATGTGTAAAATTCTGTAGATGATTTGGTAAGGGTCAGATAATGTGTGACAGTGCGTCTTTGATAGTAATAATAATAGTAATAATAACAGTGTCAGTGCTGGCTGTGGTGTCTCATGGAATAGCCATTGCAAGAGTTACCCAGTTTACTTGATGGATGCAGATTCAGCGCCAGGTGGCTGCCAAGCCTTAAACCTAGACAGCTGATTTAGTTGGTGAGTAGGCTGCTATGATTGACACTCACCATCACTGTTTATTATTATTACTCGGCGCAAAAGCTAATACTCATTTTACCATCTCACAGAGAGTGGAAGGCTGATTTGACCGAAGCACTGCAGTAAGGGTGTGCAACATAAGCTCAGTGCTGCACTGACTGTTATGATAAGCACAACTGTCTATAGTGGAATTCTATCTAACATGTGACATAAAATGATTACATTTTTAGAAGTTAACCCACATTTTATTTGTTAATGGAAAAAGATTTTAAAACCTTGCCTTCCTGTTTACCTCCAGACTATCGTCCTCATTTATTGACCCAAAAAATTGAAAGTAATTGAAGTACCAATACTTTTTTATCACAGCCGGCAACTAGTCTTATCTGTTGCGCCTCAGACGTACAATGTGACGTCAGTCACATTTGCACCTCTGTTTGTTCATATGTGAAATGAAACTACATTACTCAGAAGTGATACATTAGTGTTCCAGTAGCACTCTAGAACTTTCTTTGCTTATGGAGACTTATGATGTATTATTGCTCGATTAACAACGTCATGTTGTCTGGTAGAAGAAAAATGCAGATGTCAAGAATTTGTGTCAGGTGGGACGTATAAGCGTAACTCAATCAATCGTAGGCACTGACATGAGGTAGCAGTTGGTAGATCAAGACAGGATGAGGTCCAGTGGGTGATGTTGCATGGTTGGCATCAGAGCGAGTTCCATTCAGTACTTTGACACAGTGTATTGGGCATCCAGATTGGAAGAATCCTGCCTCTGTTGTCCTCGATGTTTCTCTTCGGAGATCCAGGCCATTCCTGGAGTAACTTCAGAAAAAAAGGCAGTTTAAATGGATATTGCATGTGTCTGTGTGTGCAGGAATTTGGGCGATCTGCTCGATCGCTTTGTTGAAGACTTTGCACAGCACAGGCCGTCAGCAACACATATGACAGGCGAGGAAGGCAGCAACATACTGCCAAGCTGTGCAGACCTGTTTGTGTACTACAAGAAATGCATGGTGCAGTGTTCACAACTCAGCACTGGTCAGCCAATGCTGCTGCTCACCAGAACGTTTCAGAAATATCTACGTGAATATGCCAGCAAAGTCCTCGCCGGCAATTTGCCCAAGTACACATTAGCGTCTTTTGCTGTATTGACTTGTACGTATTCACAGTTTTAGGTATTCGATGAACTAGTTTTAATTGTCATTAATCAGTCTGTAGATGTCAGTCTCTCATTAAAGTTTATTACCAGAGGTGGCATGAGGCATTGTCGTGCCTGGGTGAGCATTTCTGGTCCTGCCCCCCTCTGACTTGGTTCGTCCACCTTGATTATCCATCGAACTTGTGGTTTATGAATTCAATTTGCGATAAGCAATAGCGAATGCAGTATTGGAAGCGCCTCTGTATCTGTATCTTCGGACTTTATAGGCGCTATACAAATCGTATTATTATTATTATTATTATTATTAGTAATGGTAACCACTGCATAGTATTCATACTTAGTATCATTCATACCGCAATTCCATAAGACATTTCAGTAACTACATCTGAGGTGGCGTGAGGCATTGTCGTGCCTGGGTGAGCATTTCTGGTCCTGCCCCCCTCTGACTTGGTTCGTCCACCTTGATTATCCATCGAACTTGTGGTTTATGAATACAATTTGCGATAAGCAATAGCGAATGCAGTATTGGAAGTAATGGTAACCACTGCATAGTATTCATACTTAGTATCATTCATACCGCAATTCCATAAGACATTTCAGTAACTACATCCCATTATTTGAATGCTAGCTTTCAAGTCTCTTGCAGCCAATACTACTGCCTTGTGATTTCCTGGATGCAGCCTCGTGAGCTTTTGGAGTATTGAGTCCAAAAGTGTCATTCCCTGCCACACAAGGTGAATGCCATCCCCATCCTGTCACCACTGTTTAGTGTGTGTCTTTGCTGCAGAATTAGCAAGCAGGACAGTTTATCTGGTCAGCTGGAGAAGTTCTCAAGGCAGCAGCCGACAATAGCGTCTGCGAGCAGCCTGATTCAGAGCCTGCTGAAAGAAGGAGAAGTGATTAAGTTGACGGAAGATGAGCAGTGTCAGACGTGCAGCATCTTGTGCACGTCCGAGTACTGCATGGAAACTACGCAGCAGCTGGAGGACAAGCTCAAAGAGAAGGTGGACAAAGAGCTTGTGGAAAAGATTGACCTCCGAGCTGAGCAGGACATCTTTCACAAGTGAGCCTCACTAATATCTAACTTTCTACTTTCATTTGTGGTTAAGCTTCTGATTTTCTCATCAGCACTGAACTTTGTTTGCATGTTTCTTGAACGTGACTTGACAAAAGTCACTGATAAACAGATGAGGCTTTGTCTGCATGTGTTTAATTTAGTCCGTGCCCCACAAGGTGGTGACATATTTCTGTAACACTCTTGGTCTAGCTAATGATCTGTCCTGTCCAAGCAGTTATCTCATAAATGAAACTATTTAGAACTATGTTCACTGTTGACAGTAAATAGAAATCTACAGCTTTTTCCACAATAACTCTGGTAATAAGATTGTTTCTGTGCAAAATTTTTCGTTATTATAGTTTGACTAATGCTATGCAAAATTTGCCTAAAATTAACTTCCAGTGTATTTCCGGCATACTTCCTTCCCTTGCAAACATTGTGTCAGTATAACATAATGATGGCCGTGCATGACCAATCAGCTGTTGTAGTCCAGTGGAATTTAGGTCCTGACTGTTTGACCAGATGACCAGAGTGTGGGCAGAATGAAGTTCTGGGCCTTCGTTGACAGCTACTTCATCTTTGTCTGTTAAAAAACAATTTGTAAACAAGTTATTTTACGTTGATGCACTTACTTTAAGGTAAAGGAAGTACACTGGTGGCCAATATTGGATATGAGTTGTAGCATTACTTGACGTATTGCTGAGGGGTCCAGTGATTAAGGCCCACTTTGTATTCATGGGCTAGCCAATTCAACTGTGAACCATCTCTGGTGATTGGTGACTGATGAATTGTGCTGATGATCCCACAGGTAATTTGAACGATTTTTCTCTTATTTTTTTCACCAGGGGGCACTACATAGTCATGACTTTGGTAGTAGGCTGCAGATAGTGGCCAGCAATGTCTTGGTCATTCCTAAAGCTGGTAACTTTTGTTTTAATAAGAATGTGGCTTACAATGTTTAGTTTTTTTTCTGCATGGTTGAAATTGCAGCATCATTTCTAACTGCATCCAGCTGTTAGTACAAGACCTCGAGTCAACATGTGATCCCTCTCTCACAGCCATGACAAAGGTTTGTGAAACATTGACATAAACCTGTGGTCATTTTGTGTGGTTGTTAATCCAGTTTCTCTTTCAACTTGTCTTGTACATTAGCTCATCTTATAGCCCTTGTTGCCAGTCAGTTAGCTGTTTAGTTAATCTTCTGTTATTGACAGAATTATGTTTTGGGTAAATCTGTTGCTAAATTATATGCTAGTGCAGTATATGATGTCATCATGTGTCTGTCTGTCTGTCTGTCACAAGAGTTCTTAATCTACAAAGATGGCATAACTAGGATAACACCACTAACGCCATAGGATAGCCCAGGGACTCCCAAGATCTCGCCATACGATGGCCCAGGCTGTACCAAGTCCCAGCATATGGCAGACAAATCAGTCTTAAAGGGGCGTAGGGTCACGTGACCTATTGTAAATTTTCAGGCTCCAATGATATCTCTGGTATGGCTGAAGTTAGAGTCGTCAACTTTTGTACATAGGTAGACTATCATATCATAGCTTATGGATGACAAACCTAATAGGGGCATGATCAGGGTCACGAACTGTTTTTTTTTAAATTTTGCCCCAATATATCATATCTCTGGAACCAGTGGTGAAGCTAGGCACTTCAAATTTCGTTTGCTGATTGATATACAGGAGTACTAGAACATGCATGATATATTACCCCCGAATGGGTTGTGTGATGTGTCACGTAACCTCTTTAAATTTTGGAAAATAAGTGATAATAGGCTATCTTGTTAACGGTGCAAGATAGAGAAATAGTTGCAATGGAACACTAATAGGAAATTGTATGTTGCCTATTGAATGGCACCATTGCCAATACTCTTGAATGACCTTAAAGGTCACTTTTGCTGTTTGAAACCCTTTCTAACTCCAATACCTCATGAAACATAGCACGAGTTTACTAACATAGTGCATCACGCAGTCCCTCTGCATTAGCAGAGCTTCTTGTTATTGATACCCATCCCAACGTCAGTCGCGGGATAGGTTTTTCCTCCATTTGTCTGTTTCTGTCTTTTTCTACATGATGTCTCAAAAGCTGATGCATCTAGCATCATCAAGTTTGACACAGAAATGTTTCACCATGAGTCCTGGAAAGTCATTTATTTTGGGGTCAAAAGGTCAAAGATCAAGGTCACAAATCACCAAAACGTTGCTGGTGTTGGTCTTTACACTTTGTGAGTGCTAGCTTTTTCTAGTTCTTTCTCATTGCAGTTATTCAGCTCTTGTGGTAAATGAGTGTTACATATGATGAATTCCAGCGCCCGCGTGTACATGCTCGATTCTGTTCAGTGTTATCTGTCTGCTGTCTGCTGATAGTCATCATGGCAGAATGTGGAATCTGTCGGAGACCAGAGCCCATACGTCAATTCCATCATTGGTCATCTCAAGACCAACTTACCAATCATTCGGGACAATCTCTATTCATCACGCAAGTACTTCACGCAGTTCTGCATCAAGTTTGCAACGTAAGTTGTCACAGTTTCATGCTGCATTATTTCTCACTGTCATCGCAGTAATAACATTGTGAAGTAGGAGTAGGTTGTTGGAACTATTATGGGAATTAAGACAGACTTATGATGAAGTAAGAAAATAACGTGATATTGTGTGTTCTTTATATCTCAGCTGTTCTCAATAAGCTTGTTTATTGTATCAGTACCAGCAGTAAAACATGTTGAGGTTAATATTTGCATGTGAATATCATTATATAATTTGGCTGTTTTTATGGTGGTAGATGGAGTGTTTGTGACTGCTGTTTGCTTCTCATGATCACAGCCTTCAGTTTAATCACGACTCACGTTAGTGACGTAGTAATAGTTGTGACTGAGATTGAAAGATGACATACAGTATGTCTGGTTATTATTGCTGGCTGTATAGGTCATTTATTGCCAAGTTTATCAACACAATATTCAAATGTAAACCGATCAGCACTGTTGGAGCTGAGCAGGTAGATGCTGTGCAAAAAATCTTTTTAGAACTATTCTGTTATTTAAAAAACTGATTCATAAACACTGAAAAGCTGTAAGTGAAGTTAAATTATGAGTTTGTTTGTTGATGTATTTTTGTCATTTGTCCATCCTTGTTTTGTTACACTGGGTTTTAATTGTATTTTCCCTTTTATAGCAGTCGATGAGATTGGCTGCCAGATTTTTAACGTATTTTACATTTATAAGAATATTCACACAGAATTATTTTTGTGCCCATAGTATATATACTCTTAGAATCGTAGTTAGCTATTAGAAATGAATTTTCTATTATTTCAGTCACTGTTAATAGATCTGTTTTATACATTTATTAATGTCTTTGTTACATTTGTTTTAAGGTATTATTCTACATGTATTTGATCATTTTAAACATATTAGTTTATGCGGGTGATAGTTTGAATAAATTTTTAAAGTAAAGCAGTGATCTAAAATAAATATTTTAGGGCTTCATATTATGCAATTAGTGAACAAGCTTGGTTTATTGCCACTCTAGATACATGATATATCATTTTGGAGAGGAGTTTTTCCCTTCTGAGTTTTATTATTTTAACACTACATTGATCAGCTACAGTGGGTGCTGCAATATTTTCTGCATGTAAATTGTCAGTAGTGGGTAGTAATGTAAGTATTATTATAACTTTTATTATGAGATACACATATGCACACTATTTTCTTAATGTATCAATTATTGTTACTGTCCATTGTAGTTGTTACTGGATACACACTCATTGAAGACTGTTCTGCAGGATCTGCCTTCCCTTGGCTCGCAAGTTGGACGTAAAGCTCCTGCAAGGTTAGTAGTAACATTGACAATAATAATATTAATGAGTATAGCTCATTTACTGGCTACAGCTCTTTCGATTATGTTAATTGAATGCTGTAGTATATTGTTGTCACAGTTGCATATCATGAGTACTATGTTGTGTCAGTTTTATAATCGAAGAGCTGTAACAGTTTAATTGTGAAGTATTATACTGCAGTTAATTTCTAGATTATCGTGTCAAGTTGTCTCAGTAGTAAAATTTGATGTGCTACATAACGAAATGTCAAACCTTGCTTACACGTGCATAATGTACAGCTGTAAAAAGAGGAAAAAGAATGTGAGCTACAGTGAAAAAAATTGTGACGTGTTGTAGTTACACTAAAATCGTTATTAAAGGCATGACAAAGGCTGAGATGATATTAAAGGTAAGCTGCATTATGTGTACATGTCACCTTATTCTGTACTGCTAGACACTGTCTGCTGTGTTCGTCTTTCCTTTCATGTACAAGATGAACCGATAAAGTATACACGATTTTAACCATTAGTAACAGCAGATTACCGGTATTAGTTTTATGGTCAGCTAGGTGTGTACTCTGTGTTAAAGTGCAGAAGAAACAAGCACTATTGTGTTCTATCGAACTCGGGTCTATCAAATGCAAATTCGAAACAGCCAAAATTCGTATAAAAACGTGGCAACTACTGTCGCGAAACTGCCAAAATTGGAATTCGCACACCTCTAAAATCGGATATCTACTTCAGGTTTGTCACAAAAACAATAGTTCACTAGCCGACGG
>Ga0209780_1001565_pt1 | contig 15232 bp, 9 predicted proteins | sample WorMetexBAHAMAS2_FD_187384 | JGI IMG/M metagenome (GOLD analysis project Ga0209780, IMG submission 187384) | Marine gutless worms symbiont microbial communities from Max Planck institute for Marine Microbiology, Germany - Inanidrilus exumae... | ecosystem: Host-associated > Annelida > Digestive... | reverse complement strand
ATATATATATATATATATAATTTTTGCTTAATTAATTAATGAATTAATTGACGTTTTTACGACAGCGTGTTCGACGCATCCATTGATCGTTACAACGTTTACAAAGTGGAGACAACGACCCAGAGAGTCTTCTCATTTCAGCGTGGACAAAGTGGAGACAATCGGTGATGCATACATGGTGGTGAGTGGTCTACCGACTGTCTACGACCGCCACGCGCAGGAAATGTGTCTTCTTGCACTCGAACTTCTTGACTCTGTCAAACAGCACGTCGTACCACACATGCCCGACGAGAAACTACAGCTGCGCATTGGACTTCACTCGGGTTCGATAATATCTTCTATCTATTAATCTCTATTGTAATAATAATAATGCTGCTGCTGCTGATAATAATAATAATAATAATAATATCGTAGAGTTTTGCAGCAGTTGGCAAGATTTCAACTGACATAGGGCGTCGCGCGGTCCCTCCGCTCTCCGTGACAGACATGGCGACCGTCTGAAGAGCGCGACGACATCCTCTATAGGCACTGCGTGGACTCTACAGTTATAACAGTCGGCCGTTCACAGGTGTAGTTGTCGACATAATGTTGGATCAATCATCTGCAGTAATCAGGTTAAAGATGGAGTGTGTTGAGTACATGAGACTGTAAAGCAGACCGCATCGTATTATTTACTGTCGGTTGCGAGACGAATCTGATAAATTAAAAGTCATTCTGTCATAACACAGCGACATCTGCGCACGTGCACGTTTCTTTATATTGTCGGCAACGACAGAGAACGAATTAGATCGCCTCCCACGCTGGCTGGAAGAAAGTCGATATCGATTATAGTAGGACGGCGATAATTATCGCGCGTAATAAACATTCTTTGAAAACTCGTTAGCAAACTGCTTAAATACAAATTAATTATGCATCCTGCACCTGAAACCGTTACTGTTTTTATGATACTTCACGTTCGATGTGTCTACTGTTGTTTATCGGCGAGTTGTTGTGCGTTTGGGTGATGTTGAATTTCTAACTAAATGTCACATTAAGGGCCTACGCTCCTATAGTCTCCACTTACAGTAGCTACAGCCTGACGACACAATTCGTCGCAGCAGTCTAGAGCTGTACATCTATCACATTCTCTTCAATATAATACGGGAGATAGACTAACTGTCAGTCTCACCTCATCTGCTAGTGATTGTTGGATGTGCCTTCAAAGTGTCATCATAGTTAACGTAACACTCGCTGGAACACTAAATGTTCCAAAAGTCCGAACAAGTCCTAGCAGAGATCCATGGCAAAGTGAGAAAGTTTTAGCAGAATGTAGTTTTCTGTTGGCCAGCAGAGAGACCGCGCGTGACAACAGTCTGTCAGTGAACACTTTGAAACAAAAACTGACGAGAAGCTCAGCTACCGCAGAGAGACCGCGCGACGCGCTATGTTAGTAAATTCGTGCTGTGTTTCACGAGGTATGGGAGTTATGAAGGTTTCAAACAGCAAAACTGACCTTCAAGGTCTTTCAAGGGCATTAGCAATGGTGCAATTCGATAGGCCACATATGATTTCCTATTAGTCTTATATTGCAACTATGTCTCTATCTTGCACCGTTTCTGAGATATTATCACTATTCGAAAATGGGGTGGTTTGGGGTAGTTAGGGTCACTCAAGAACACTGAAAATTGCACCATTTGATACGGCGCACACGAGTTCCTATTAGTTTTACATAGTAACTATGTCCCTATCTTTAACCGTTTCTCTGATATAGCGATATTTTGGTCGAAAATCGCCAATTTGAATCTACCCAACCTCTGTTTGGCGCCCCCATAAGGACCCCGTTGGAATTTCGCCAAAACTTTTGGCATCAGAAAACTAGATTCCTGGGCTATCGTATGACGTTGTTTGCGTGATCCTATGTTTAGCCGTTTTGGTAGTGCTGGCTTGTGAGAGACAGACAGACAGACGGACAGACACACGATGACAGCATATACCGCGCTAGCATAGCGTCGCGCGGTAAAAACGTATATCTTCAAGCAACGACGAGCATCATCCTGTGTCGCTGTGGACTTACTTACTTACTTAGTTGCTAGTATATAGGTGGTGTGTGTAGGGGCGGTGGTGGCTGGCGTGGTCGGACTGAAGATGCCACGATACTGTCTGTTTGGAGACACGGTCAATACGGCCAGTCGGATGGAAAGCACTGGCCAAGGTAGCGTCGTCCTCTCCACACTGTCTTTACTGCGGTACACCAGAGGGCGCCACGGCCCGCATTTCACTACGATCAGTCTATACGAATTATCAGGGAACATTTTCCATGCGTCAGGGACATTTTGGACATCTCCACATAAAAATGAACAATATGAAGTATCGGGAGAGAATTTGTGAAAGCATTGGGCGGTTGTGATACAGCCCGGATACCTCTGCGCTCCTCGATCAGACCCTAGATGGTGGGGGAGGCTCGCTGACACATGGGGACTAGCGTCATTTGCCTTGTGTCCATAGTTATCGCCAATCCTGTTAACAAAGTGTCGCTTTAACGGGACGTAACCGTACTGGCCCGCCGTGCAGTGTCGGCCGCCGGACTGGCCACACGCCGGGCCCGGAGGCGGCCGACCGCCCACGCGCCCGGCGGCTGGCAGCGTCGCAGTTGACGACAGACGACGTTGACAGACGACAGCGTGCAAAACATTACTGGCCCATTAGGCGGGCCAGTAATAAATACCGACCGATACTCGGGTCTAAATGCCCACGTCTTACAGCCGATTATGTGAAGTTGGTAGGCCTATACCATTCTAGATTGGTTAACTGTTGCATTGGGTAAGTTACACACTACACTAGAGAGAGGGCGGGGTGTCAAACCATTCTTCACTGTACCAAACGTCAGGACAGGTGTACCAACGTGGTATTACGCTAGACTAAAAAGAGTTATTATGTGCTACGATGACGCTGAACGTATTTAACGCGCAGCTGGAAAAATTCACATGAGCGAAGCAACCAAGTGTGCACTGGACGTCAAAGGCAGTAACAGCATCCCGGATGCGGGATTCGACGTGGAACTTCGCGGACCAATCAACGTCAAGGTAAGACTAAGACATACCTGTTGATAGGCAGCAACAAGTAAGTCGTTAGGTCATTCGATGCCTTTAACAGGCCGCTGAAAACGCTGCTATTATTACCCCGTTTATGTTGACACGGTATTGGCATTTTCGGTAGAAATATTACAGAGATAAAATAGATAATAATAATTTACGCCTGCGTGTTTTGTCTGCCAACTTTTCGTAAACAGATCGTAGCTCCTTCATATCCATTCTTTATTCATTTTTGTCATTTTCACCCATTTTTCTGTTTCTGGCTCAGTGTGATAGATTAAGCTGACTATGTCCGTGAGTACGGTATATTAGCTTCGTATCGTGTTGTATCATCCAACCAATTGGCAACCAAACAACATATTTCTTTAATCAATAACGTTTGGTTTAATGATTTTCGTCCGTTAACTACAAATAATACATAACTTATTGACCTTATTTTTTATATGGTTCTGCTTTACATCTGCAATGTGGATAACTGCATATAATTTAGCAAAACTATCGTCGCAGTAGATATAGTAGGTATAGGAATCCTAGTATATTATAACAACAGTGCGATTGTTTATTGTCTCCAAATTTTCAAAACACGATTGTTGAATAGAAATCAGTTCCCGAACTATGACTTTTATTTAGTATTTTTCTTCTGTTCGCTTCAAGATGTGATTTTGTGGAATAAACATAGTGCACTACCACAGGCGTCAGCAACAGCGGGATGGGTGTTCCAGTGTATGGGTGTCCCTATGGGGGCCTTTGGCGGTCAAACCCGCTGGGTAAGTTTACATAACTCTTAGATAGATTTCGGGGAGGAAAGGGGGCAGGTATAAAAGGGCAAAGATGGATAAAAGCACGGGAAAGAGAAAAGATAGAAAAAGAAGGACAGAAGGAGAAATGGCGGAGAGGCACCGGTTGATCTAGCTCACAATCAGTGGCGTCATGTTACAGGTGCCCGGGGGCCAGCCCCCAATTTTTTGAGTTTCATAACGTTTTAGGCCATGTGTTGTATTTTACATGAGCATAAACTTCATTCTTTTGAGTCCGCGGAGTTCTAACTATATTTTGCCTCATTCAAACAGCGCTCTGCGTCTGCGTTTCCTCTCAGCGTTATTTTGTGTTCAGTTTTGTTACTTACTCATTGCTACAATTTATTAGGACTTGGAAAGGTCGGGTCGACACCGGGCCCCCTTAAATTTATTTTTAGCTCGACACCACTGCGCACAATCCGCCACAGAAGCCCTGGCGATGCAAGACATGTGATGCCGTGCGCTAAATTAAGCTGGCCCTCCAGTCAGCTGTTGAGCGCACGTAAATGAACTGTACCTTATCACAATACGAATGAATTGGTTTGCAGCTGTGTGTGTGTGTGGTCTGCATACAGGGTAAGGGTGTAATGACGACGTACTGGTTGAGAGACGTGTCACCAGCGCTACTGCGACAACGGAGTCATGACAACAGAAACAAAGTCAACTTCGCCAGTTAACTGAACATCTGCAGTCTACGGAGTACCGACAAACGAAATGATGCAGTCACTACAGACAAACGTTCTCTAGGCCGAGTATTTCGCCGACGACACAACCTGTAGGAGCCTACTTGTTTAGTCACATCGAACTTTCGTGTCATTAGTCTACACTATAGGCCTTATATAGGCTACCTACGTAGGCCTACAGTAAGTGGCAAATTTTAAGATTCGAGAATGGGAAAATCAGTTTTTACACGTCAGAAAATGCGGTTGTTTTTATCCACGGCATCCGTTGTGACATAGGCGCAGTGTGAGATGCTGACGATAAAACAGACAAGCAGCAGCAGCAGCGGCAGCGGCAGCGGCAGCGGCAACAATGGCGTCACAGCGTGTTGATAGACAGGCGCTAGCTGAGTACGAAACATATTTATAGCTACTAATCGTTCTATTTAGGCTCAAGCGTTGACAAAATGTTATTAGATAGCTCGCCCGTTCTGTGAACGGTCGATCTTATGTTTTGCGCATGTTTCTTTTTTATTTTTTTCCAACTCACTTTTTCCGACGTCTGCAAACCGACATTATCGAAACTTTTCCACATGACGTGGCTTTACTCGAAAAAGAAGCGCTGCTATGCCGATTTCCCAAAAAGTGCCCCCGAACAAAAATGAGGGGCAAAAAACTCAAATTTCGCACAATCTCGCGTTTAATCGCAACATATTATATGCGCCGTCACTCGTAATGTGGAAGGAAAATAGAAAATCGAAAACAATAGTGTTCATCAGTGATTATTAGCCTATGTGTTTACCAAATTTGGTAAGGGTCGGTTAAATAGTGACGGAGATTGACGAGCTAGTTTATGTGCCTAAACTGCACAAGACGGGCGATCTTCAGGGTGGGAATTGACACGTTAATTGCTAGTTGAATTCTAACTGAATTAGACGTAAACCGAAATTATTTTGATTTTCGCGCTGTCATTTTAAACCGAAATGTAATCGAGTCTTCGGCTCATCGGTGAAATTTGGTGAACTCAACGAGAAAAAAATGGCGTTTATCAAAAGCATTGAGAAAAGAATGCTCATTTTCCGACGACTGAGCGGGCTATAGGCTAATTAGTCTGGCTAATGGCTCCACATAGCGGCTGCCGTTGTAAATCAGATTAGACCTATACTATAGACCTATACTTTAGGCCTACCGTTTACGAGCTGACTTTTATGCATACAGAAGAAGAAAATACACCGAACTAGGCCTACCTCGGTAAAACAATAATGGAACTTGGCATGCCGTATGTCTAGTGGACTCACTAGAGAAAAAGAATAGCCCAGGCCTACTTACTAGGCCTACTGCTGTGCCAAATAACATCAATATCTATCTATTTATACTATTTGGTTGTGCATTAAGCTTATTGATCTGAACGCCCACTGCGTGCATGTTGCGTGAGTGCCAGTGCGTGAGCTAAAATTAGACACGGAATTTCCCATGCAGGTTGTGATCTAAGTGCAGGTAATGTTGTGCATGAAATTCTGTAGTTGTTAGTGTAGAGTATTTGCCTGCTAGTTGTAGAAGCAGTTAGCACAGCCTAGGTGAGTTCGTGGTGCGCTAACTGTGGACTGTATGTGTACGCTGACGGCTTCATATTATTCGTAATATTGACTTATGACGAAATAGAAAGTGAAACCTCTGTCGTAATGCGTCTTGTTTGTTATAGAATGTGTTTAATGTAGAATGTGTGACTAATGTGTGCCTATGTGATATCGTAACAATGACTGAGGCGCGACGAGCAACGGTTAATGGTTGTCACGCGTAGCAGTCCTGTTCACTGTGCCTAGGCGAACTCAGCCCTTTATCCCTCCGAGGTGCGTCTGCCTGCCACCGTCAAGGAAGGAAAACGCCGGTTGCAGTTGGCGGGCAAATATTTATTTACATGTACGTTTTATTCTGTCGTGAATATTTGGAAAGTGACTGCGTCGCTCGAGGTTACTTTACACATACACTGTGGCGCACAAAACCGTTGCACATTGGTCACGTGACTCAAAACGATGTCGGCTATTTCATAGCGCGATGCGTTTAAGATGTAGTAGATCTTTAATCATGAGTTTATTACTAATTTACAGCTGAGTCAGTCTTAATCTCATCGTGAAACAGAATTTTGAAAATCAGTCAACATTGACGAAGTACAGAGACATCTTTTTCGTCGCACAGCGGTCATTTGCGCCGTTTTTGTGCCAACGTGTAGCCTATTAATGGACTAGCGATGGACTGTCGGACTTGCAGGCCTAACGGATAAGTACTTCGCGCTGTTATAACTCACTGCGAACAGTATTGACCAGGTTGCAAACTCAGCCTCCTACCTTCTGCGGAGCAGGAAAATGATTATTAGCGTGTCATCGTGTAGCATAGGCCACGAATGGCTTAGTGCGGCTGAGCGTTACAGTCGTTTGTTAGCGCTAGTCATGGGGTGGTCACATGTTGAGCTACGGTTGTAGGCATGTCATCAGCTCCTACTTCAAACATTGTAAAGCGCTGCTTGATCGAATGTATGATTTCAAGTAGATATCTTTTTTCGGCAATCGTGTTATAAATGCGTGGAATTCTCTTTCTGATTATATTGTTACTTCTCCAGCTGTAGCCCGCTTTAAGCATAGAATTGCTAAACTTAAATTTATGTTGTAGCGTTGTTTTTCTCGTCTGTATTTTAGGGCACCTGTTACTGTTAGTGCAGTTTTACACTGTCCTGACGACATATTCGCATTGTTCTTTATGTTTCATTCTGCTCTTTTTGTCGCAGATAAATGTGATATGAATGATTTGACTTGCATAGTGAGTGAGTTATAGTGAATACCCGATTAATTGTCTCATAACATAATAATCACGCTGCCTATAGCCCTGTGTGTATATTGTATATAGGTAGTTAAGTTTGTCAGCCGTATTCAGGTCTGGTGCGTGTTTGCGCATGCGCAGTAGACAGGTGCGTGAAACAATGGCCGAGGAAAGCTCAAGCTCGCAGATTTCAGTCGCTGAAGCTTCGCTGATAATCAAGAGCATCGATGACTTGATGCAGTGTGCCGTCTGTAACGACACGTTGACAAGGCCTAAACTGCTGCCGTGTTTCCACGCGTTCTGTCTCGGTTGTCTGCAGAAATCTTTTGCCGACCATCAGCCTGGTGACGACATCTTGTGTCCGCTCTGTCGCCGAGGCTTCACCGTCCCTGATGACGGCTTAGACGCGCTGCCTGCGCACTTCTTCGTGGAACATCTGCTTGATGCCAAGAAGATCTCGCAGCAGTTGAGAACACAGCGCACGTGTGATGTGTGTTGTGATGAGGATGATGAGGATGATGAGGATGATGATGACCAGTCGGAGAAACAATTCGCCACGAGCTACTGCGGAGAATGTGCACAGTTTCTGTGCAACCAATGTTCCAAGTACAATATCACATTCTACATTGCGCATTATGGTAGAACTAGTGAACTTAGTCTTCTTCGCCGAGGGAGGTGCGAAGTATTGTAATTAGCATGTCTGTATGTCTATACGCTCGCATATCTCAGCAAGAAGCTCAGCTACCGCAGAGGGACCGCGCGACACGCTATGCTAGTAAATTCATGCTATGTTTCACGAGCTATGGAAGTTAGAAAGGTTTCAAACAGCAAAACTGATCTTCAAGGTCATTCAAGGGCACTGACAATGGTGCCATTCGATAGGCCACGTACGAGTTCCTATTAGTCTTCATTGCAGCTAATATGATAATAATAACGATTAGGCCTATTCCAAATTTTATGTTTGGTCGAGTTCATCAGATGGCGGCACCAGTCGGCGGGGAAAGTCTGCTATCCCTTTATGCCTTTAGTAATCTTTTTGTAATCATACCACATAACAGAACCAAATTTCAACCGAATGTATTTTTACAGGTATTTTTATTAAACACTGAAATTCTCCGTTTTTCGAATATTTAAGATGGTATTCATGAAGAATCTGGGTTTTGTTTGATTTTGAATGTGTGAAGGTGTCATAGACGTCAGACATCTACCAAGGGACATGAAGTGGTGTCGATGAGTGATGAGTTGAGACCTGATCAGTTCATTGCCAGTCGCTGTATCCAGCATCACGAAGAGCTGTTGAAACTGTACTGCAATGACTGTCAGCTCGTCTGTTGTCTTGTCTGCTTCGCTGAATCTCACAAACAACATGACTGCTCACATCTCGACAAGGTTATCCATTCTATACCTCGTTCATACTCATCACTTTATCTTGAAAGCATGTGTTTAACGTCGTGCGATCACGCACTTGTTCGACGTCTCGCAAATGCCTAAATATAATTTGAAACGTTTTTTTAATTGAAAAATTGGACATAATTATATTGGCCAGATGACTGTCGCAGGAGCGGTAAGTCGGCAGTGGCGTTTGTCGGCCTTACTACTGGCCCGCCTACTCATGGTGTAGGAGGCAGACTGGTAATGATCGCTGGCGTTAGTCGTTGGTGTCTGTCGTCGTCGTCTGTAACACGGCGCATATGCAACGTAACTCACCAGGGGGCAGCACGCGACGGGCCAGTAGTGTTACGTCCCGTTAGGGTGACACCTTGCTATCTCAAGCATTTGTTCGTTTTGATTGCTACGTAAAATTAAATTCTGTGCAAGAAAAGCGCAATGTTCAACCGACGAAATGTCAAAATTTATTTATAAGTTACGGTGAGAAACATTTTTATGTCAGGCCTGTCGAAACTGCCAGGAGATGTCGATTAGGCCTACTCTGTTTCATCTAATATTTCATGAGCTCTATTACACACAAGGCGAGTGTTCAAGTCACGGTTGTACAGTAATACATCAATCGATCAATCAATCACATTGTTTACAGCACTTGACGTCACCAGCCGTCGAGACAGGAATGAGAATTTCACAGATGTTGTTGTCAGCGGTCGAGTAAAATCAACTTACATGTAGTACAGTTTCAAATTATTAGGAGTGTCGCGCGGTCTCTCTGTTACAGCTGCTCTTGTAGTAGTTTTGGATGTTAGTTTATAACTTGAGGAGTGTGATTTTGGTGATTGTCGGGCCACTCAGTCAGTTGAGTTTGATTGCAGGTCGGTGAGGAATTTCGCGCTGAGATTGAGAGTGACATCGAGTCGATGATGAAGGCGGTGGTTGAGTCGGAGCGAGAGGAGCGAGCAATTAATCACGACCACAAGGAGTTCACGGAGTGCGTCAAGTCTGTGGAGAGCGCGGTGATTAAAGAGAAGAACGATCTAAAACAGGTGATCATGCTCACCTCTTACAGGCAGTCGAAGGAATTTATAGACATTTAAATAATTTCTTATATGAAATTTGTAAATAAAACTCGTAATATTCAACTTATGGATTTGTGCAGATGATTGATCGACAAGCTGATTGGCTGCTGAGGGAGGTGAAAGTTGCTAAGCAACGCCGCGAGGAGGAAGTCAACAGACGCAAGCAAGATGTAGAGCTCAATCGTCTTACACTGATTAACTTCCAACAGTACTCAGAGCAGGTCAAAGATAAAGGTACTGTACTCTGTAGGCCTGGCCTACAGAAACTCTATTTATTTATTTATTTATCTATATTTATTTATTTCACTCACGTTTATTTATTCATCTGTCTATCTATCTATTTATTTATTGCTTCTGTGTGTACGTCTGTCTGTCTGTTTGTCCTTCAGTTCATTCGTCTGTATATTCAGCCATCTCATTTATTCATACGTTGATTAATCCATTCACTCACGTTTATTTCAGACATCAAATTCACGAAAAAGTGAAAAATGTAGCTCATTAAACATATACATATGTACATGCATATGCTATTTGCATTTTCCCTTATTTGCTTCGGCATTTTACTCTTGACATTTTATTTTAAAAATTCGTAAAATTTTGTGATTTGTAAACATTTTATTCGAAACTTTCGGCTTCGTCACAAAGTTATCAGTAACAGGATATTTGAGAAAACTAACTTGTTTACGCTGATTGTATCTAGCCTATGCTACTATAATGTCAATTTCCATCTTCTGTAAACATCCAATATTACGTTCTGCAGTATACAATATGATACGATACGATACGGTAGATTGACGTGCGCTCAAAAGCTGACGAGATGGCCAGCTTAATCTAGCGCATAGAATAGAAACGAACAATAAGGAAAAAATAAAAACAAAAACCGTACAAAACCGGAAGTAGGGTACGCAAACAACATGGGGCGATCAACACTGGAATAAAATACTGCGTCGAGTACAACGGCTAAACATGGAGCAAGTTGTGTGGAGATTTGCGTCACTCACAACCAGTCGATTTGAAAACAGTGGTAGCTAATAGCGTCATCCATTACGGCGGTTTGAACTCTTTCGAGTTCTTTCTAGTTGATTAGCTGACTGACTATGGTGATGGTGGTGCAGGGACGCTGGTTGACATAGCGAGCAGTGTGACTCAGCTGAGGCAGCGAGCGACTGAACTGCTGTCCGATCACGCCCGAGTCGTCGCTAGCAGGCTGCAAGGACGTCACATCACATTCTCTCCAGCTGCCGCATTCAACGACAAAGTCAACATCGTCGGATCAATTCGCTGCAATGACGGTGTGTGTACTGTGTGTATGTCACTTGAGCTGTGATTGACGTCTAATCACGGTCGTTGTTGTTGGTAGCCGAGGTCCGATCTACGTTGATTTAAATACATAACGACAAGGACCAGACGCGGCGGAGCGTTTTGAAGTGATACGCCAAATCAGGGGGTCTTCCAGGGGGGTCCAGAGGCGAGGCCTTGGCGGGGTATCTGGACGACGGAGCCGCCTTAGAGACTGAAGCATTTTTAAAACTAATACGTTGAATTTCAAAGCTAAATGTAAAGAAATTTTGGAAAATGAAGATAATTACGTATAAGCAGTTTACTGTGTAAGATAATATAAACTGCATACAGTTGACGAATGTGATCATAATAGCATGATTTGGAGAGAGATGAAATCGGGTCGGAAGAGGTGCTGAGGTGTTAGTCGAGGTTGCAAACAGAGTGGTCGGTCGGTATTGAGTGAGAGTTGTGAATTTTGGTTTTTGAGGTCGATGATTAGAAATTCATTCTTAGACGAGCTAAAAGTTAAAAGCAGTCATCCGTGTCAATCAAGCCAGTTCTTCTAACGTCCGTTTTCAACGTCTTGTCAATGTTTACTCATTGCACAAGTTGAAGGACGGCAGTCGCTTGCTGGGCTACGGTTTTCACCGGCCTCTGTGCTTGTTTGTCTGATTTTCCACACGATATCTGAAAAAACCCGAATAAACTAGCATCACCAAACTTGACATACGAATATTCCACGATGAGTCATGGAGACCCATTTATTTTGGGGTCAAAAGGTCAAAGGTCAAGGTCACAACGTCTGTGTCGGTCTTCAGACACAACGCAGTATTGCGAATATTGAATACATAAGCGACGCTGGGTTTTCCCTACCGTAATACCCGCACATAATCCTCCCCGCGTCCGCTTGCCGCTGGACGCTGGGTTTTCCCCAGCGTGATGTTTACACTCTTGTGAGTGCCGGCTTCTCGTAGGTTTGATGTGAGTGATGAGTGCGTTGATGCTACGTGACCGTCTGCAGCTGTTGTCCGTGGACATTATTGATAGACGGTGACGACTAGAAAGCTAACGGAAAGATGACAGAAATGCTGCTAAGCTGCATAACAAATCTGATGGAATATGATAATTATAAGTAGAATATATGATTATTCAAATATCAATTCTAATAAAGCTGCAACTAACTGAAATGTTTTTTCGATTTTGAAAGGCGTCTTCAGTCTGCAATTGGAAGTAACAACATACGTTTCTTAACAGTTAAGCTTATATGATTATTTTCGTTATGATAACATTAGGCTATTATGTTTAGCCAGAGGGGCGGTCTCTTGGTCCTCGACCTCAATCAAGTGATAGTTTTTTTCTCGAACAAGTGCAGTTACGATACGATACGATACCCATATTTATGTGCGTTCAAAAGCTGACGAGATGGCCAGCTTAGTCCCTAGCGCACGGTAGGAACCAGAAAATAAGGGGAAAATAAAAACATACGGGACTGACGGTCGACTCCTACTTACTGCCAACTTCAAAGTCACGTGACGCAAAAACTAGGACAAAAATCAAAAATTCGGCCCAGATAGGCTTTAGGTATTGTGCCCTAATTTAAGAATCCGTAGTCATTTGCCAGCCGTCATTATAAATATGGAGGAGATAGCGTGTGAACATGGCCGAATTTCGGACTTTCAATGGCTCGTGACCTTGACCTTGACATTAAATGGGGTCATACTGCATACTGTCATGCATCACTCATCGACCTCTACCTGCATACCAAATTTCATAAAAATCGAAGAAACCTTTTGTGGACGGACGGACGGCTCCTACTTACTGCCAACTTCAAAATCACGTGACACAAAAACTAAGACAAAATCAAAAATCCGGCCCTGAAAAGCTTTAGGTATTGTGCCCTAATTTAAGAATCCGTGGTCAAGTGCCAGCCCCCATTATGAATGGGGGAGGAGATAGCCTTTCGAGGGTTCGTGACATTGACCTTGACCTTGGATCGGGTCATACTGCATACCATCATGCATCACTTGTCGACCTTTACCTACGTACCAAATGTCATTGAAATCGAAGAAACATTTTGTGGACGGACGGACGGACGTACGGACGAACGGACATTTGAGACCCACTTTATCAGGTCGACTCGGAGGAGTCGACCTAAAAACCGAATAGCTCAGAAGAAACGATCCTGGCAGTTGTTCTATGTGATTGAATTACTAGTACATTTTTACAACTGTGATAAATTACGACTGACGCATGGAAATACACGTCGACTGTGTGGTGGATATTGTATAATTTGTACTATATAAAGATAACAAATTTCACTTTGAGACAGTAGAAATCGATTAACCAGGAGCCGTAGCTGTCAAGACACGGTTGACGTCAGACAGTGAACGTGTTGTCAGAAGTGATCAGCTACAAGCAGCTGACCTCGTCACCTGGAGCCAGTCAGGTGCGTGGATTGGTTCTTCTTGATGACAGTCTCTACGTGGTCCGTAAGAAGTGTTCTCAGATCGACGTCCTTCATCCCACGACCCTCGCTTCGCTCAAGACACTGCCGCTACCCGCCGAGACGGACGCCTGCTGCATGGCGGGCTGTCAGTCGCTGAAGTTACTCTACATCACCTGCTTCATCAACAGGGAACTGCTCAAAGTCGACGTGACAGGTGAGATCATGTCTTGTACGCTTCTACTGGCAGGGCTCTGCTTAACGCGTCTAGTTACTCAACCGACGTCAGTCTCTGGGGGGTGGGTTATAGGGCTTTTACTTTCGTTTGTCTGTGTATCTATCTGTCTGTCTGCTTTTTCCACACGATAGCTCTAAAACTGATGGAGTTAAGATCATCAAATTTGACACAGAACTGTTCCACGATGAGTCCTGGAAAACCCGTTTATTTTGGGGTCAGAAGGTCAAAGATCAAGGTCACAGGTCACAGAAACATTGCCGGCATGGGTCTTTGCACTAATATGAGTGCTGGTTTCATCTGTAGTTGCACGCAGCTATACGTTGTTCTACATGTCCCAAAAAGTGACTTTTACGGTTTGTGAAACAGACTCGTCGTACGTTTGATGCCAAAAACCTGTGGGGTCGACGCCATTATTTTGGCCGCCACAGGCATCTGGTGGGTAAATTTTGTTCGCAACAAATAAGCATAGTTTTGCATCCCTGGCCCTGATGAAATCTCAATACAAGTAAGCTAGCTGTGTGAATACATGTACACTGTAATGTATACTGTGCGGTAGAATGTAAAGATAGCGTCGTTTTGTTTACTGATCAGCGGTGTAGGTGTACATTTATTTACTTACTTACTTAGCATGTTTTAAATGCTGTTGCTATTCAGTATTCGTACAGAACTTTCGTTTCATTAATTTTGTATGAAATTCTGACACAACAATTCTGACACAACAGGTACTTATTTGTCTATGTGTCAGTTGTACAAACAGACTAAAATTTCAGCACCAGTTTGTAATACAATCCTTTGATGTAAGACATAAAACGGGCCGGTATACAAGTGGAACGCTGCTTAGTTTCAGCGTCAGAATGCACCAAAGGTCGTTTGGCGGCCGGCCTCCGCCTGGACCCGCTAGGGAAGCTTATAGCGCTCACTCAGCCCCCTATTTATCACACACTAAGTTCACAATAAAATCATCAATAAACAAACCGTCAAACGCACGATAACAGTCAACCCCAGAAAGTGCAATAAGACTGACTTCTGTTTTACAAAGACTGTAGAATAAACGAACTATCAGGTCCGGTATTTCCGCCGCAAATTGATGTCCCATTAACGTTAATGGGAGAATAATTTGCAGTGGAAAAACCGGCCCTTAAGTCTTTCATATGCCATTTGAGGAATGCGCTGTAAGACCTAGTATATCTGGCCACTGTTAATATGCACTGGTAACATATGATGCAAACAATAACTTTCACTTTTACTGCATCAGCAGTACAAGAACTTATCAGGAGATGAGATAGCAAACGTCAACTTTTTACGACGATATGGCACGTACGTACTTCAAAATACTACAAAAGAGAACCTACTTCGTTTAACCAATTAGACGATAGCTAGCCAAGTACTGCGCATTCAGTCTTGAGTTTATGAATATGCTACAGTCCACCTTGCTGTTATAGAATATTTATGCCGTGGGAGTCG
>Ga0209780_1001564_pt1 | contig 15242 bp, 8 predicted proteins | sample WorMetexBAHAMAS2_FD_187384 | JGI IMG/M metagenome (GOLD analysis project Ga0209780, IMG submission 187384) | Marine gutless worms symbiont microbial communities from Max Planck institute for Marine Microbiology, Germany - Inanidrilus exumae... | ecosystem: Host-associated > Annelida > Digestive... | reverse complement strand
CCCGCGACCCGATTATATATTCCGAGTTTCATCGAAATCCGTTCAGGGGTTTCGGAGCCCCGGGGGGTCAAAATTTGGCCTTTCCCATTACTTTGGCTAGTCGCTTTTACGACAGCTTGTACTACCGTACAAGCCGTGATTAACACAGCAAAGGCTGCACTTGATACTTGCTGTCAGCTTTTTCTACCAGCCAGCAGCACAGGTTAATGAACTATATAATGCACCGTCAGTCTAACTGCAAGGGCACTACAAAACAACCTCACTTATCGTCCACTGCTTCAAGTAATGCAGCAGTAAAACAGACACAACTGCTATATCGGGTTGTCTAACAAATCATGAATACAAAATTCCAGTATATTTCCAACAGTTTCCAGTGATTAATTTACGTACATATTCTAACACAATCTACACAGTCTATGCTGTTTATCCCGTGACGTCACAATGTGACGGAAAAAAATTGCATAGACATCCATCGCTGCATCATGTCAATCACAACAAATGCCAGAGCACCATGAAAATTCCAGGCGACCTGGCAAAATTCCTGTAGAATTCCAGAATTTCCAGTAGAAAAAATAATACAAGAAAATTTCCAGGAGTGTTAGACACCCTGTTTATGGTCTATATATAGGTCAACCTGTGTTAGCCAGCACGCTGGAGGATTTTATTACTGGCCCGCCTACACACAGTGTAGGGGGTCCATACTAGTAATGGTCGCTGGCGTCTGTGATTGTCTGTCGGGGTCTGTAACACTCCACTGCCGGCCTCCAGGCGGCTTGAGCCACGCAGGCACGGCGGGCCAGTACGGTTACGTCCTGTCAGGGTGACACCTTGTTGCAGCAGTGCTAACATGTCGTAACTGAGAGCAATAAGGTTAATCAGATTAGGGAAAGGACTAGTTCTCAGTGGATATACCTACATTGTTTGCATTACCACTGCTAGAACTGACCTGCCGTCATATCTTTAGTAGAAAAACGTGATTGAAAGGATGTGTGCAAACATGCTGTTAAAAAGACGTAGATCGCAGGGCAACTTGTTAGCAAAGCAAGCCGCTGCCAAAAACGCCACATGTTAAAACTACACACGAGAGTGCTGAAGCAACGTTCACTCTAGACACAAACACACGCCTGCTTCACCAGTAACAACGACCACGTCCTCCTTCTCGCAGGGGAACCAGTCTCCAGGCGTCGGCATGAAGTTCCCAATTTTTCTACTTAATCGCCACAGCAAGAAGCTGCCAGTAACACATCTGAGCTTCATTTGCAGCTCAGCTGTGAACAGCGAAATGTTGTGAACGGACCAAAATAACCAACAGCCTTGGTTACTTCCACGACCTGATAATTTCCCCGACATTTCGCGATTTTTGGGCCGCATCGCACGCATACGGTGCATTGATGCGACCTACTGCTACAGATGTCGCACTTAGAATGGTCTGCTTGTGTGTTACTATTATCAAGATCGAATTGCCAAAGTCATTTCGCTTCATATATTTTGCAACAGTTCATGATAACTGTCATCAGTCCCTTTAATGCTTAATATAGTTCTCAAATCATTGGAAAATTTGAGGCACAAAATGTGCACAAGTCATTAGGCAGAAAAATTAATCTTTGATGGAATTATATACGATAAGCACACAGAGAATGTCAAAACCACGAAATTTATCCACATAATTAAATTTTAAAGACAAGCAATTTTAACTTTTAGTACTTTGCTAAAATATCTTGTCATGTGTCAAAATAAATAGAATGTCATATGACATACTGCATTGATACTGATATTATGATTAAATATTTCTGTCTACAATTTATTAACAAAATCCGAAACATTGACCCATTAACACCTTCGTACAACTTACTTTCTAGCAAAATAGCACAACTACAGCTGTGCCAATTGTACATTTATTAAATGTCAAATTTAGCATTGAAGAATACATTGGTAAACATTTGATTTATATCTCGTCACTATCTATTTATTTAGTGACACAGCAATAAGAATCATTTTCATCTATCAGCCATGCTTGCCAAAACTATTTTCTCTACATCTGCAACAGCTATTCCAAGCAAAACTACCCACTTATGCAGATTATGTAATATGGTAACAACAATAATAATAATAAATAATTGTTAATAAATTATCGTTAATGTCTTCCACAATGTTAATGTCTCACAGACTTTAAAGTTAACAGAATACAAATAACTAAATTAGTATTTGTAGAATCTTAACAAAAATTAATCGGCAATTAACTGTGAATTGCAGGAAAAGGGGAGCTGTTGAATACTACTCATTTTTACAGTCTAAACAAAAAAACCCCATAAATGTTGATGGTGGCAAGGCTTGCTATATACACACTCACATCAGCAACAGGCGAGCTGAGACAAGAACTGGAAGCAGATCGGTGTAGACTGCCGCCCTGCTCCACCAACCCACGCCTTTCTGCTTCACTGCCCCCTATGACAGTCTCCAGGCTGGAACAGGACTTACGCTGCTGCTGCTCGTGACGGCCAATCGTCATGGATGACAGCCAGTCAGCACGGCGACTAGCCAGCTCACTGAGCTTGACGCTCAGGCTGCTCGGCTACGACGAAGCCAAAATAAACATTGGTCACACAAGCAGCATGCACAACACAACGAGGAAACGTCAGTGAACAGTGTCAAGCAGGGTGTCTGCAAATCCAACCAACCAATCAAATTTCCACAACATTTCCCGCAGATTTCCAGGAGACTTTTAGCAAAGTTCTAGCAGATTTTTTTAACGTCATTACAGCTTGCTGCATATTACACAACAAGTATGCCAGTCTTCTTTACAGTTGTGCCAAAATGTACGCTGGCCATTTCAGTCACATGCTGCCCCCTGGTGAGTCACGGGAGTATGCCAATGGTATGCTGACAGACAGACAGACGGATGGACACCAGGCCGTTACATTATGCTTTCCACTATCGACACAGCCAGTGTAGCAAGCATCATACAAGCAATGTGTGAACTATTTTTAATGCAGCATGTAACAATGAGCCTCCAACCAATGCTCACCACTTATCAGGTCCATGTCCAAGTTCAAAAAGGGTAGCCAGTGTCCCAGCGACTAAATCTTATGACTGGATACCCTTGCTGACGCTCATTTACCAGGCTGAACATTTCGAAAAGGACCAGTCAAATTTCAGAGGATATTTTCACACAAGATTTAAAATTCCAGTAGATTTCCAGTATTTTCAGGAGTTGCAGACACCGTAAGTGATGAAAGACACCAAATGTGAAGAGCACACCAGAACCACGTGCAACGTAATGGAAACGGCTGCAGGACTCAGCCAACGGATGGAAATAAAACAATGGAAAACAGTATCAACGGAAAGATATGGGCAGCGGCAATTTCCTTTCAACCGCAACAAAATTCAAGTTCATGAAACATGGAATTAACAATGGTTGAAATTATAAGTACCGAATATCTGGTGAAAATGATGACATTAAAAATGTCAACCAGTTACTATTATTACTATAACTATTCTTATGCTATTATTCTTCATGGGTATTTTAATTAACAAATTTTCAATGGCAACATGTTTACAAGTACCAAAAGCTAAAAGTGGAAAATAAAATACAAAAATGGTGGGTGACAGTTAGTCAGCATTGATTGATTGAGTTAAGGTTTTACGCCCCACCCGACTATAAATATAGTCATTTCAGAGATGTTCTTCCCAGCCAATCTCTTGGCTTAGTACTAAAAATCTGAAATAAACATAACAATACAAAAGCAAACATGACTCTGCAAAAAATTACCACAACATAAACCAAAAAAACTAAAGCCAGGTTTGGTCGCAGGAGCGGCCTGGAAACGGAACAGGTCTATTCTGGAAAAAGTATATAAATAAGTAAAGAAGTAAATAAGTAAGAAAGAAAGCATAAGGAAAGAAGAAAGCAAGAAGGAAAGAAGTGTGAAGAAGTTAAATAAACATGCAAACAAACATTTTATATAGCACCAAAGTCAACACATTAATCACGGCACATTTCCGCCTCGAAGCCCGTATGGGCAGTTGTCAACTCCAGATAAACGCAGCATCAGTGTGTTCTGTACCGGTTACTGTTAAAGGTAAAGATCGGATTATTATATGGCGCAGCTTACGCGATCATCGAACCAGAGCGCTTTAGGATCTCAGAAGTGGCAGTTGATTGGCAAGAGCCAATGGTACCGCAGCGCATACTGCGGCCATCCAATTGCACACGTTAACGTACAATTGGACCCGCGTTATGCAGCTAGAAAACACACCACCGCTCCAATCAACCACACCGGGCCTTCACCCCATAAGCATTCACAAGACGTCGCCACCCGTACGAGGAAGCAAACATCCGATTACAGCTTACTACTCAATTTATCGACCTCGAAAAAATAAAAGGCTGAGGTCGCCTAGTTGGCTGAACTGTAGCGGTTTACCCACGTAAGTGGTCACCCATCAGCTGCAGGTCGAGCGCAGGACAGGGAATATTTGCCGGCCAAAGACCGATGTTTTACCACTTTGCCACGCCACTAACTTTATTATTACTATGTCTAGTTACATAAACTATCCACCGTATGCAGAGCAGTGAATAGACAGTGTCAATAAAAAGCAAGGTTAGACTTCAGTGGAAATGACAGGTTAGTCACAATACCATAGCAACTCAAACGATACGGTGTTAGCCATCGGAAAAATATAGGCCAGCGTGTAATAGACATCAACAACGAAGCTACGTAACGTTCCAGAGCTTTCTTAACCAAGCACCAACCATCTTCAAAGGTTATCTTCTTGGGGAGCCAGGCCAACCCGGAGTAATTCCAGAAAAGCAGGCTTCAATTGCCCCATCATTGATGTGGATGCTTTTGCCACTACATACTTGAATCAAGGTGTGACCTTTGACATCCAGCATTGAACCAGTTGGTCAGTAGGAACTAGTGGTTACTCGTTGTAAGTTAGATCAAGATTGCTTAAGTAAAGGTAAAAGGTAAAGGCTTCCCATACTCGTTGCTAAGCGTTGGGCCTGGAGCTGATGCCGGTGTACAGGCAGTCAGCCCACAGGTGACTATAATCATCCACCCGGCGGTAGACTGCCATTACTTTCCGCCAGGCCTGCGGTTACCTTCCCAGCCTCAGAGCATCTCCGCCCCTAGGCCGGTACCAAGTTATACTACTTGGTGATAGAGGCACATAGGTGTGAACGACTTGCCCAAGCTTGTTACGCAGCTTTTGCCCCGAGTACAGGAATTGAACCCACGACCTGTTGATCGCAAGTTCAACGCTCTACCCATTACGCCACCGCGCCATCTATTGCTCAAGTAATTCAAACAATTTGACCTCAATGGCCTGCTGTGACTTTGACCTTCAGAATTTAATCATATCATCAGCAGGGGCTAGTAAGTAATTCCCTGTCAGTGTCACTCAACTTGTTCAAGCCGTTCATGACACATCGTGGCAATAATATCTGACTGGACAAACGGATGAACGGGACAGTCTAAAAACATAATGTCCTTGCCGACAGTGTCAGATGGCGAAGTCATAAGAAAAACGGAAAGCCGTGCTAGTAGCAGCAGAGTTCTGCCGTTTGCACAATCAACTCACATTTCGACTAAGCAACGCAAGCCTGGACTGGACTGGAGCTGATGGAGACAACGGGGCACTAGATACACGACTCACGGGCAGCTTCAGATGTAATGTTGCCGATGACGTGACACTCCGCTGTGTACGAGCACGTAACAAGTAACATGCAGCGTAACATCACAACATGCAGACAACTGCTAACAGATGCATTATACACCGCAGCCATAAAAAACGTGACATTTAATTTCCACTATAATTCCAATATTTCTTGGTGAATTTTTACACTGTTTGTGCCGATGGAAACAGAAAAGAATACTCAATAATGCAGGTATTTAACGGACTGTTGACATCATAACTGCATCACACTGCAATGTTCACTTCATTGAGTTAATTCGTGAAAATAATAATGTAAATGAATGGAATGTGGGAATATGTGGAGTTCTGAAGATAAAACTTTTGATAAAAACCTGTGGGAATCTAAAAGATTTTCTGCCCAAAGATTCATCAAGGAACACCCTAACAAAAATTGAAAAGACAAACACTGGATGACTTTCTGCAAAGTTGCACACAACCAGTTAAAATACGGGAGTTAGTTATTTTGTAGCACGTTTTTTCAAGCCCACAGTGTACATTTCTACTTTTTCTAGGCAGCACAAATTTCCCAACTTTTCCAGTAACATCCAGGAACAACAGATGCACCTCAAGATCATGTTCCGTTTTTGGCGACAAAGCATCATACCGATGGTATATATACCCAATCGCCTATGCTACAGCTCGGACGCTGCACACTTGATTGCAAGACCTGCATCATCCACCCAATGGCCTCCACAGACTAGCCCAAGAGTAGCCCAACGTTATGTGTCGTCTGAATTCACTGTAATTCAACCCGGTCGCCAATCTCAGCACTTGCTAGGCTCTAGTTAAAATTACATGAAAGTCATTTCTGCGGTATAAATCTACTATTCACTATTTGAAAATCAAGGTTATGGCTACGTCATACTGCCTACGATGACTAGCAAAACCATCTTAACGATCCAAGACGTCACATTTCCCCATTTCTTTCCCTACTTTTCATCAATTTCTCTGATCCATCTCTAACTGCCCAAGCAATCATGCTAATTAAATATGAAACCTTCCATTGTTACAGAATTCACACGTAGATACTGTCACCCTCTCCAGGCTATGTAAAACACGGACGTTTCTTCAACACAACTTGTCCAGTTACGTCACAGCGGCTTTGATATTCACAATCACAACGGCTTTGATATTCACTCACACCTTCACTTCTCGAGTACCAGTGAAACAGTCTGGAACTCACTTCCTGTCAATCTGCTGAGTCAGATCAGCTTCAACAGCATCCGAAAATGCATCTATTTGTTGACTGTTTCTATCTTTTGACTGTTAGCATTTCGCCGTGACAGTCGTCAGAGTCAGAGGTGGCTTGCATAACTGCACTACATAAATCACTGTTTACTTCCTAACTTACGCTCTACGTGAGCACCTCACTGCATGCATAAAACAAACTGCTCCCCACCCTAAACTAATCCTAACCCTAATCCTCACCCAACCCTACTAACCGTAACCATAACAGCAAAAATAATAAAAACTCACTCACTGCCAATCAATGACGTGCCCATGATGTCAACACCGATATACTACAGCGTACTGTCACATCAGCAGTGTGCCAGCCTGCAACACTGCAGTAAGCTCTTGCACACCTGCAAAGTGCTGATGAAGTCTGTTTCACTATGACCCGTAGTTAATTACTCTCAATTCAGACATTTTTAAAATAACACAGACTTAGGGCTGGTTTTTCCACCGCAAATTAATCTTCCATTCACATTAATGGAAAAGTTACTCCCAGAAATTAGTGGGAGTTAACCTTCCATTACTGTTAATGGGAGATTAATTTGTGGTGGAAAAACAGGCCCTTGGCCCTCAAAGTTAAGTTCAATATAAACTATTTCCCCCAACACAAACACAAACATGTGTAGCTGTGTTAAAGATATGGAGGGAGCAAGAAGCAACAGCAAAGCTCCACACAACGGCAACGTGCAAATCTACACTGGACGAACACGTGAAGTAACTACTACGCCATCATGCATAACAACAGCAACAAAAAATGAAAGCAAAAAAAGAAGAAAGGAAACGTACAACCGCGGAGGCTGAATCCTTGTCTTCTCTGTCAGCAGTAAGATCTGGCAGACTCGACTGATAAATGATGCCAACCGGACGGGAACGGCCCAGGGATGTCGTCGAACCAGTCTGACTGTTTCCACGACCCGCCTCAGTCTCGGCAGCCTCTGCAGTAACTCGTTCGGGGGTTTCTGCATTCTCCACTGTATGGTGTTGCGTTTCGGCAGATGCAGAGACCGATTCACGAGATAATTGGCTGAGTTCAGACTCCACAGCCCTGTCGCTCGTAGCAGACTCTTCGTTGACGGTGTCTGCAACACTGTCTCCAGTTACTACTGGCTCTAAGGCAATCTCACTCAACCTCAGAGCAGACAGTGATGAGTTATGTTCATTATCTTCAGATGCCACAAGCGTTTCTGCAGCGGTCGGCACACAGTCAGTGATATCGATGGACTTAACCTAACAAAAACACAAATGCCATTTAATAGCCTACTTCCAAACAAACCTGCATTGGCAGGTTGTCTCCTAGATCTGCTTTTCCACCGAGTACAAAAAAGAAAGACAAGTCTGCAATTGTACACAGCAACTTTGCCCCCAGTGCTGCCACCTGGCGAACTCAACCATACATAACATCAACTGACATCAGAATAGTGTCATCACCTGGTGAACTTGAAGAAAACATGCGTTGTCTTTGAATGTGGCCCACTGGCGCCATATGTGAAAACATGACGTCATCCACACACCTGGAAGTATTCTCATCAAAGCAAGACCGAGCCACAGACACACGGACATACGGTTTTTGAGACATGTGAGCGGACAGATAGACAAACAGACATGCTGACCACAATACTTCATACATCTGCCCAGGGGAGTGGCATTAAGTAACAACAACAACCAGTTTATGACTACTATACATGTCAACATTATGCTAGCTGGACCAGTTAAGAAATGGAGCATTCTAAAGGTGCAAATTCTTACTGCCTGCATGCCCTTGCTCACAGCAACTAGTGTGTTCAGACTTTTTTTAAAAATAATTATGATTATCATAATGATTTGCTCCGTTTTGATGTAATTTTCACTTATATTCTATAATTGTATTTGTGGATGCACAGGTATTAGCATTAGTAGTAATTTTATTCTGATTTATATTTTTTAACATTTGACTTTTGTGGATTGTGTGGCTTAACAGTAGAGCATTTGCTCGTCATCCAAAAGGTCGCGGGTTCATATCTCGGCCGGTCCGCTTCCAGGTAACAGCCTTGGGCAAGCTGCTCACATGCATGTGCCTCTGTCACCATGCAGTATAATTCGGTACCGGGCGATGGGCGGTGACGCTCTTCGACTGGGAAGGTAACCGCGAGCCTGGCAGAAAGTTATGGCAGCCTACCGCCGGGTGGATGGCTTCTAGTCACCTGCAGGCTGAGTGCCTGTATACCGGGATCAGCTCTGGGCCCAACGCTCGGTAACGAGTATGGGAGAACTTTACTTTTCTTTGTTACATTTCATATGTAACCTATCTAGCCTTATGGCTACAAAATTTCAATAAACTTACTTACTTAATTACGGAAAAGATGCCAGCATTCATCTCAATGGTATTAACTGCACCATCTGCATATTGTACTTCAAAACAGAACCTTTGCAGATACTTGGCACAGACTTTTACACTCTTCCTGACACCCAACCAACAGTATCAAAGCACTGAAGGAAACTTAGTGAATGACAAGGTATGCAGCATGGGAATTAAGCTAAAAGAACTATGGGGTCCGCTGCCCCCCAAGGTCGACATAAATGACAAAATAAGGGGTTGAATACATGAACTAACGGAGTCGAACTCCCCCAACGCTCCGGTAATTCCCACACCAAAGGTACGCTAACGACAAGAGCAAGTGTAAGTGAACGTACAGTTGCTGACGGTTGTTCGGACTGCTCTGCCGAAGTCTCGTCTGCAACACATTTCAACAATCTCTTTATACCTGTCACATTACATGGCCACAGAACACATCAACCATCAATACATAGTTCTGCTGCTTGACTTGTATTCTCTGCTAGAAATTCAGCACATAATGCCATTCCTCTGTGATGAACCACACTGGCTTAATGTACCGAAGCAGATACAGTTTCACTTAACTGTCCTGCTTCCTTCAGGGCAGCATGCTACAGTACCGTGCTCAAACTCGTTACCCAGCCTCTGATGTCGACTCGTGATGTCATCTCCGTTTTGGCTCCGCATCCATGCCATCAACACATCGGATGACACTGAGCAACACAGCATTCCTAGTGGCTGCAGTGTCAGCCTGGAACGTAGTGCCAGTGATAATTAGAATGTCATCGTCGTATCAGGCATTTCAATGTGACCTGAAGACGTGTCGTTGACTGACATGATGCATTACTTCTGTGCAGATATATGACAATTTGGCCGATCTTGTACAGTGCCCCTACAACACTTTTTTGCAACAGTGTCACTAAAAGTTTTGCATTTATAAATGTAATAACAATAATCGTCATCAACATAGTCATCACTGGAAGCAGTGGTGAGGAATGAGGCAACGGTGAACAAACATTATAAAAATCATGTAAAAGTAAAGTCATGGATGCCATAAACCACAGAGGAGTGCAGGTGAGGTACCCATCTCTCTATCTTAGGCTGCTGATCCTCCATGTCATCCACGTCAAAGATGCGTGTCAAAGTCCCAAGTGTGACAGGGCGTGTCACACATAGCGTTGTGTCTGTGACTCGTTTTCGAACAAAAACTCTGCTCTATTCGCACGCTACTTTGACGCCTGTCAGAGTCACGCATCAAAGTCGCACGTCTTTGATGCAGGTGTGACATCGGTCTTAGATGGGTCTAGGGGCAAGCCCCTCATTGCATATAATGTCCTGCTGAAATATTCAATCATCACAGCCACCAAATCGGATATATTTGTATCACCTGATTTTTCGGATTCGTCCGATGCCTCATTGGCCTCTTCATCATCCTCACTGAGGCCGTGTTCTTCCGCCTCATCAACCAATGCTTTCAACACTCCGATTTGAATTCGTTCGTTCTCAACGGTCTTCATCACTACATCCTGTTTCTGGTCGCTGCTCATTCGTACTATCGAACTCCTGCATAGCACGTCAACACAACCGTAACCAATATCACGTAAACACCCACAGTTCAGTAGAGCGGTGCAGAATGAATGGGAAATGCATGGTAAAAAATAAAGAAATAAAGACATGAAACTGGCATGATGACATTCCAGGCATATTAACTGTTTCTACGGGTTTTGTGATACCAATTTCTAGTACCAATTTCTACACCACAATCCCTAACTACAGTTGGTAGGCAACTAATTCATCATATCAATTTGCCATTTCTTATTACGTCAGTTTGCAACATATCATAATCATATTCACACAATCATAATTATTAAAACCTTACTTGCATGCATTTACTGCATTCAGTGCAATAAAAGCATTGTAAACAAGACGAGGCAGTGACTCTAAAACCACATTCTCAGAACTATAAATGTTTTTTCCAGAATAACAGAATAACAGCTAATGCTGGTAAATGGATGGGATATAACACTGGTAGTGTGGAGCAAAAGTACTGCTATGGTTTTACACTCTCTATCCAGCAACATAAGATGTTGCTAAAGCAATTATTCCATGCTGCAGATATTTGATGCAAACTGGTGTCATTCAGCTGCCACTCTGACATCAGTTTTCTACTTGATGAAATGCCACGTGTGCAGTAGATAATGATTCTCACTGGCTGCACTGCTGTTGGGAGTCTTGACACTCACAGTCCAGGGTTAACACATGCTACAATACGTTCAGCTTGAACAAATTAACCAACAACGACAGCTAAACGTGATGATTTGAGACCTTCGAGTGGCAATGTTGTTTGGACGAGATACTTCATTGTTTATATCAACCATCGAGTGACTCATCTGTCAATCAAAGCATTCACACATATACATGCAAACGGTCTACATATTCTGGATTCTGCTACTTCTGTCTCATATTTTTGTCCTACTGGCTTCTTCCCTGGTGCTACTCCAGGTTATTATCCGGTACTCATAAAACACCTTACAAGACTAGAAGACAGCACTCACAAAAGTGCAAAGACCCAACATGCCAGCAATGTTTCCAGTGACTTGTGACCTTGACCTTTTGACTCTGTTTTCCAAATGAACTTGGGGTTCACCAGTTCCTCCCTTGGTTTTCTTTCTCCACGTGTTGATTATGGAGAGAAGACACTCAATATCATACAATACGGTATATTTATGTAAACTCAAAGGCTGATGGGAAGGCCAGCTTAATCTAGCGCACGGTATCAAAAATGAAAAATAATAGAAAACCGAGTAGTTCAGAAGAAACAGTCCGGGTGCTAGTCTGTGAACGCAATCTCAGTGGGAGAAGAAGTGGAACTATGGGGAAGCATCTGTGAAACAGAAAGGTTCACTTCAACATTTTTTACTTACATCATGTAGTACGGATGGGGAGGCGGATGCGAACTGAATACTGTTTGAGTCCCTACCGGAGCTCTGGAGAAGACCTCCAGGGCGACTGCACTCCACCTGGCTCAAACACATCAACGGTGACCTGACCTCGTTTGACATGGAGCTGCTGCAGGCAAGAGATGCAGCTCAGAATCGACCTTTCTGGAGAATGCTGGCTTTGTATAGCACTACGCTCGCATAGTGGTGCATGCTAATATTAGATTGGACCATGTCTGACCCACTAAATGCATCTAGTATGCAAGAGAATTACAGCAATTAGACAAGAAACAATTAACTGCTAACGAAGCAGTTATTTTAACCATTTCAACCAATTTCATCTCAGCCAGTATTAAGTCAGTCAGTACAAAGACTCACCGACTCTTGTTGCTTCTGAAGCTTGTGTAACATTGGTTCCAATGACGGCGCCGCAACATCGAACGGTGTTTGACCCTGCAATGCACAGACATGCTTAGTGACATATGACAAACTCAAGCTGAAAAAGAAACCATATACATACAAATACTGTTCGATACTAGGGTTGTAGAGTAATGATAGTTAATACTGCAAATACATTAAACACTATTAATAAATAAATACATAAGGAAGAAAGTAAGTAAGGAGGTAAGTAACCAACCAAAAATTAATATAGAACCAGAATCAACAAATGATTGATTGAGTTAAGGTTTTACGTCCCACCCGACACAAAATAGGTCATTTCAGAGTTGTTCTTCCCAGCCAATCTCTTGGCTAAATACTGAAAAACTAAAGCAAACACAACAAAGCAAACCTGCATCCGTAACAAAATATACTACAACATAAAACGAATCCAAAAAAACTAAAGCCAGGTTTGGTTGCCTCCTACGACCTCTGGCCTGGAAACAGAGAGGGCCTATTCTGGTTTCGGCACTTCATACATTTGTCACTTACTTGCTTACTTAGACACTTACCCACTTACTTACAGCTCTCGGACCCACACAGGGCCATCAACAAATGAATCAAAACAATTACAGCCCTCGATTCCATACACAGAAAAGCAAGCTGATAAAACTGAAACCAAAGCACGGTAGCAACTGTGTGCAGAAGTAATAAGCCGGCTGGTACATACAGCAAAGTCGACTGCTTTGAAGCTGGCAAAATTCTGTGCCAGGATCTCACAACTCTCGGTCTGACCCCAATGAGCAGCAGCATGTAGGGGTGTCCAGCCATCGCTGTCTTGGGCTGCGATGCAGGCACCGGCCTTCAACAATACCCTTCACCAGCACACACACAGACACGTTGTTTAACCGCATCAGCAGTATGATTCCACCTCATCTTTATTTTTCTGTTCCAAATTGTTACATTAACAGAAAGAATTGCCAGTTGTCATCGACAGACCAGCTAACTGTGGCTAATGACAATCTCATGATGGGCAAATAGATCAATCAGTCAATTAAGCAAGCATACAAAACATCAATTTTGACCTTCGACCACAACCGAACGTGTGCGAACGCAGGGGACAGTCTCAAAAATCTAGCATTGAAGGCGTGCTACAACAGTCAACAGCGTGCACAAGCTAGATTTTTGAGATCGTCCCCGCTTTCAACAACATTCCATCGTGGTCGACCGCCTTCAACGGCTGTTACGTGCACATTACGGCTGCAGTAATAATGCTACTTTAGAAGGACGCGTCAATGTCTGGCCATCCCGTACGCAGTAACAAGTAAGTTTGCGTCCACGTCTATTCGTAGACGTGCGCAGTAAAATACAAAAAGCTTGCGGATGCGTCCGCCACATCCGCAGTCCGCACATCTCTGGTGATTCATTACTCCCTAGGGCCCACCCCTACACCTGTAACACAACACAAAGAAAATGTGCATTAAAACCGCGATTAACGGACGATTAAAACAATTAACTGCACAATTAATGCAATTTTAAAAAATAATTGCTCAACAAACTACCCCTTTCATTGCATGCCATTGTTGATAACAGAATCATCCCTTTTGCCATGTACACCGCAGCAAAGACTCCCAATGCTTATCAATTGATCGGATAACCACCAAAAATTGCCCATTCTGTAGGGTATCTCGACCCCTATCTAATAACGGTTCCTTGGGCCCACGAGAGTTAGCTGCATCTCGATCGGTTCAGCCGTTTATGCAGGGCTCACGAACATGACCAACAGACAGAGCATGCTACTCTATCTGCAGCAACAGGCCGCATCCAGCTATGGCTGTGATGTGGCCTAGAACTGAACAAATATCACTGGTGAGAACTGACTTGATGACACTGGCATAGCCCTTGGCAGCTGCAATATGTAGAGCAACAGCTCCGGTTTTATCGTGAGGTTTTTCCGCATATTTTCCACTCGTAAGCCATTGATTAGCATCATCCATCATCATTAACCTCTCCTTGTTCCTAGCCGCATCGATGTCGACACCTGCACACAAAATTCCATGCATTTCTACCCGTGTACGCAACTACTGATAAGCTTACGATGATTTGCTGCAACAACGGCACTCGGTTATAAAGCAGTAAATCAATTATCATGTATGAAACTATACACACAAAATCGTCAAATGCTCGACGCAATCTGTGCTCGTGATAACAACTGAAATATCTCTGCACAGTTGGTCTTCAACTGTTGCTGGCGAGAGAGAACTGCTAGTTTACAGTTTTATTGTAAATGTCAGCCAATGTCACATATTATTGATCAACAAATCTTTGTTTCATAAACGTATAATGCAAACTTATAATGACATGTCTGTCCTATTTTTTTTAAACGAAGTGATATTTGTGGATTACTTGCAATGTATAGAATCCCCTCATTGTCTTTGCTGGCATATGTACAGAAAAACCACACCATGTCCCCCCCCAAAAAAAACGGAAGACACCAAAGTCATAACAGTCAATAACTCCATCAAATCTGAATGGATTTTCAAAATTCTTTCACTGCTGGTAAGAGAAGGAAATTTCGAACAAACGTCATATAAAAAATCCCAACATGCGAAATTTAAAGTTACACAATACGCCACACGCTAATAAATATATTGTATCATTATAACAATTATTATATTGTACTATTA
>Ga0209780_1001563_pt1 | contig 15245 bp, 10 predicted proteins | sample WorMetexBAHAMAS2_FD_187384 | JGI IMG/M metagenome (GOLD analysis project Ga0209780, IMG submission 187384) | Marine gutless worms symbiont microbial communities from Max Planck institute for Marine Microbiology, Germany - Inanidrilus exumae... | ecosystem: Host-associated > Annelida > Digestive... | reverse complement strand
TGATGACCCGCGATGAAGCTACGCGGCTGTGGCGTCCGCTACACGGCGGCGGCATGAGCGTCGTGCAGCTATCTCGCGCACCGGTCTCGTCCGATGACGTCACCGACGAAGCGTACTACATCATCGGCCGCAAAGAGAATGATGTAAGTCACGCTGGCTCATTTGAGCGATCGTTGATGAACCGGTGGATGATTGTCGCACCTGCATGGTGCCGGCGAGACGACTATCTCACAGACAGGCTAGATGACGTCGTAACACAGCAGTAATGACGTCAGCACGGCGACTTTGAGAAATGTTAGATATTAAACTTTCCTTATCGTCCACGTTAATTAAACAGGAAGCTTGCAAGCGTCACGGACGTGGGTGGCGCGAAGCTGGTTCTCCGAACTCGCTGTTGGAGAAGATCGTCTGATATGCTCGTTTAGAGTCAAAGCTGCGTTCTCACTAATGTTGTCACACATGCCCAATAGATTCTGTCCAGCGTAGACTCCCTTATCAGGACTGAGTCTACGGACTATCAGATGGACCGTTTCGTTTGACTTACGTGTATATTATGTAGCTGTGCCGTTGTTTTTAGGACACTAAGTGCATCTCAGTTTTCCTGCCTTGGTGTTCTTGCTAATTGACATTCAGTGCTAAGCCAAGAGATTGGTTGGGAAGAACGTCTCCGAAATGACCTATTTTATGTCGGTTGCGACGTAAAACCTTAACTCAATCAATCCTGCTAATTGACTGGATTATTTCAAGCAAATAAATTGATGATGATGAATTGATGATGATGATGGTGATGATGATTAGGGTTTTTTAGGCCGTATCACATGCATTACATAGATGCAGCTTATTGCGACAGATGTCACAGGTAGCGTGGTCTGTCTATCTTGTGGACATGCCGGTGAGCCCTGCAAAAACGGCTGAACAGATTGAGATTCCAGTTGCCAGCTGACTCGCGTGAGCCCAAGGAACCATGTGTTACACGAGGGCTGAGATACCTCCGCGGGAAGAGACAATTTTGGGGGTTGTCCGGCCCATTGAAAAGCATTATGAGTCTCTGCTGTGGTCTAGGTAACAAAATCAGTTGGTTCAATTTTCAACAACAGCACGATGTGGCCTTTCGTCAAAATTCTTTGACCACTTGTTGTTTTTAGTTTTTAGGTCGACTCTTCAACAAAGGCGGTCTCAAATGTCCGTCCACAAAGTTTCTTCGATTTCAATGAAATTTGGCGTGTACGTAGAGGTCGATGAGTGATGCACGACGGCATGCAGTATGACCCGATCCAAGGTCAAAGTCAAGGTCACGAGCCATTCAGTGTTGGAAATCTGGCCATTTTCAAAAGCTATCTCTGCCATTTACAGTGGAGAACAGCTCTAAATATTGGATGTATTGGTGGTGAATAAGTGGGGGTTTGGCTTAATATGGAAGGAGAGGTGACATTTCTGCAATATATGGCTTGTTAGGGTTGGAGGGGCCAGGTCTGATACCGTGCATGGGTGGGAGGTCCCCCGGATGTTTCTTTTTGGTTTTACCAAAGAGAAGCATTTCATAGTCAGACCCACACGGAAAAGATATTATATAACGAGAGTCGTTAGGCCCTGACATGTTATAGGAACTGATGAACAGCAGTTACACAAGATATCACGTTGAACTGATTAATAGGTCTTGTGGTGATTGGTTAGTTTCAACCCTATTGTAGGCGCTAGCGTAATAACTTAAATGAGCCTCCCTTATCCTTTTACCATTTTGAGTCGTCGCCAAACAAAAAGGCAACAAGGTCGGGAGGTTACTGTATCGTTGGCCATCCTTAACCGGGCAGAACTAAATCTCCACCCAAGACCTTGTTCCCGATATAGCCTATTTTTGTGCTGAAAGGGGACGTTAATCTTTCAACTAACCAACCATATGTGTCTTGTCTTCAGCTGGTGCTCTTCTGTATTTTGAGAAAAGATCTTACTTACTGTCGTGCGACGCCGACCTTCCACCATTGGAAGACTGGCAGCTGCAGCTATGGGCTCACTTTCGAAAGTCCGATGGAAGCCGACACGTTTGCAAGGAGCGTGGACCGGAGCGTTGAAGCCATCAGACACGAGTGCAGTCCTGAGGGTATGATGTACTACTTGTCCCACTTAATCCACATTGAAACTAAACTAGGTGAATATTATACATCATATACAATGTATCGGTGATCACTCTTGATGATGATGTTCAGCCCTTATCTATCAACTTCCTCCAGAATCGACTTGTTCCGTTTCCAGGCTGGAGGTCGTTGGAGGTGACTAAACCTGGCTTTAGTTTCTATGTGTAAAATTTTTGCCGCACTATATTTTGTTACGGACGCATGTTAGCTTTTTTGTGTTTGATTTAGTTTTTCAGTACTAAGCCGAGAGATTGGCTGAGAAGAACGTCTTAACTCAGTCAATCAACAGTGATGTCCAGCAACTGGATATATCTGTCATAGTGTACAGATCTAGAAGTACACAGTTTACGTTGGTTTGCCACTACTTTAGCATTGTTGGTGATGTCTAGGTTGATAAGCATGAAAATGCGTATTTTTACGACCACACAGTTGATGTAGTGGTAAATGTGTACATATGTAGTATGAGCATTCAGCATGCACTTGAACTGTGTTAGCCACAACGCAGATGGCCGCTGTATGCTGTCCTATATCAAGTGTACTTAAGCACTTGTGGCAGCCTTGTTGAGCTCGATAGCAACTTGTTTTACTGCTTCACGTACAGTCGCTGACTGTGTTTAATTATCACAGGGCAGACTGATAACCTATATGTTGACAAGCTCGCTGATGTATTTCTGATGCTGTGCTGTTGTAGATGTACTGTTGACGACCCATAATGAGGTTCAAGTTCCTGAGACTGTGCATGGTGCTACGGTAATAGTACATTTCTAAGTTTTAAAAGTCTGTCCTTTACTTTTTTTGGTAGAAAAAAGGGGTGAATTGGGTAGAATTGTGTGAAATTGAGACAAATGCTCGGAATAGGTCCTAGTCCAGGAACCAAACCCCAAATTTGAGTTGAACCATGATATGGAGTACAGCTACGGTTTTTTCGCATAAATGATGTCTTCAGAATGTCTACTTTCAGAATTTGATGGGTGTCCATCTGGCATTCCTAGGCATTTTTGTGTATGGCCAGATAAATTTATGGTTACATAACCAAAACGTTCTTTACAAGTTGGACATTTAACAGTGGAGGTATGGGTAATATGCAGGTATAGGTAATGCATATGTACTTAACCTTGTATTTGGCATCTGGAGATTTTTGTCATTTAATTTTATATATTACGGACTTCTGAGAAATGAGAGAAAGGTCATTAAGTGCAAACATCATGAAATAAATGCCTGTGTAGGTCATGAGTAGTTTATGATTGTTGTAAACTATTTTAGCTTTGCTGCTGTTTTTCATGAAATGATGTGTATACTAATAATTTATGATAACAAGAAGCTGCAGTGGGTTTTACTTTATCTTTATATTATAGTTGGTGACTGACTACGCCTAGTTATCAACAGTTTTAGTAGATGCACAGGATGAATGCAACAATCGATACGAGTGTTGAGATAGTCTTTGATATCCTATGGCTTTGTGACCCCAAGTAAAAAATAGTTATGATAATAATGTACTGCAAATTAGAACATAAAGAGATGTCAGGTGCACTCAACAGATACTTACATGCTCATTATACAAAATCACTGAAATAGGCTCTTGTCGTTTTGGTGATTGCTAGAAGAAGTTTAATGGTTGGCATTGGCCAAGAATGTGATGTAAAAGAGCTCTAATGCTTGACTACTGGTCACTTCACTTAATTGCAAATATATTGAAAATATTTATTCACCATACAATAATGGTAGAAAAACAAAACAAACAAAAAAGCATTTGTAAGAAACTAAATAAATAACATCAGTATTGCCACAAGTGGCTCAATTATTGCAGATGTACTGTGATACGTGCTACGTCAGATGAAATAGAATCTTGTCACCTGCTACAGAACTGCGTGAAAAATTGCACTTAAAATGGCTTGCATTATGGACCTGTCTCCGTAGCCGAGTGGTTAATGCACTCAGCCGCCATGTGCAGTAGAGCGTGACGCGCTCAGTGGCCGGGGTTCAATTCGGCCCGGGCGCGTCCGCCTACCAAGAAATAATTTCTAATAATTTCTATGCACGTGATGAACAGGGAGATAATCCTGGCAGGAAAAAGAAGGTTTGACGGTGTCCTCTATAAACTGTGACCGTTGCAGGCACCTTGATCTAGCAGTGTCAAGTCTGCCTGCTACGCCGGCGTGAGTCGAAGTAAATAGAGTTGGCTGGCCGCTGGCTGGCGTAATACACAGTGCCAGTGAGGGCTAAGCCAGACAGTAAGCCACGTCTAGAAGGGGTGCGCTATAGAAATACCCGACAAGCTGCTCACTCCTACTTACTGCCTTCCCTGCATGTCGCTAACATACACTGCACACACCTACCAATTCCCTTCCTCTCCCTGGGCAAGCGCACTGGACTGCTATATGGTCTCAGCGCTGGGGTCCAGAGTAGGCGAACGAATGAACGAACAGCTTGCATTAGGCGAATGACCTTGACGTTTGCTCAAGGTCGTCGGAAATGGCGCTATTCGATAGGACATAATCACTTCCTCTTAGTGGTCTGCGGCAGTGATAGGGAGTTTTTAAAATACCAGTATTTAAAATACTTTATATTTACTTACTATGTTAGTACCGTATTTTGTATTTGAAATGCTTCTTATTTGTATTTATTATTTTATATTGTTAAAAGTCTAAGGTCTAAGTACTTGCTGAAAATACTTTTTGCAATATAATTAGTTAGGTATGATTATTTAGGCTATTTTGGTGGAGTTATAATTCACTCTTGAGCTACCATTATTGTGCGACAGTTTAAGGTCACTTTTGTGTATTGAAACCTTTCTAACTGCCATACCTTAGGAGATATGTAAAAGTAAAAGGAAAGTAAGCCTTATATGTATAGGCTTTATTATGAGCTGCTCATCTCTAAGGTGCTCAGGTATGACATGTGTAAACACGGGATCACACATTTTTACCTGCCACCCACACGTTTATCCACAACTGGAATGAGCCATATCTGCCTTTGCTTCCCAGCTGCAGCGCTTCACAGCCCTTTGGTTGGTACTCTTTGGGTAGGAGGCTGAGTTGGTTCGGGTGGATGATTACTTACCGAGACGTTATACCCACATAACGAAACGGGTCACCCGTCTTAGTACTAACCGGGCTCGATGTAGAGTAACTTCGTTGATTTACCCAACGCCACACCTTATTGTCTACGGCATGTTTATGCATAAATCATCAAGCACACGTGGCTTGTAATTTCAACTGTTTTTTTTAAAATGAAGGACTTCTCATGGTCACACGCAGTCCCGTACACTGTAAATATGGCAGTATCTCAGAAACATTGTGCAAGGTGGAGTTGTTACCACTAATAGGAAGTGATGTATAGTGGCAATTCCGATGACCTTAAGTGACCTTCAAGGTCACTTACCTACTGCATGCCTGTCCGTATGTGTTTCGTAAAGCCGTGAAGCAGTTGACATGATTTCAATTGACACAGCGCGTGACACAATTTCTCTTTGATAGCTCAGCTTCTTGTCATGGTTATTTGGCTATATATCCACACTGATACACCGATCCATGTGACATAAATTATGCCGTGGAAGAGTTATGCATGCCAAATTTAACCTTAAATGGTGCAATGTGTCACCCCTGCAGAACAAAAAATGCAGAAAGTTTGCTGTGTGGACAGTCCTGCTGGTAAAAAAGTTGCGTATAGTTGATCACCTAGTCCATCAATGAAACGAGGTTACTGTAAAGCTACTGTAGTGTTACCTTTGATTCGGCCACCTACATCATCCTCATTGAAAATAACTGATGGCTCCTTTTGCTATGGTTCATTTTATCTCTGGAATCAACTCTCTATCTCTTCTCTCTCTGTTAACCTCATTCTGGCACCAGTTTTCTCTACTGCCAACTCACTTATTCCTTCACCTGTTACCTCTTCTTCTTTTGATTCACCACTCTTCTATAACTCCCACTGTCGTTCACACCAGACTTTTAACTGCCTGTTTCACAAATCTATCCCCCATAGTATTGCTTCTTTCCCCGGAATGCCCTCAAGGACTAGTACCCAGACTGTTTCTTCTGAGCTACTTAGATTTTTTTATTTTTCCCCCTTATTTTTCGTGTTTGGTTCGTGCACTAGATTAAGCTGGCCCTTCCATCAGGTAAGGTAGAAATTTATTACATCATGTTCATGTCCGGTGTGCTGTTCTGTTAGTGTGTGCTGTGATAACGCAGTCTGATGATTTTGTGTCTTGCAGACATTTACGGTCGTAGCAGAAGTGGAGAAGTCTGATAGTGATAGTGAAAGTCCGGCGGAGACATCAGTCGTAGAAGAGACTGATGTCAACGTTGCATGCAGCGAAATTCCTGCCGAAGAGTCGGCATCTGCAGCAGATGAGGCTTCAGACGTCAGCCTGTCAGAACTGGAACGAGTGTTACCCGAGTTGCCACCAAGACTACCGCAAGTGCCTCCAAGGCCGGCAGTAAGTCGTCCAAGGCCGACCTGTTCTCAGTCTTTCTCGGCTGCTCCACCGCGGCCGCCTGCAATCCGGCCTAAGCTGATGCATCGGACACAGTCGTCAGCGACGTCCAGCTTACCTCCAGTCGTTCCTCCTCGCCCTCCCCGTAGAGCGACAACGATTCACAACGATCATCCAACATTGTTCAGTCTTCAACAGCCGGCCACGGTGCCTTCGTCCAGCACCATCGTACAACGTCACGCGCCACAGTTCATACATGCTGTGCCCGACGCCTCTACACTAGGCAGCACCTTCAACTACGTCTATTTTACCGAGGATGCTGTGCCGCCGGCACCACAGTTGGAAGTCACAAAGAGCAGAAAGCACCAGCAGCCGCCGGATGTTAGTAGGTTTGTAGGCAGACATACCAATGTTGGGAAGAAGCTGGCAGAGAGCGGACTTGGGGCATTTAATGCACCAGGTTATAGTAGAAGTGATGACAGTAATCCGGCAGGATCGTACGTCCGGCTTGCAGTGACGACGCCTCCTCCAGCTGTAGATTCAGTCACTTCACACGACTACTGTTATCCTTCGATCGATTCTGTTGTTATTGGCCCGGCAGAGTCCGTATGCCGTATTGAACCACAGCGTTCGCCACCCCCATTGCCGACTAAGTCACGTCGCGTCGGCTGGTGGGATTGTCGCTGGCGAAGACCACGTGCGCGTAATTCTCAGTTACGAGCGACTTGGTCGCCGAGGTTGACAACGTACGGCACAGAGCAGACTGTTGTTGCGTCCGTGTCGCTCAACAATAGCCAGTCGTCGTCACTGAACACGCGGCGACCGCCAGCCGCGTGGCGCTCCAGACTGGTAGGCTTTGTTCGGACATGCATCCATCCGTGTCGGTGGCGACGTCGGTGGTGGCAGCGGCGGCGCTTGGGGCCTGGTCGTGGTCATGTCTCAGCCACGTGACATCTCCTAACTGTTTCACCATCCCGTACAGCAGATGTCATGTTAGCTACGCATCAGCTTGACTGATCAGAGGAGGTGCTGATTGAAGAACTAGTGAAAGAGCCGTCTCTGTAAGAGATGGCTATTCGGCTGAGTAGCACAGTTTTGAGGTTTAATAAGGTGCCTTGTGAGAAACCGAAGGAGCCTTTCAGTGACTATTTAGTGCTAGTCACTAAGTGACTGTATCCGTCGTGACCTGCTATGAAGAGATCGTTGGCTGTGCATAATTTTTCACATTACCGATACTGCTTACTGATAGTCTTACAAATGCGCAGTTATGAGAACGATCTTGTTTTCTGTACTAAAATTGTTGTTAATTTGTTTTGATTGTATTAATGATGAGTAGTTCTTCCACTGTGCCGTAACGGCCATTGTTTTGTATTTTATTTGTTTTGCGATTTGTTTTAACTGATATCGCTGGGCGCTGGCTGCATACATAGTCATCATTTGAGTTACTGCTGTTGACTATGCGCAGCGGCTGAGTACCTTGTTTTAGTTATTATAATAAAGATAAAAATAGTAACCATTTTTGCGAAAAAAAATGCATTGCATTTTGTTATACTCCTAGGTGCATGTGGCACGTTACTGCGAATATATTTTTGTCATTAGGAATTTGTCGATGGAAAGTATGTTTTTGGTATAGGCTACGTGTATAGGGATGCCAGCGGTTGCCTTGGATTTTTATGCAGTGTTTAACTAATAGTGATGTTAGCAATATTCATTTTGGTGCCTTTTTACCCGTTGGCAGCTGTGAGATGTTAATTGCTGGCAGGTTTTGTTGTTCTAATATTTGCTCAGCAGCAGCAGCCTTGGTTCAGTGTGAATGAATTGAGCATTGTCAGGTTTTGTATTGTGTCTGTTATATAATGCATGCTTGACTGATCGTTACAGACGTCATGGTTCATGTGTGTTTTTAGTTTGTAGCGTAATGGATCCATATGCAGTAAGTTGATAGGTGAAAATTGTGCACAATCGTCATGTATGTTTACTCTGTTGCTTTTTTTACGATGTGCACTGTCAGTTACATTGGATGGTCATTCAGCAACTTCCAGAACTAATATTTGTAAAGCACTGTCAGAAAAATCTCGATAGTTATGCCACTGTTTAATATAATCTCGCTGCAGTTAAATGCACCATTCCCAAAGCTTAAGTAATCCAAAGCTTAAGTTATTGTCCATAGTGCATGACATAGAAATCTTTGTTGGTGATATGCATATTCATTACTTTCAGGTTTGACTAACAAGTATGATTGTCATTGATTTGTGCAAACCAAGAATTACAGTTACAGCCAGAATATTTTCCCTCCGTGATGCATCATATGGAACAGTGTGAGGCTTCAGCAGTGACCAGTGACATGACCATTGATATTTGTCGTAGTAGTTTATCCTGCCACTAACACTTGATCTGTTTGTACTAGTTGCTTTTCTCCAAACTTTAATATGCGAGATTGTCTTTTTAGATATACTTGTTCCTTACCTTTGCTTCACTGCAGTGTGCCTTTGACCATTGTTTGCACTGTCAAAGATTGTTACTTTACCCCTGGTAGGGTTGAGAAGTATTGCTGTCGTCATGTATGTGTGTCTGTCTGTTGTCACACATATCTCAAAAAACATGTACCAATTTCACGCGATTTCTGTACATGTTACCTGTGGCTGTGGCTCGGTCCTTCTGTGTCGACAACACAGTACGTTATGTACTTCTGGATTTGTGATTGACGTCATGTTTTCACATGACGGTGCACATGCAGTGGTTCGGCAGCAGTGGTCATCGACGAGTGACCCGTCACCCCTCTCTGAGCGATATAGAGTTGCCCATAGTGGGCAGCAAATGATTTGATCGGGTGGCGCGGCGGGTAGCCTTATTCCTGGGCGGGAGCGAAGTCTTCCGTCTCCGGCTGCTTTGTTATGAAAGTGGTGTCTGCTAAACAGTTACTGATAGCTGTGTTTGTCTACAGTGATGTTGTTTACTGTGCCTTGTGTATTGGAATATGCCACGAAAAGTGTACTAAGCATGCTAGCTGTATGTCTCATGAACTGTTTGATGTCTCGTTAATGTGAATATTTTTGCCAGTTGTTGCTGATTCACGAAGACGTGGCAGATGATGTGCACAGTAGCTGTAATCACGTGCTGTACAATATCCCCGATCGACTGCCTTTCTGTTCATAATGCTTACACATTTTGCACGTGCAGCGTTTGCTCAAGGACAGCTGGATTGTCAGTTCTTGTGATAACTATCAAACGACTGGTAAAATGCCTATGCAGTTGTAGTATGAATTATCATATACAGATTTTTTACACTTTGGAGTGAGAACATTTAGTAGGAGTAAGTAGTTACGCAATGCAGAGAGATTCCACCACCATGAACAACACTCGTTTAACGGTCTTTTTCCACGGCAACTCTGTAAGCTGGCACCAGAAAGGTAAACAATTGTGGATTTTAATGAAGCAAGAGATGATGGGGTGACAGTGGCATCAGCTGGACTATATGCAAATCATTTGCACCTTGCTTCAGATAGACGACCACACCGGCATCTGCATTACTTAATTAATTCTTTACAGGCCAAATGCTCTTCCTGACGCCCAGCCAACAGTGTCAAAACACTGGATGCAAATTATGCAATAATAAATAAAACTAGAAAGCCCAACGTGTAGCCCGCCCGGCAGCGTCAACGCGACCGTGTATTTCTTACTTACCTACAGACTGGCTATGCTGCAGCCTCCTATTAAATGACCTTTAACAACCGATTTACTGCACTATATATAGTTCACGAAAGTTATACAATTTGATGTGGACGGTTCATCGGAGGTCTTCATTTGGGAATAGGTTTTGCAATCTTCTCAACCATTGTGGAATGCCAGCACACAAAACGAAGACGGGATGTGTCAATTTTTGCCGTCTCGCGCCACAAAATTGGTTGAAATGGCAACGTACGTGACCAAAGTTCACCAAATTCTTAGCCATAGTAATTTTTGTCATCTTAGGTGTTAACGCAACAATCCACGTTGCAATCCGTTTGCCCATTGTCAAATGACGGGTGAAAGCAACATTGGTAAAACATAAGTGTGCGCCGGCAGCATTGCGATGCCGGGCAGGCTAATAAAGACAGTAATAAAGTACGTAATAAACAGAAATAATCGAATGTGTTGTTTCACTATTTGAATGTTGGCCATTGACGTTTACTGCATACTGCCAATGCATTTGTCTTACCGGTATTTCTCTGTTTTATGCCGTGGTTCAGGTTGGCACGTTTCTGCCATGCCGTAGGCATAACTGTGTTTTAAATTTGAGGAGCCTTTTAAAATTGTGATCACATTTTGAGTTATTAGCTTTTCAAAACTATGTAGTTGGTAGTCATTTGCGCGTGTAGCAGGGAAACTAGGTCATCCGTGCACATGTAGTTTGCCGATGTCGTTTAGTACTGTTTTCCAGCATGAAGCAGTGGCAAGTCTTGAGTATGTTTATGCACTGACTGGATTTGTGTGTGTGTGCTCTTTACACAGGGTATTGTTGTCTCTGACAGTGTAGTTTTTCTTGGCATTGGTGCATAGCCCGGTTTAGTCATTACACTGTTGTGCAGGCCAGGCTGAAAATGATAAGAAATAGCATATTATTGCATGTTAGTATGGCCTCAGCTTCGGGTGATTTGGTTTTGTACAGAGCTTCGGCTGAAGATATTGACTGACTTGGTTTATAAAAATGTGGAAAGTGTTAAATGTATCCGTGTATCTGACTGGTATTAATATGTTTGCTTTGTTAGTTATTAATTGCTAATGCATAGGTATTGTTAGATCATCACTTTGTTTATATTGGTTGCAATATGATATTGGATACGCTATGGTAAATTGGCCGATTCTAACATATAAACTTGCCATAAATACAGAAAGGTATGTCCACAATGTTTTGATTGCCATTACTACAGAGCAAAAATATATATAAAATAACTCTGTATTTAACTGTAAAATTTGTTGTAGCACTGACAAAAACTAGTAATCAAACTCTGCTATACTTGAACATTTATTCATTCAACAGACTACACTGCAGCAAAGTTTATTCATTTTCAACATGTAGCATTTAGTGGAAGCTTGGTACTTTCTGTAGTAAGAACTTGTGTGATGTGTAGAAATAACCTGAACATGTTGACAGGTTGACTACTGTCTCTGCCATTCGAATTTTTTTCACACTAAAGATCATGGCATAATTTCTACAGGATCACTCCTTGTAGGGGTGCTAAACACACGAGTAGGAAAATTCACGATTTTCTATCAATGTCTCGTCATATCTCAAAAACGCCCACAAGATAGTGACACTATTGTTGTAGAGTACTAATATTAGGTCATATAATTGCCGACGACCTTTGGTCACTTTTGAAGGTCATTCCAGCTTTCGGAACCCCATCAGAGCCAGTTTCTCAAGATATACATTTGTGAAAGTAACTTACAATGAGTGCAACCATGCGTAAGAAAATAATGTTTAAATTGTCATATTTGACTGGATGTACTGTCTGTTCACGGTTGTTTGTGGTCGCATACATGTAGACTCTCCAGAATGTTACCATGTAAGATTAACAGGAAGTGTTTTTGATAAGTAGTGCAGTTGATGCTAACTTTTAAGCCTGCATAAATCCAATATATCTCTTGGCATATAATTGCTACAGAGCATTTGCTGATGAATGGGAAATCACATGTGGGCTGGGCTATAATTTTGACCACAGTAACTAAACTTAAGGACTTCAAAATTGTGTGCACTCAGATCTGTTAATGTAAAGGTAATATCTTCTCGAGGTCAGTACAAGATATCAGCTGTAGACATTGTCTGCCTAATAAAAGTTTTGACTTAGTGGATGAATATTTTTAGGCTAACTACCATCCAAAAACCAAAATTGTCCTGGCATCATTTTGAAAGTATCTGCTGGATGGGAATTTATACCATTTGCTATCCAATAATGATAAGCAATTAGCATGTTTTTAAGGCTGCATTCGTTTTTTATTGCTGCTGTTTCTTTATAAGAAATTTGTGGTATATTCTTATTTTTTTATTCAAGTAACTGTTTTGCATTTATTTGTTATTGTTGAAACCAAATTTTAGCCATATTTGTGTTGGTGCATTTTTAGACATTGTAGTTTTTACAACAAAATTCAGCTTAGCTGAATTTCATTAACCAAATGAGCAGTATGCAGTTTATCTTAACTTTCTTTCTGTGGGTAATTAAAAAATTATCGCCAGTGCTGACATTATGTCTCATAAGCTTAAAACTGCTTGAAAGAATGTCGCAAAAATTTACTTTCATATTTCGAGTAGACAGTGTTGTATGGATTGTGAGAAATGCAAGTACACATGTTAAAAAGCAGGAAAGGCAGTCTGTCAGTCTTGTATCACAAAGCCAGGTTGTGATACTGTGATACTAGTTTGCAACGACAAGCCTGTTAGGTGCCATACAGGATCATTGCAGAATTATCATTCATTTCATCCTCTTTTGGTCACGTCCGGGGCTATCCCGGAATGGTGAGCTGTGTCCAACATCCCGGGCAGGATCATTCCGGGACAACTGTATGTCCTGGAATGGCGTTCATATACCGGTCGTCATTGTTACAATCAACAAAATTATTGTTCAAATGCCATAAAAGAACACTTTCGTTCACTTCGAGTGACATATAATTAGTAATTACATTCTTCACTCCAATATTCATAACAGTCTAATTAAACGAGTACTTGATTTCACACATATTTGTTAATTGTTGCCCCCAGCCGTAGTTGCTTCACTTCCGCCATGAGTGCCTGAGTCACTACTCAGTTTCATTTAGGTTGAGGGTGTCCTGGAATTGCAGAAGTTAAAGGTGGTCACCATAGTCATGTCTATTTGTATAGTCACGTGAATCAATACTGTAATTGTATCAATATTTTATCCCGTGTGTTTGCTTCACATTGGTTACACCATTGAGGGTGATTTATAGAAATTGTCCAAAGGGTATGCTAGTGACAGTACTTTTTATTAATTCACGCCGTATATAGATTGGCGGCAGATTGTGCATCACTGATTTGAAAAAAAAATAGATTTGTTTGATTAATTTACTAATTATTTATGGAGTTAATTTCTGTTCACGTTTCAGTGTGAACAAAATTGTCTGTAGTTTTGGGTCACTGTTATCGTGTTTTCTGATTATTATCAAACGTTTTTCATCATACAGTTAAAGGTTAATCATTTAGTCAGTCAACATTGAATAAGTATAAACTCAATTAACCGTGTTTGTGTTATTTCATCGTAATTATAGAAAAAATGTGTACTTCTGACTGGGATGTTATTGTCTCCTGTGACGCTAGTTTAACATGATAAGGCAATGTTCTCTTTGTAAGCCATTCAGTCTAGCACGGACATAGTGGCTTGTGATGTGATGACATTAATGCAGGGTCGTGCTGTTGTACATTCAGTTCTCATAGCAGTCGTGTATTACGAAGAATTTCTTACTATTTCAGGATTAACATATGTTCAGGATGAACAAATGTCCTGTGTTCAGTGTACTGCCTTAATGATTGCATACAGGTAGAGAATGTAGTTTTTTTTCAGGTGCAAGCTGCTGCCTGGTCTGTTACTGTGTTAAAGTTCACGTGCTTGTATTGCTGCTTAACACACGCACACACACGCATGGTTATTGTGCACATGTTGTCACACGTGCGACTTGAGCAGATCTTCAGTGCAGTATTGTGCCATCGCAGGCAATGAGATCAGTGCAGGCTGTGGCAGGACCCTGCCGTTCTCATTGTTCTATGCAGTCTGTACTACGTATGTCAGTTGTCACTTAACTGTGATATACCTATACGCAGTGCTGCAGGTGTTTAAATCATCAGCTTTTTATATGTATGCTGTCAAAATTAATTAATAATTACATTTTGTTCCATGTGTTATTTTCATTTACAGACTTGTCTGTAGTGTATAACACCCACTAAAATATGCCGGTTACTTACGTCACCAATACTGAGATTTCTTAGAATCCGCTAGCCTTATTTTTCTGCAACAGGTATCATTTAATGGACAAATTAACGAGTTTTGTCAAGCACTAAAAATTGATAACAAACATCGTATGCAGTAGTACAAAATCTGCAGATGGCAGTGTAGTATAGGAAATGAATACTAAGTGTTAAGTCTGTAAACGAATTGCATGTACGTACTGCTCACTACGACAATAACACTATTATTATCACATTTTAGTTGACAAAATACTAGCAGAAAGCTAAAACATGACAAAATGAAACTACGTTATGATGAGTAACCTTTATTAAGCAATAGTCGGTAACATGTAAACGTTTTAATGCAACCGTTCAAAGACTCCAGTTAGCAGTCGCATGTTTGTAGTAAGTAAGTAAGTAATTAGGCCTACTTCATTAAAGTGTTGCTGACAAACTCCCGTTCTTATAATCACAGTGACACCACGCAGACCTCGAGAAAACAATTGACATCCGTAACAGTCAAATGTTGAACAGAATTAAATTATGTTACAAACCACAACTATTTTTCACTTAAGTGATCTTAATGGCCAATACGCAGTCCAGTTCGATCTTATAATGAAAATTAATTTTGTAGTTCGCGAAGTTCAGATTTTTTTGGTGAGTGGCCCTAGGTCCAGTGGAATAAGCCTGATGCTGCAACATCTAGCACAACAGTGTGCTTTGCATCATTCAGTCGTGTTTG
>Ga0209780_1001562_pt1 | contig 15248 bp, 6 predicted proteins | sample WorMetexBAHAMAS2_FD_187384 | JGI IMG/M metagenome (GOLD analysis project Ga0209780, IMG submission 187384) | Marine gutless worms symbiont microbial communities from Max Planck institute for Marine Microbiology, Germany - Inanidrilus exumae... | ecosystem: Host-associated > Annelida > Digestive... | reverse complement strand
GGCCAAATTGAAGTCTCGACCAATAATTCCCCATAGTGCAGTCAATAACCATAGACAACGGACGATCATGACACTGCTCGTTTGGTTGTTCTAGCCTTTAGCCTGACCAACTATAGGCTAGGCCCTATTGTTTAGCTGCCTGTCCTACATCACTGGACCTTGTGGGAATCGAAGACGACCGATGGAATTCTTTGTTCGTTTAATTAGATCGCTCGCGAGCAAAAAGAGTGTTGCTTAAACAGTTGGTTCCTTTTTTATAAATTTTTGCGAAACCTCTAATAATAACATAATAAGCAAACGATGCAGCTATTTTGGATTTGTTTATCCAAGTGAAATCATGAAATGCTGAAGCATCGTCACACAAAATTTCTTAGCAAGCTATACATACAAGACTAGTAAGAAGTAACTGAATCAATTAATCAATTATACCGACATCCTGAGTAAATTGTGATCACTGTATAGAATATTAATAGGAATGATAGGAATTTGTCATTGCATTTGTCACAGAATGAAATGACTTTATGACCCAGTTGCCAAGCTCACTCGTTTATACGATGTAAGTGAAAATTCATGTCAGAACAGCAGCTGGCCTACTTAATTCATATGAGCTATACAATTTGGCGTTATCAGCATATAATTAATACGAACATCTCAAATGTTTGAAACAGCTAAATCAATGATATACAACAACTAAAAAACTTTGCTCGAGGTCGCACCGACCATCTTAGCAACATTTTCTTCCTATAACTGTAAACTTTGGCCTATCCTTGACTGATACAGTGCCAAGGTAAACTAGATCAAAGGTCATTTACTATATAATACGAGCAACCTACAAAGACAGCTACTGAAACTATTCCAAACCAAAACTATTTTACCACTGCATTTTTATTTGTTTTACATATCTATATTTTCATTTTTTTCTTATTTGTATTATGGTTGCGTTTATCAACTTTTTAATAAACGAGAGATGATGATGATGATGATTTAATTTGAAAGACGCACACACACACACACACAAAACCGACTTCTCTACCTGAACCACTGAAGCGGACGGTAAAAATACGGAAATACACGCACGTATAATTAGCTCGACGAACAGGGGCCCGATTTTTAAAAAATCTTAGCAAAAATCCGAAGTTAGCATAAGTTTTCTTAAGTTTATCGTAAGTTTATCCTAAGTTATAAAGTTAAGATTTTCATAGATTTTTACTTGTAATTTACTAAAGCAATCTTAAGACTTACTAAGTTCTTCCTATATATGCAGGCAATTCTGTAAAAAAAATGTTCAGTAATTTTTGAAAAATTGCATTGTCTTATTAAGTTGATCTTAAGTTTTGCGAAAGTTCACACTCAGTTTTTCTTACGATTTTCCTAATTCACACTTTGTCCTAAGTTTTTTTCTAAGTTTAGCCTACGATATTTTGTAAATCGGGCCCCAGGATTGTATTTCGTTAAGGAGATTATCAGTACGGTAATATTGTAATTACGTAGTTTTCACATGCATCTCTTTAATTTGATCCAGAATAAGAGACTCCTAGGCATTTAGCGACTTCGTATGACCATTATATGTAGAAGGTATGAATGTAAATGAAGCGTGTGAGTTGGTAGTCGGAAGTCGGGTCACGTTCCTCATTCAACTGTACACAATGTCGTCTAGCTGGTTGCCATGTATTGTCAATTACCCACGGATGGTTTGTCGGTTCTGTGCAACAGTGCGGTCGAATGCAATAACGTAAAATGAAAGAAGAGAACCGGCCTCGATGGCTGACACGTTATGGGGCCCTCCTGCCAGTTTGAAGATAAAAGTCCATTCGTTGGCCATTTTATTGAGTCGCGCCGAACCGGGTTTCAGGCAATACCGTATAAAAGTCTGCAACTTTCGATTTCTGACAAGCCGTCCCTGCAATTTCAAAATTACGTTCATCTATTGGATTTTTCACACTAACATTTGCCGTTTGTTTTCTGTTTTTGCTCGTACAGCTTGATAATCTACGTAGGCTACTGCATGGCCGAGTCTGAAGTCTATGTAGCTGTCCGATATAATGACCTTTATACATTTGTCGATTTGACGTCGTGCCTTTGACGTCTGGTCTTTTAGCTAATCAAGTTCTCAATATACAACGGATCCAACATTAGTACTGTTGGTTAAATGAAACCAACCCATTTAAGTCCATGAAGTCATCTTCTAAGTCCTGGTAAAGTTAGTGGTAGAGCGGCTTGCAGAGGAATGATTAAGCAGACTTATTAATTAATCATTTAATGAACATGCATAGAATTGATCAACAGTTATACAATATTATCAGGACAACTTCATACCACTACAAAACATACGGAGTTTACAAGGCGACTCTCTTCTAGCACATCCACCGACAGACTGCGATAGACTGTCAATCCAGTCTGCCTTTATCGCTAGCAGCCAGCAAGCGTGCAGCTGCGAGCGAATGGGCCTGAGGGGAACTCTCATTCCCCCACAGTACCAACTTACCAAGTTTGAAGACGGTAATGAGTTATGACTTGTCTTATCCTGTGCTTTATGTGATCGCGTGACGATGATCATTGACCTTTTACTGTCAAAACGTCAGCGAACGTTACGCCCGTAATTGGCAAACTGGATATCGAATTTGAACTCTCTGTATCGTTTAGTTCCTGATTAATGTAAAAAAAACTTAACAGTTTAAAACGGCTTGTACGGACGACAGTGGCTGTCGCACAACTAAAACAGCAAAAATCAAAAAGGTGATATTACTTATCTGCACATCGCCCTTGCTAAAGTGGTCGGTGCGACCTCGAGTGATGGCTTTCTAATTGAGTGAGTGTCAGACAGACAGTCGACGACGAGCAATCAGTAACGGACCTCGTAGGGGGACGGCCGCCTAATAAACAGTGTGCAACGAACGACGGCGGGCACGAAACGTGACTCGCAAACTCTCTAAAGATTTTGTCATCGCTGGCTGTGCAACCGCGCCATATCGCCGTCGGCATTCTTTGCACAACTTTGTGCGCTGCTTTTGTCCGAAACTCTCTATACGTTACGCAGTAAACGTGTATTCTTATTGAAAAATCGTCGACTTGGTTAGTGTGAATACCTACGTGCCGAGTGTTGCTGCATGCCGGCGCACGGAGTGGAACTCAATCAGCGGATGTGTCGGTCGTAAATTGGACACGGCAACCGATGTACGATCTCGCCTTTTTTTCCGCTTAACGCGCCGCCGAAGTCGAACGCAGCAAAATGTGCGAACCGTGAGACCGTGAGCTATATCTCTTACAGTCGGCAAGTAGCTGGAGGGGCACGGTTGAACTGACACAGCCGCGAAATAAACTTTATTGTGTCAAGTATTTCTTTCACGGAATTGTAACGCGGCCGTATAGGCTGACACATTCCAGCTGTCTTGTCCCCCTCAGGCAACAGCTCACCAGTTGCTATGACGGCCGACCGTGGCGTAGCGACAGCCGAAAATTTTCTGTGTACATAGGCTTTCAGTTATTGTTTTGACGAATAATAATTATAAGAAGGCAACCGTAGATATCAGACTTCGCCCGCGGTGTGCAATCCCACCCCCTTCGATCGCGGCCGATAATAGACTTTCCGCGACGCAGAGCGTCACGTGACGTGACGCCACGTGGTTCGTCCGCGACTGCTGAAACTTGTGAAAACGCATTGTCAGTCAGCATTGGATATAGCATTATCTCATTGTCACTTGCACACAACGCGTCATCGCGGTGACTCTACCTTCGTTCTGACTGTCTCATGAATATTCTTTAAGTACGGTAAATTGATATTTAATACGGCGGCAGGTGACGAGGTGGCGCCACGTAGGCCTGCAGCAGGTGCCCGTCGCCGGGGAACGCAATACACGGGGATCGGCCTTGTATTTAAAGTATAAGTCGACGTGGGTGATGGTAAAGTGAGCGGTAGCAGCGAGCTGGCACTATGCTGCACAAACTGCGCCGTTGGAAAAAATTTCATAAAAACCACGGGATAAAATTTTTGACTCAACCTTTACATAAAACGACAACGACGTAATTTCTTCATTCCCATCTATCCCATCTGTTCAGGCCATGATGTCTAGGGCAAGGAAATGTAAACATGTTGCAGCACTTACTATCTGCTCGCAGCAACAATTTAATCGTCTGAGCACTGAGCTGAGCGGACCTCCGCCTCTGTCGTAAGTTCCGCCCAGCGTTGCCGTACTCGGTAATTATTAATAGTATAGATTCTTCATAAGTGCTCGACATTATTATCCATGTGACAGTTGATACACCACGTCTATTGCGTTTGATACAATGCAGATAGCCGATAGTGCATTGACAGCTCACCAGATCGCATGATTATGAAAAATAACGAGCTCAGCAAGTGCTGAAATAAGCGACCTGGTCGAATTACATTGAAAATGCCTATTCACGCCCAGAAGGCCAGTCGTTACTAGGGGCGACAGTTTTTGAGATCGCGTGGCTTTAAAACTAGTTGTAACGACCTTAGTTTGCGTAAAACTGCAGTGATTAATTTATGGCGATTTGAGCATCCAGTAAAAAAGTTATTGCAAGAAGTGACCAGTATACGCCGTGGGCGGGTATATCCGGTCGCTAAAAAGTGCAAGAATTAAGTCTACTGATAGGCGCTCAGCGAGCTAATGCCATGTGTCGTGTGCTAATACCGCCATGAAGTTTGAAAAAAATGCCTGTATTCAAAAGAAATTATTAATTACTTTACTTCATGCGCGATGTGCTACATTTTGTAAGTAGTTACGTAAGTAAGTAAGTTTATTAATGTTGTAACATATGACAGTGCTAGAATAAAAAAAATATATGGCCTAAATACACGACATAAAATATCATGTACACTCAGTTAGCACACATTGGAAACAAATACAACTATGCAATGTGTAAAACAATCCAATTAAAATAATTAATGAATTCTGTGACTAAAAACCGCATTAAAACAATAATACCACGAAGTAACACCTACAGCTTTAGTTACCGGCACCACAAATTTAGGAACCCGACATTACCACAATACTTCGCAAGACACCCGTAGAAGGCCATCGCTGAACGGCAGAATGTGAAACAGAAAGAAAGGCCATTGGCATGGGCGTATATCACGGGGAGACGAGTGCTTAGAATTTGGAGTGGGACGATAATACAAATTGTCCCCCAGATGTTGTCATATTTTAAAATTTCTATCACCAGATTGTTTGTATTACAATGTAGTAAAATGCTTACCAACACCATGACTCTGACAGCGTATTCACTACTTCCCAAAAGTACATCTTTAACGTCCACCAAATCACCACTTTAGGCGGAAAACTGAACATTTTTATGGCAAGGTCACGGACAAAAATATCGCTCAGAATGCACCAAAAGACGCCATTTCAAGTGGAAAAAATTTTCTGGGAGGGGGTCTAGACCTTTCTCCTGGTGGGGAAAGGTAGGCGCTTATCTCCTCCCCACATTACATCCATTTCCCCACTAAGCTTTCTGGATCCGCCCCTGCGTTCTCCCCGAATTTCAGCCAGATTTACGTCACTAACATTGGCTCCGGCCTCACATTTATATCGAAGAGGCCCCACATTTATACATCCGGCGCTGCATATACATGAGGTGCTGCATTGCAAATGTGAAGTGGCGGAGCGGAATCTCAACGCCATCCGGGTCAGTTTAGCTCCTGAAACTGAACACTAACGAAACAAGAAATAGCACAGCGAAGAATCGCGTGATCTAAGACAACACTGCTGGTACGTGGCACTTCGCAGCAATCAGTCGCATTCGCAGCAGGTGCCTTCAGTCGGCTCACGTCCGCGATACAGCCAGCTCCAGTCGTCTGGACCGCGTGCTGAGCTAATGATGTCAGGTACCGTACATAGTAACCGTCATCGCAGCTGGTCAGTCATAGCAACGTAGTCATGAAACCTTCGAACGCTCTTCTTTTACTCTGCAACGGTAAGCTTCCAGCTCTATACTGCTTGTTTATCTGATCTAACTAAGGAATCCGTTGCCGCGGAAAACGCAAAAAAGCAAGTGTGTCCGTTTTCGTAATATTCGGACGGAAATGTACGCTGGCCGCGTCACGTGCTGCTCCTTTGTGAGTCACGTTGAGTATGCGCCCACGGCAGAGACAGACCGACGCACGGACGGACGCCAGACCGTTACATTACGCTTTCCTCTAGACGCAGCGTAATGAAGTAGTGTACACAGATGCCCAAACAGCAGTTCTAGTGAACACGTTTCGCCTACAAAAACACCTAAATAGTCGCTGTGGTCTTCCGTTGATATTGTCAATTTAAGAACGTAAATACGAATAAACAAAAAGCGAAATTCAATATGGTCATTAACACGCACGTTAGAGGATATGGCTGTATCATTATAGCTTTTGTTATAGTCGAGCTGGAAATCTTCTGATGTTGAACTGGGATGAGTCGAAGTAACCAGCTTTAGGCTAAGTTGACTTCTTCGATGATGAGATGTCAGTCGAACTTGGAGAAAACAAAGATCTAGATACTGTAAAAATGTACACAATAGTGTGGGGGTAATTTAAAACGTGAAATTAAATAGCGTGTCATCGCCTAAATCTCGAATGCGCTGCATACGTTAGTTCTCATGAAAATAGGAAACATTTTAGTAGACAGCTAAAACCTGCACTGCTGTGAAATGTGTCGCATAAATGTCTCGGCATAAGTTTCACATCGTTGAAGAGGCAATAGCGAAGGCTGAACGACCACGACCATATCGGTATCACGTTACTGTCAGTTGAATGACGATACAACCCTGACGTAGTCGGCGAGACTGGTACGTCGTACACTGACTACCTCATCATTGTGATCGTGTGGCTTGTCCAATGGCGAACGTTGCCGTTCCTACGAGAGTGAAAGACATGCTCATAGGAATCACTTAAGCTATGATGTCCACGGTAGCTCGCTAGGCAAACGCGGATAAAACGTTGGGTAGCCAGAAACCAGAAAACAATCTGGACCGCCATTAGGGCGCCCCAACGCGCCCAGCTGTTCTGTTCTGTTCTTAAGCCTTCCTCGATCCGAGGGTTGGCCACACTATGAACGTACTTTTTCCATTTATCTCCGTCCTCTGATTGACTCTTCCATGGGAAGAACTGTCCACATATTGATGTTGCCCATCCAGGCCGTGCCTGGTCTTCCTCGCCTGCCTGCACGTGGCATTGTTTCTTGCATTATCTCTTACTTCAGGCAACTCCCTTGTTTCCTCATGGTGTGACCATCAAAAAGCAAATGCTGTAGCGCATCAGCTCTTAAACGCCTTTCAATCAGTTTACGTCGAATGTGACGCAACAAATGTGCTGCGCAAATTACGGAGCCCGCGAAGGGACATGCAGAATAAAATTATCTCATACGAACTAGGTAGCATCTCGTGGTAACGACATAGAATGTTCACTGCGCACGAGATGCTGTCTCGTGCGAACGAGATAACATTTCGTGCGCACGAGATTAAAAAAATTTCTGCATGTCCCTTCGCGGGCTCCGTAGGAAATCGATTAACGCGAATTTGACGGCAAGTTTTTTACACAGCAGCAGTTGTAAATTACTGATTATTGGGACACCGGCATAAGTTATTCATAACCATTTCGAGAAAGCTGCAATTAAGCTAAATTAAATTATTGCAATGACAAAATTAGACAAAGAAATGTATTTTAGAAGGCAGTAGCCGTTTTAGGGTTACTTCGGCAGGCCACAGGAACAGCAACATGTGCGGCACGATATACCAGAAAAACAACGTAACTATACCTACAAAAACTAGAAATGCGTAGTAAACCCCAGCATGTATCCTGCCCTGTGCAAACGAGCCTACAAAACTCAGTGGTTACTGATCCAACGTTCACCAAATTTTTATCGGACCTAGATGAGTCATCTGCGTTGTTAACGCGCGCATCCGTGCTGTGATCCTCGCATTCTTTGTGGAATATATCTTCCTTTCACCAATCAAATGGTAGCAGTAGAACAAAAAACAAATATACATAATCAAGCAAACAAACAAGTAAAGAAGAAAACAAAAAAGAATAACTTAACTATGGTATTCATGTTTTATTAAATTTGCTTTCAAAGGCTTTAATTCGCGTTTGCCATAGATCACTCGGTATATCAAAAGTAAAACAGTGTTAGCGGTACTTAACATGATCAATGTTATTTGTCTTAAATAATTTCATTAAAAAGCCGTTAATCACGAAGTCCATAGACTGCAAATCGGATTTCGTTAATGGGCAAGCTTTCAAGCCATATAGAATAACCGGGATACATTTACTGATTATAAGTTGCAAAACAACCTCTTCTGATGCAGTTTGCCCTATTTCACCAAAATTTGGTTCGCTGAGCGATAAAATAATTTATTCGCATGACCGAGCGTGCATTTAAACACACAAGAACGCAAAACAATCACACCAAGATATCGCAGTTCGTCTGCCCATGATCAAAAGTCGGTTAACACAGCAACGTTAGTTGAGCGACCGCGAAAAGAAGGTCGTTTACAAACACCGCTATACGCACACGTTAACACACATTTTAACATTTTCCTAATTTTCCATCCTCCTGCATTTTTCACCGCTGTCAAATAAACAACCCCTACAGTTGCACGGCGTGCGTAAAATAGAGGCTACTTCTGACGAAGCGTGAAATAGACCAGCAAGCGGTTGGCTTGTCCTGGCTTCATTAAAGATGAACCGGGTGGGCGTTCCCTTTTATCGTAGCGCGTACCAGTTTTACTGACAATTTGACACGCAACCGTTTATGCGTCCTCATGTAAAATTGACGACACTCCATTTCCGGTTTATGGAATCGCCGGATGTGATGGCATCCTCGTCGTGCGCGAGGGCTCCAGCTGTCTGCCGCCGCCGCTGCTGCTGCTGCTGACAGCGACAGTGATAGAGAAGATAATAATGATGCTGGTAGAATCAGCTGAGTTGGCGATGATGAGCGGTGATCACATCATTCGCAAGACGTTGCTACAATGTTTAATGGACTGGTGAGACGTTTTAAACGAAAAACCTACAGAGTATTATGCAGATCGGCGATGCTTGTAGCAAAACCGGTTGTTATACTCAACGGCCAAAGGTGGAAATGCGACCTCTAGTTAGGTCGACACGTCAGAGTCGACCTAATAAAGCCGGTCTCAAATGTCCGTCCGTGCGTCCGTCCGTACATCTGTCCGTACACAAAAAGTTTCTTCGATTTCAACAAAATTTGGCTTGTAGGTAGAGGTCGATGAATGATGCACGATGGTATGCAGTATGACCCGATCCAAGGTCAAGGTCAAAGTCACGAGCCATCTAAATTTGGAAATCCGGCCATATACAAAAGCTATCTCCTCCGCCATTTACAATGGGAGCTGGCAACTGACCACGTATTCTTAAACTAGGGCGCTATATCTAAATTGTTTAGGCCGGATTTTTTTATTTTTGTCCCAGTTTTTGTGTCGCGTGACTTTGAACTTGGCAGACACGTCAGTTGTGAAGAGTCGATCGTCAGTCCCGCAAGGGGCTCATTTATTTCGAGTAATTACCCCGCAGACGGCAGTCGCGGGTGTGGGGCTTTTACCTCCGTTTGTATGTATGTCTGCCTATTTTTTCGCACGATATCTCAAAAACCGATGCAGCTAGGATCACGATCACCAAACTCGACATAGCATTTTTCCACGATGAGTCCTGGAAAGGCATTTATTTTGGGGTCAAAAGGTCAAAGGTCAAGGTCACGACTCCCAAAAACAGTGCCGAGTGGGTCATTGCACTCTTGTGAGTGCTGACTTTTTCTGGTGATTGTTATGCTGTAAACGGCAACAAACATAACTAGAAAGAATTCGCGGACGTGTAATAAAAGCAAATACAAATATTGTAAACCGTTGCGAACATAAACTACAACTGCAATGGAGATGTTGCAGTCTATCTGAAACAGTCATATACTGATCGATTGAGTCTCGATTAAGTCATGTTGAAACGAACGAAATATGACAACTTTGTACGTGTGCAACATATCACACTAATGAACCATGATTCGCAATAACACGGCCTACCCTTACCCTTCGTCGATAATGACTCTGCCAATAAGCGTTATTTCCATGACAACACTTTCGTTAGTAAACAGACGGTAATCTTAGTATGTGAAATTCACTGACAAATCATCAGTGCACTTGCTTTATCTAACACTAAATGCATACATATCTGTTTTGCGGTCTTTTCTTATGCGGCCTCTGTAAACAAACGATTAGTTTTAATGTTTTATGCGTTCTGTCGTTACTTGTTTCTCTGTAAGTTTCTATTTCCACGTCATATTTTATGCTTCCCTCCAATTTCGACTACTGCAATTTACACAGTTGATCGGAGTAAGACATCGTGACTACATTAAACTAGAAATGCGTATCAGAGCCTAGCGTGTATCCCGCGTGACATAGCAGTGACGCCCTCTAGTGTATAGGTGAAACAAAACTGAGTAGTGATCGCCCCAGAAAACTCAGTACTGATCCCCACAAGGTCTAGCAGTAAAGCGAACGTAACCAAACTGCTGATCGACGAGGGGTGTACACCTTTCACCCTCTTAAACTCTGGAGTTACTGGACCGACGTTCACCAAATGTTTACACTATGTAGCCTAATTATTGTACATGAATTACTAAAATCATAAGTGCGATATTGCAATTCGTTTCCGAATGCCAGGGCAACGAATAAAGTTGAATAGGCCGATTTCGCCAATGTTGACGCTAAAATTGGTTGACACGGCAACATTCCTTGAGCGATCAGAAATGGAAGGTCAGATCCTTAATCTACGATCAAATTCCTACCATATGGTGAACATTTGATGAAATTCGGTCAAGTAGATCCTGAGATAATTTGTCTTAAAGGACGGCTGTCTTAAACTCCGGAGTTATTAGACCGAAGTTCACCAAATTTGGTTGGTAAAATTCCGACGAAATGCTGTTGCTGTTCAGTAAAGGGCGGAACTGTATGTGTCTTTGAAAATGTTAGCATTTTCCGCCTGCGCATCACTAATCGCAGGCAAAATCATCGATCGGCGATCGTGCTCGTCGGTTGATACGCGACCGGAAGTGACGTCATAGACTACCAGCGTCGCTGACACATAGAGGCAGCCTGTGGCAAAGGGTGCTCAAAAATGTCTATGATTTTTATTTCACAATAACTTCGGTCAATTTAAACTAATTTGAGTAATTCTTTTACTGTTTCAACCGGAAGATACCAGGCCTATTTTTTAAAATCCACTTCATCTTAATTTTGGTGTCGTATTACTTCGTTTTTGTGCTCCAATACGACATCTTGCTCCACATTGCCAAACAGTTGGATTGTTGCAACAATAGGCGATCTCACCACAATTGTGATCTTTAAACAGTTCACATGTGAATAGCGTAAAGTGTAAAATTTATTATTAACATTATTATTATTATTATTACAATTTACTGCATCGACGTGTCAAAAACAGTTTCTCGCTTTTGGTGCGACTCTACGTGCATGCAAAAATTAATTTGCCAACATTTTATGATAATTTTCATTTAACAATATATGAAAGATTATGAAAACTGAAACGAAAATTGGCTGCATCTTAACTATTACAATTATATGTAATACACGATGACGTTTATAAGCTACCGTTTTGTCATGTTCCAGAATTATAGTTTGTTTTTGTGTAATGCGTTGAAATAATTAAAGTGAGATTATATGTGCATATATTTTTTTCGCAGAGAGTTTCATGTTTACCGTAAGTCGCACGAATCGATTCGCATTTGCCGAACGCATTTTAAAAATAGAAGTGGACATTTTTCGCGACACAGTGTGTTATGCTTCTCGCAGTCGTATATGGCGGCAGGCGCAGATCTCAATGTGTGACTTAATAAGGTCAAGTAACTCATGCAGACTGGTACGGAGACGAGGAGGCTGGGTTTAATGAGCGCTGACGGTGAACTATGTGATAATTATTACTACGACACTCGTCTTTTCCACCTGGTGCCGGTGATGCTAACGATACTAATGACGACAGTGATAATGATCATGCGTTGCAATTATCTACTCATATAGTTAGCCGTGGGCAACAGCTGGAGATTACTGTAGCTGTGGCATCAGATCTACAACGATAGTAGGATCACAATATTGCGTTTCCAACATAGAGGCTGCACCTGCCAGCTAATTATACGAGTCACAATCTAGTGTCTGACTGTTTTTTTTCTGCACGACATCTCAAAATCCGATGCAGATAGGATCACCAAACTTGACTTAGAAAAATTCCACGATTAGTCCTCGAAATCTATTAATATTGGGATCAAAACGTAAAAGGTCAAGGTCACGAGTCCAAAAACATTGTCGACGTGGGTCTTTTTACTCTTGCGAGTGCTGGCTTCCTCTAATTAGAGTTTGGGGTCAGAGGTCAAAGTCACGAATTATACAAAATACATGATAACAGCGTTATCTGCCATTTACGTCACATTCCATAATTATTTTTTGTAGTACGGTGAATAAAAAGCTCAGGTCCCGATAGGTGTTAACTAAAAATAGACGAATTGGCATAATTTTGAAATTATACGGGTGGTACCATATCGTGTCATAAATGGGGGCCGTACGTTTTTGTTGTGTGCGTCAGGAAGCTTACCATTCAATGCTATTTTTCGACTGTCCTTCGGTAAATAAAATATAAAAAATAAATATTTATCGTGCGCGAAATAAATGTCAGCAGCGAGTGACGTACAGACAATACGCTGTATACACAATAAAATGTCACAATATCATGTCGGAATCAACGTGTAGGCTACACACGCGTCGTACAGTAATGCCGACTGCTCGGGTGAAATGGGTGTAAATGCACCCAGAAAAATGGGCTGAGTGGGTGCAACGCACCCCGAAGAACTGGCCCAAATAGTAATTTTAACGGCGATCATGCAGAATGGATGTGCTAATTTTTATACTCAATTTTATAACATTTTGTTGGTCCATGTGGGCCAAAACATACGAAGTTTTCCATGGAGACTCCGTGGGATTCCCTGACGTTTTCCATGTTTTCCGGACTGAGTACTGTTCGATCATCGCTCTTCTCAAACAATTTGGTTTCAATATCTCTGACCGTTACTGATCTGAAATGACCGTGCAATATGCAGTAGGCCCATTAACTTGTCTGTTGTCAAAGATGTGTAAAAAACAGTATTTCAGCATGTCCAACATTCACAAAGGCCTCTGCTACTTTGCACCTTTCTGTACACATGGAGCCCAATTTCTGAAGCAACTTGAGCTAGATTTGATAGCATCTTAACATTGTCTGAATTTCGTCAAAATGTGGGCGTGGAGTATTTCACATTGAATCCCGTGGAGTATACAACTGAGACCTTCATTTTACAGGATCACCATGATTTTAACACATTCTCTATTTTGAGTATTCGTAAAGTGAATTCAAAGCTATTTGAAAATTTAACGGAAGCATTTTAGGCTGAACACAGACAAAATGCGTTTTCGGCCGGAACTCCGTCACGAACCCTGCTTGGGAACTTAGGCGCCTATGCAATGCACCCCAGATTTCTAGATTGGTTTAAGGAACGGCTTCCCGGCAGTGAAGGGCACAGGAGGGGAGGAAAGAAGTCAAATAAAGGTAGGAAGAAGGAGGGAGAGACTTTTTTTCCAGAAAAATATTAAAATCGGCACCTATGGTGTTAGTACGTGAGGTCCATTTTAACAACAGTCTTTGCTGAGTAGGCTATGAGCAACACCCAAATACAGGTTCGTTGATCATATTGAACAGAACTGAGCCGTGGACTCAGAATATTTGATAAACCATTAAACCGTACGTCTTTAAATTCGCAAAATTATTATCACTGTCGTATTATAAGTCCCAGCAATTTAGATGCCCAGAAAAATGAGGAGTTTGCTAACGATTTTTACATAAAACTAATGCTATTCTCCTTGATTTCTTTGATTTTCTTTTGTTGTGCAGTTTCTATGTGTCATATTATGATAAAATTAAGTTGTAAAAATGTGAGATTGTCAAAAAAGTGCAAAGTGTATTACTGGGAAAACGGTGACCTAGAGAGAGTGGTTTTGTGTTTTTAATGCCGTATTTTTTGTTTCGGTAAAGATGATGATTATGATGATGATACTTTCACTAATATTACGTTATCGCAGTTTCAGCTTTGATGCATACAAAACCAGTTATTAAGTGCTCGCGACAATATTACATTGACAACAGTGCCATTGTTCTCAAAGTAAAATGTCGTACCACTTTTCAGGCCTTGTAATAATAGTTTCCCGAATTTTTATCTCCACCAGCAGCGTTCTGTGGCCCTAAAATATGCTAAAAATGCGTTGGCGGCCAGGACTCCGCCCCGGACCCGCTGGGGGAGCTCACGCATGCATACTCTCTTGTTGGCCAGGGACACCCCTCCCAAGACACCACTCCCTCGGAGCCTTCGGAGCCTCGATACTCGCGCCTTCGGCGCTCGCTACTCGGCGCCTTCGGCGCCTCGATTCTTGCGCCTGCGGCGCTCGTTTTTCAACCCGAGCCGTACCACTTTTTGAAACGTTCCGGCGCCCATAAACAGTGGATGTGCATATCTTAATCGAATTGCGATCATTTTGTTAGTGTCGAATGAAACGTAACCGAATTTGGATTTTTTTTTCGTCGCGTCACGCGGAGCTCAAGCGACGAGTAAACAAAGGCGACGAAACCGGTGCCACGTTGCCAGCGAGCTCGGTATGACTTCCCGTTATCGACTTCACTGTTCCCGCGTCACTCTTCGTTTCCTCTCGCCTTTCCGCGTTGTGGCGGGGTGCAGCAGAGTGGGGATAACTCAGTCCTGGAAGTGGAACAATAGCGCTGCGTGCGTCGACTTGATCGTATTAGCAGCTGCCGTTATGCTCCTGTCTGCCACTGTGTCTATGTGTATGGATCGTTTCAATTGTTTCACGTGACAATATGGGCAGCTGCAGCTCTCGCAGAATAGAGACTCGAGTGAAACACGCAGGCCTAGATAGAATAGAGACAGTTGATTTACTTCGCAAAACACAGATGTACCATAAGAACATGAACGTAACCTGTTTGTCTGTCTTGTGTTTAATTGAATGTCGCTGATGATGATAGTGTCCAAAGTAATTTAGACGACTTGAAATGCGGGACATGAAAATGTGTGTAACGAGGTGCATTTAAACTACGTTAAATGTATTATTGTGTACACACACATCACATTAGCATTGTATAGGCTAGATTAGTGCTGGCTAGCCTAGTATAGGAAATATTGTTAGCGGCCCTATAG